>Ga0213866_10000747_pt1 | contig 25355 bp, 20 predicted proteins | sample PICome_11_FD_160079 | JGI IMG/M metagenome (GOLD analysis project Ga0213866, IMG submission 160079) | Coastal seawater microbial communities near Pivers Island, North Carolina, United States - PICO284 | ecosystem: Environmental > Aquatic > Marine > Coastal | place: USA: North Carolina...
CACGGCGAGCGAGACACGCGACCCGCGCACCGCGCTGCGCGTAGTGCAATGCCAATGCGCGACCAATGCCGCTTGAAGCGCCAGTGATCAGGACTCGCTGCTGCGATCCAGAACTCATGGGTGGTACTCACGGTGAAGGTAAGAGAGTGGTGCGCCCGCTAGGACTTGAACCTAGGACCCGCTGGTTAAAAGCCAGCTGCTCTACCAACTGAGCTACAAGCGCACGTTTATCTCTTGTGTCGCGCAAGATTCATATCTCGCGCTTGCGAAGCTGGAGCCAGCAGCCGGATTCGAACCGGCGACCTATGCTTTACGAAAGCATTGCTCTACCGCTGAGCTATGCTGGCCTGCCCGAGCCTGGGCAAAGCAAGCTACGTTCTGCCGCGGCGGGTTCAAGAGCCTTGGCCTTTTTTCTCCCCCGATTCAGGCGCTTTTTCGCCGGAACCATCCGCCTTCTTCGCTGGCTCAGGATCGGGCGTTGGCTCGCCTAGCCATGCTCGCACCGTGCGCTCTAGTTCTGGCGAGGGCACATCGAAGCGATGAATGCGGCCTTCCGCCGTCACCAAGATCGTCATCGGGATGACCGAGAAGCCCATTTCAGTTGAGCTGAGCTTTTCATCTCCTTCGCCTTCTACGTTGCCTTCGAAGCGGTGGAGCAGGTTGCTCGACTCGTCTTCCTGATCGACGAACTCCTTCCATGCCTCCTTGCTTCCATTAACAGAGATGGGGAAGACGCGCAGATCATTCTTCCAGGTCTTGGCTACTTCACGCAGCGCGGGCAGCTCTTCGAGGCAAACGCCTTCCGTGCTGCTCCAGTACCAAAGGATGAAAGGCTTGCCGACAAGATTGGCGCGGGATTGCGGATCGCCCTCGGGCGTCTGGTGTTTGAAGTCGGGCAGCTTCTCGCCGATGTTGCCCAGGTTGTCGATCAGCGTGGCGATGAAGTCGCCGGCGTTGGGGTCTTCGATGACTTCGGGCAGCTCAAGCATGCCGTGCAGCAAGCGCTTGGCCGAATCCACGCGATCGGTGTAAAGGTACATGCGGTAAAGCTGCATGCGCGCCATGCCCGCTTCAAAGCTCTCGCCGAAGTTCTCGATGAATCCAGCAAGCTCCTTGACCGCTTCTTCTTCACGCCCTTCGATCTGCGAGATCGCGTCGGCGCGCAGCCAGCTCACTTCGCGCGTGCTGTCAGCGTCGTCTTTTTCGTGATGCTCCATGAAGCTGTCGGCTTGCTCGATCGTCTTCTCCCACTCGCCGAAGCGACTGGAAAACATCACCAGCTCGCGGCGAGCCGGCAGGAGATCCGCGGGCGCGGGATTCCACTCCTTGGCCTTCTCGACGTACACCTCCACCGCATCAACGAACTTCTCGTCAATCGCTTTGAGACGCGAGTTGAGCTTTTCGACGTCATCTGGTGTGAGGCGACGCAGGCGGGCTTTTTGCTCGTAGTCCTGCTGAATCTCCGCGCGCAAAGGCTCGAAGTGCGCGACGATCTCTTCGTAGTTCTTGAAGTCGGGCAGCTTTGCCTCGGCTGGAGCGTCGCCTTCGGGCTTCTCTTGAGCGGGCTTGTCAGATTCTGGTGTGTCTTTGCTCGCGTCTTCTGCTGGAGCTGGATCCTGCTTGGGCTTTGCTTCTGGCTCAGCCGCTGGCTTTTCTTGAGCGCGCGCAACGCTCTTCGATGCATCGACAGCCGTCAGCACCAAGACCGCACACGCGATGCTCAGCGCAAGAGTTGGGAGTGGGATACGCTTCATAGTTCCTGCCTGCTGCGGGGAAGCCGGGGTATTCTGCTATGATACGAGTGAGAGCGGTCCGTGCGGGAGCAATCTTTGCGCAGACCGCCGGGCGAGATTTCCCAATTGAGTGGGCGAGCGAGGCCAGCCGTGAGTGACGACGAATTTTCCTACTATCAAACCTATCAGCGCACCAAAGCCAATCGACGCGCTGAGATCGGTCGTTTGCAGCGCAGCTTGGCTGAACGCAAGCCCGCAGCGCGCTTCATTCTGGCGCTCTTCTTCGGCATTCTCGGTTCCACCTTCGTTGGATTCTTTCCGCCGATCGGAATCGTGTTTCTGATCGTCGCAGCGGTCTCGGGCAGCAGCGCCGTCAAGCTGCTAGGCGCTCATCGCAACGTGCGCCGGGCACTTGAAGACGAAAATTACCGCTGGAATCTGCGCGATATTGCCATGAGCAAGCTCTCGCCTGACGGCTTCGAAACCCTCGGCAAGGCCGTCGCAGGTGGCGGCAGCTACAACAGCGCCACCGCCTACATGAAGCGTAGAGGCCTCGACGAAATCGAGTGCGACGTGATGATCCTCGCCGCCAGCGCTGCTGCGGAGGACATGGGTCTGAACCATCTCGACAAGAAGCGCGACACCGAACTGATGCGTGCAATCGAGCGCGAAGAAGCAACATGGAAGCAAGCAGCGGCGCCCAAACATCCCGGTGCGCGTGACGAAAGCGAGAGCGAATCGCAAGCAGCCCCCGGCGATCCCGCCAGCAGCGAAGGTCTGCACGCTCAGCTCTTACAAGAGGAAGCAGCTTCACCTCCCGCTGATGAGGAAAAGCGAGTGCTGGAAGAGTTTGGCCGCTAGGCTTGCGTGATGCTTCACGCTCACAGCACGCAGCGAGCACTTTCCGCTCTCACTCCACCTTTCACCAACCACTACTCCCCACGCGTGACGTGCTCAAGCATTCGCAGCAAGATTCGCGCGTGCTCAGGGAGACGCAGCGAAATGATCCAACCGAAGTTGATTCACCTCATGCTTTGTGATGCCGTTAGCCGTGGTCCGGATGGCCAAGTTTCGCTGATTGGCTTGATCCATCGCATCTCGCGCTCGCACTTTCCGGCAGCGCTTGAGCACTGCACGGTCTATTGCCGCATGGGCTACGGCGACGGCGACTTCACGCTGCGCCTCGTCGTGCGCGGCCCCGACGGCGAGCCGGTCTACGACGATCACGAGGGCGTCGGTCTCTGCTTTGAAGACGTGCTCGATGACGCTTCCGTCGCGCTGCAAATCGATGATCTGCCGCTGCCCGAGCCCGGCGCGTACTGGGTTGAAGCTTGGCTTGATGGGCGCCAGATGCCGAATGCGCTCCCTCTTTACGTCGATCGAATCTAGGCGATCCGTGCAGATCCCGCCTGCGGCTAGCCGCATTCGCTCGCGTATGCTATGACCCACGCGGATTGAGCGGACCCCGGCAAGAAGCAACGTGGCAGAACCAGCATTCAGCCTCACCTGCGCGCTACACTATGCGCCGCAACCCTTCATCGTGCGTAGCGCGATGGCGTTCGAGCGTTCGCTCAAGGGCATGCTCACGCGCCGCAAGACCATCAATGATCTGCCGATCGTGCTAGCCGATGAGCGCGATGAGCACACCGTTTCGATTGGCCCGCAAAGCTTCGAGTTGAAGGTGAAGCCACTGGAGCGACTCGATCGTTTCACCGGCAGCGCTGTCTCGCTGGTGCAGCAGTTCATCAAGCTGACGCCTGCGCTCACGCCCCGCGAGATCGAGCTGCGCGCTGAATTGCACGTGACTGCGCCCGATCCGCGACGTGTCGCGACGGGCTATTCGGTGGCGCGATTTACGTGGCCGCGCGAGCTTGAGCTGCGCCCGGAAGCGCTCGGCAAGGATCACTATCTGCCGACGGAAAGCGGCATGGTGCATCTGCGCCTGAGCACGCATCAGCGGCACACGGGGCACCTGATCAAGCTGGTGATTGCGAATCGCCATGATCGCGTGACGACGGATCCCGAAGTGATTGCCCAAGCCTACGAACTTGCGCTGCACGGTTTGCGCACGGTGATCGGCGGGATCGCAAGTCCAGTGTGGCAGCGCGCGCTGAGTCCGCTCAAAGCAGCCGCCAAGCCGAAGAATGCATGAGTGCTGCTTCAACTCGATAATTCGACGGAGTCTTTGCCGCGCAAGGCAACCCGCCGGTTCAATTGAGTCTTGCGGTGAATCAAAAGGGATCCCTCCCTTGCGCCTTCGGCTCCAGTCGGGATGACGGACGTTCCGATCATTCCAGTTGCCAGCGCATGCGTAGCAACTCGCGCCTTTCTCTAGCCGCGCCACTCGCGTAATCTGCATTGAGACTCATCACCCGGAGCGATCATGGCAGACAACCTGCTCGGCGAAGACATCTCAGCACCCGAAGAAAAGAGCGGCTACCAAGTCCTCGCGCTCAAGTATCGGCCGCAGACTTTTGACGATCTTGTTGGGCAAGAGCACGTCAAGACAGCGCTCGCCAACGCGATCAAGCTGAACAAGGTCGCGCACAGCTTCCTCTTTGCTGGCTCGCGCGGAACAGGCAAGACCACCAGCGCGCGCATTCTGGCCAAGGCGCTGAATTGCCTTTCCAGCGACGGCCCGACGGCGACGCCTTGCGGCACCTGCTCTGCCTGCAAGGAGATCACCACATCGCGCGATCTCGATGTGCTTGAGATTGACGGCGCGTCGAACAACGGCGTCGATCAGATTCGCGATCTGCGCTCGACGATTGAGAACAAGCCTTCGCGCGATCGCTACCGCGTCGTGATCATCGACGAGGTTCACATGCTCTCGACGGCGGCCTTCAACGCGCTCTTGAAGACGCTTGAAGAACCGCCGGCGCACGTCAAGTTCATCTTCGCTACCACCGATCCGCACAAGGTTCCCGAGACGATTCACTCGCGCTGCCAGCACTACGATTTTCGTCGCCTCACGGTGGGCGAGATTGTCGGCAGCTTGCGCGCGATCTGCGAGAAGGAAGGCATCAACGCCGGTGCTGGCGTGCTCGAAGCGATTGCGGCGCTCGTCGAAGGCGGCATGCGCGACGGGCAATCGAAGCTCGATCAACTGATCGCCTTTCGCGGCGTTGAGCTGAAGCTTGAGGATGTCGAGCAAGTCTTCGGTCTTGTCGGACGGCCGCGCTTGCTCTCGCTGGTCGAAGCTTTCCGCGAGAACAAGTCAGCCGATGCGCTCGATATGGCGGAGGAGCTTTTCAGCAAAGGCAAAGACCTCTCGGCCTTCGTCGGCTCCATGCTGCATCTGCTGCGCGATCTGCTCGTCGTGCAATCGTGCGGCGGTGACTATCGCGGTCTCGACCTGCTACCCGACGAGCGCGAGCGGATGGGGACCGAGGCGAGTCAGTGGAAGCAGGACGGTTTGCTCTACGCGATCGACATCTTCAGCGATGCTGGGCGCAAGCTGAAGACCGCAGACTTCCCGCGCGTCGTGCTGGAGTCTGCGCTGCTCAAGCTCTGCAACATCGCGAACCTGCGCCCGATGCGCGACGTCGTGAGCGCGCTCGATGCGATCCTGCGCGGCAAGGTGAAGCTGCAAACGCAAGCCGCGCCAGCGTCAGCTCAAGCAGCGTCGGCTCCTGAGCCCGCTGCACCTGCGCCTGCTCCCGAAGCGAAAGCCAAAGCGAAGACTAGCGCAAAAAAGCCCGCTGACGCAGCGCCAGCCAGCGCGCCCGCTGCTTCACCCGCCAAGGCCAAAGCTTCTTCGCCGCAAGACAAAGCTGCTGTTGAAAGCGCGAAGGACCTGATCGGCGAAGTGTTCAAGCTCAAGGGGAAGTAAGCGCGGCGCGTGCGCTGGAGTTCCCGGTTCTGTTCCGCCCTTGACCGCGGCATTCAACCCACGCAGCCCAATCGTATGCGTTGAAGTATTGAGCGCAAGGCTACCCCTTTCGTACCTGAGGAAGTCACGCTACTAGCTTTGTCGTCGCTACAACGTGTAGAATAGTAGGGGGCTGAACTGACAAATCCAGTTCCACCACATATGCGCACAGGCAGAAACACTGACCATGAGTCGGCAAGACCACAGCTTTCTAGACCTCAAGTTTGACGGAGGGCGATACGCACAGCCATGCGTCGACGTTGACGCGTTAATGGACATCCGAACCTTGATGTCGTTGCTGCAAGAAGAGGCAATCCGGTTTTGGAAGCTCGAACACCCTGAACGCCAACGAATTGGAAAGGGATTCGAGCAACAACACCGCATTGTTTTTACTGGTATTCAGCATGGAAGTACACGGGTCTGCTTAGCCGTCACAAATGAGGATGAGCTCGTGTCGGAGCCGCCGCTTTCCAAAGCGTCTCCCTTCGATCAGGCAGCGGAGAAGGTGGCAACGGTCCTTTCCAGTGTTCAACGAGGCGAAAGGCTTTCTGATTCACATGATCGTGAGATTGCTAGAAGACTCCTGAAGCTTGGAAAATCTTTGGCGGCTGGAGAAACTCTAGGGATATCGGTCGCCCATTCTGGCAACTTTGTCCAAGTCGACTCCAGTACAGCGTTACGAACCGCGAGAGCTCTAGAAGAACGATTCCCTACCGCCGTCAAAACGCTCGTCGGTCGGGTGGTCGCCGTGAACATGGAGAAACACACATTCACTCCTGTGTTCGATGGTGTGTTTGATGACGCGAAAGAAATGAGCCTACCCACTGACTTGGAAGGCAGATTCATTGACGCACTTCGTCAGTTCAAAACCAAGAGTTTGAGAATGCGGTGCCGAGTGCAGCTCAAGCCCGGTGGCAAAGTTCAAAGCGTTCTGGAAGTCAAGGCTATCGAGGTACTACTTGAACCGATTGATCGTGCAGCAAAATCAATCGACGGCCAGCACAAGATGGCTGAGATCGCTCGACAAGTTCGAGAAAGCCATAGCCTAGTAGGGTGGGATCAGTTGCCACCAGATCTTTCTACGCGCACGGACGAAGCCTGGGAGCAATGAATCAGAGGCCAGCCCTATGAGCGAACATTTCGCGGACACATGCTATCTTTTCGCGCTGCTCTCCAAGCAAGACCAACACCATTCGGCAGCTGCCGCTCTCGAAGACAGCCTCTCCGACAGTGATCAAGTCCACACCTCGGAAGAGGTGTTGATGGAGCTCTTGAACTTCACAAGCAAACGCGGAGAGCACTTGCGCAAAGCTACGGTTGAGTTCGTGAACTCGCTAAGAGACCGGTCTGACGTCGTTGTGTACGAGCTGGATCCTGAGCGCTTCCAGAAGGCACTCGAGAAATACGAGAAGTTTTCAGACAAGGACTGGAGCTTAGTTGATTGCAGCTCGATCGTGCTGATTGAGGAGTTCGACATCAATGGTGCAGTGTTCACGCACGACCACCACTTCAAGCAAGCTGGATTCGACATTGCGTTCTAAAGCATGTTTGGATCTGCGCGCAACCGCCTACCCCTGATCTGGCGCGGCTCAAGCGATTCTGTCATACTCCGCGCATCCGGATTGCGCACGCTTCTTCCTTTAACAAGGCTCAAGCAGCGCGCCCTTCGCAGCACAGATAGGAAGCGCTATGCCGACTCTCGACAAAATCAACGTGCCTCCATTCGAGCGGCCAATCGTGGAACTCGAAATGCAGCTTGAGGAAATCCTCAACACCATGCACCTCGTGCGCAACGATGAAGAGCGCGAGCTGAAGGACGAACAAGCCGCTGATTTGCGCAAGCAGATCGCGAAGAAGACCGAGGAAGTCTTCGGCAACCTCGGCCCCTGGGAGATCGTGCAGCTAGCGCGCCACCCCGGCCGCCCGCTCTTCAGCGATCACCTCTCTGCGATTTGCGACGATTGGATGGAGCTGCACGGCGACCGCGCCTACGGCGACGATCCTTCAATCGCGACCGGCTTCGCTTCCATCGCCGGCCACAAGGTGATGCTCGTCGGCCACCGCAAAGGCAAGAACCTGAAGGAGCGCGTGGCCTGCAACTTCGGCTGCCCGCACCCCGAAGGCTACCGCAAAGCCATCGCCAAGATGAAGCTCGCCGAGAAGAGCCAGCTTCCGATCATCACCATGATCAACACCCCCGGCGCATACCCCGGCGTGGAAGCCGAAGAGCGCGGCCAGTCCATGGCCATCGCCGAAGCGATCCGCGACATGTCCGGCCTGCGCGTGCCGATCATCTGCGTGACGATCGGCGAAGGCGGCTCCGGCGGAGCGCTCGGTATCGGCGTCGGCGACCGCTACCTGATCATGCAGCACTCGTACTACTCGGTGATCTCGCCGGAAGGTTGCGCTGCGATTCTGTGGCACGACGGCAAGAAGGCGGAAGATGCAGCGCAAGTGCTCAAGCTGACGCCAGACGACACCGTGCGCCTCGGCATCATGGACGAGATCGTGCCCGAGCCGGAAGGCGGTGCTCACCGCGCACCTCGCGAAGCGAGCATGATTCTGCGTGACGTGATCCTGCGTCACCTGACCGAGCTCAAAGCGATGACCACCGACGAGATGATGGAGAAGCGCTACGAGAAGCTCCGCAGCTTCGGCAAGTTCAACATCGTCGAGGCGTGAGGAAATGGGGAGCGAGGGGCATGAAGAAGCCAACAAACCCTTCGGGTGATTGCGCGGATGGGACGCCGAGACTGGAGATTCGGTACGATCCAGGCGACGGCCGTTTCGAGCACCGATGGAGCCATGATCACGCGGGGTTCCGCGAGACGCGAGGTGCGCTGGTCGGAAAATGCCCATCAAGCCTTACGCTCCAAGACGCGCAAGGGCTCCTCGAATGCGGCATACCTTAGTATGACGATCCCCGCCAAGAGCATCCTTCGCGTGTCTACAACATCCTAGATGGAGTACTCTACGTAGCACCTCGCTGGGGGCAGAACTATCATGGGTTCCCTTGGCGTCAGCCAGACGATCACCCGGAGCGTGGCCGGATTTCTCGGGAAGCTTTGCGCTCAATCTGGAAACGGGCCAGACAGCAGGGATGCGAAGCCGAAGTAGAGAAATGGATGAAGAAGCACGCAAAAAAAGTTGGCGGCACGTGGTGGAATCGAGGCCGCAATGATTGAGTTTGAAGTCGAGTGGGATTCTACATCCGATTCTGCGGAGCTAGCGCGCGGTGCGGCGTTGATGCGCATCCAGGGCCGAACAGTTTGGCCGCCGGCAGGCGCAAATAGCCCTTCCGAAGGGCTATCGTGGCGTTGGATCGAATTGCTTGAGCACCTAGCGGTCGTCTGGCCCTATCTGTGCTTTGAAGAGATTGCACCCTTTGGGCCTTTTGAGCCGAACCAAAACGCGCTTGCGCGGGCGATCAACGATCACCTCACCTCAGTTCCTGACTCCAAGCAGGATGAGCACGCCATGCGCGCCCAACGCTTTTTGGAGCGGCACGACTTGGCCAGCGGAATGCACGGCATTTGGTTGCCTGTCATCTATGTGTTCCGGGAAGGCAAGAAGATCGCGCTCTTGGCGTCGAAGCAACCGCCGCTCCTGATCGAGGCTTCTATCTGCCTTGCTGACCTGAGAGTGATCGGCGAGACCATCGCGGAGCGCCTGCGCGAGGCGAGTGGTGAGCGTGCTCTGCTTGCGCTCAAGGCATGGGAAGAGCGCGAACAATGCGACCCTGAGACCATCCTTCGCCTGCAATTGCTGGGGCCAGAGACTCCCGAGAAGCTCACCGCTTGGTTCCAGAAACACGAAGAAAGCCAACATGCGCAGCGATCCCAGAGTCCTACGCGGGATCGGCCGCTCCTCGCCGTCGCGCGCATGGCCGGCGGCGCACTAGAAACCGACGCCACGATCCAAGTGCTCGACGGGATTTCCGAGCTTCCGCCAGCTTCTCTCTGGGGCGACCACCAAGGGCACGAAAAGCTAACCATGCTGAGTGAGAAGCTCTGCAAGCACACACTGACGCCGACCTTGCTTGCAAAACAACCGTATGAGCAAGGCTATGCGCTTGCTCGCGCAGTGCGCAAAGAACTCTCCATCAAGCAGCGCGCAGAGCCTGCCGATTTACTCGAATCCTTCGGCGTCCTCCTGCAAGAAGCAGCACTACCTGCGCGCATCCAGGCGATTGGCCTTTGGGGCGATGAGGAAGGGCCGCGCATTGTTCGCAACACCGAGGGCGTTCTCGCTCGCTCATTCAATGGATGGCGCGCAACGCTCGCGCACGAACTCTGCCATCTTCTCGTTGATCGGGATGGCGCAGCGCCACTCGCCGATGTGATGGGAGGTGCTGCTCCGCTACGAATTGAGAAGCGCGCAAACGCTTTTGCCGCAGAGTTCCTCTTGCCTCGCGCTGAAATCCGAAAAGCTTTGAGCGCGAGCGGATACGTCGATCCCGATCGCGATGGGTATGGGGCCGGTTCTGAAGAGCCTGCGCCAATCGGGCCTTCGGAGACCTTCGATGATGCGGTGCGCAAAGTGCAAGATGAGTTCGGCGTCGGTCGTCTACTGGTGCTCTACCAGATCAAGAACGACAAGCAGCCCGGTGGAGTGTGGCGGCAACTCGACGCCCTCGCACAAGAGTCGATCGATGATGATCTTGTTCGGATGCAGCAAGGCTACATCCTGTGAAGGCTCGTGGCGCAAGCGCATCGAAGACTGTGTTCCGGCGGCGCTGATCCAAAGAGAGTACGCGTAGATTTCGTGTATCACTTTGCGAAGTGCAGCGCTTGTCTTCTCGAACTATCGAGGGGACAAGCGCTTTTCGATTTGCTGGGTTTTTTCTCGCCAGATTGTTGCCGCTAATCCGTATTCCGGAGAGCCAAGCAATCCTCCTGCTGCGCTTTGCCACCCTTTGCCGGGCCCCTTGCTGGGTGCTCTGTTTTTTCGTTAATTTCCCCGATCCTGCGCACCCTTTTGCGCTCCCCCCTCCATTTAGAGAGGTAGGGTGAGATGGCTGGCCACATGACGACGAATTTCAACTTGGAGCACATCGTGCGTCGGCACCAGTCGCAAGTCTGGTGGTATCTGCGCTTGCTTGGCGCGGATCCGGCGACGGCTGACGATGTCACTCAGGATACTTTCGTAGCGGTGATGCGCCGGCCCTTTGATGACTACGAACCCCGCGCAACGGCGGCCTACCTACGCACCGTGGCCAAACGCACCTACTTCGCCTTGTTGAAGCAGCAAAAGCGAAGTCCAGAGGTCGTCAGCGCAGACTTTTCCGATCAGGCTTGGGCAGCTTGCTTGGAAGACAACAGCTCATTTGAAGCTTTATGGCAGCACCTCACGCATGGGGAAGTAACGGAAGCAGACGCTTTCAACCGCAAACTCCAGGCTCTGAAATCCTGTTTGGGAGTCCTCGCTCCCAAGGCTCGGGAAGCCTTGCGCCTTCGCTATGAAGAGCGCGAATCCAGAGAACGCACCGCTCAACTCTTGGGCATGACAAGCAACGGTGTAAAGAGTTTGCTCCAACGCTCTCGCGCAGCCCTGCGTGATTGCATCGAGAGGAAAATCCAATGAACCGACCGTCCGACAATGCTCCTCCCTTGTCAGACGATTCAAACTCCCCTTCACTGAATGACGCACAACGTGCGTTGGAGTTCGAACTTCTGCTCATGAAAGCGCACGCCCAGCAAGCGAGCGCTCCTGATCTGACTTCGGCCATCCGCGAAAAGCTAGGCGAGCTTGAAACGACTGATGGAGCTTCCCCCTCGGCAACCGGCTTGTCTTGGGCGAAGCTCGATGCAATCGCGCAAGACGCATCCGCTGAGCCCGAACCGGCCCACAGCGCTGCATCCCTGAGAATGGCGAGCGTCGCCGCAAGGGGTGCGCTACCTCGCAAGTTGAAGGCGAACAGCTCTTCTCGCCAACTCTGCCAAGCCGCGGGCATTGCGGCCTGCATCGTGATTGGGTTTGGCGTGCTCGTGGTGAGCAAGGTGCGCGATTGGGACAAAGCGCCTCCCGAAAAAAGCCAGCCTGCGGTCACTGATCGCGTAGATCGCATGGCAGTGGATGATGCACCGACCAGCGTCGTCGATTCGCGCGATTCGGCTGCTGCCCTCAACGACCAGCTCAGCTCTCCGGACGTTTACCCTGACCCGAGCGAAGAAGGCGATCCCCCGCGAGGCGCCGTGTTCGGCGGTGGCGGCCGCGGCAGCCCTAGCGGAAGCGGAACCTTCATCCGCGATGCAGCGCAAACGCGCGACTTGAATGAGGACCTGCGCAGCGTTCACGTTGAGCTGGGAGATCCGGAAGTCCTACCGGCACTCGCTGCACAAACGCCGAACTTGGATTCGATCAGCCTATCAATCGCTGTGTCGTCGCAGGGAGGGATGCAAGCCTTGAGCGATGGAGACGCAGAGCTGAACGCGCTTGCGAGCTTCACCCTGCTGCGCAATCTCACCCTGGTCGGCTTCTCGACGCAGGCGTTCGCGCTGATTCCAACGCTGCCCCAGCTCCATTCATTGAGCGTGAGTCTTTCACCGCAACTTGATCAGAAAGCGGGAAGCGACACCGCTCTGCGCTTCCCGGCGCTCACCGAAGCGCAAGTGTATGCCTCGCGCAACTTCGCTCTCGGCCTGCTGCAAAGCGTCGACCAGCTCAGCTCGCTCACCAAGATGCAGTTTGAAAACAACTTCCTATCGGTTGGCGACGTTCCAAGCCTTTCCAACCCTAGCCTCAGCTTCATCGGCTTTTCGAAAGAGCCGCTGATTCAGACGGGCGTGGTCGAGTCGCTCTCGAAGCTTCCGAACCTCAAGACGCTGCAGTTTGTTGGCTGCCCATTGATTGAACGCAGCGAATTCGCGGCTTTCGCAACCAGCAACCCTGAGTGCACCATCCGCATCTACGCGATCGCGGGAGAGTTTGGTGATCCCAGATCGAGCACGAACTTCGTCTTCCTCAGGAAGCAGGGCGAGTTCTTCTCGCTGCGGGATTCGAGTGATCTGGAGGCGATGCCGCAAGGCATGAGCGCAATCATTGTGAGGCTCGCCGAAGCTGATGGCGACTTGAGTGAGAGGGTCAAGACCCTGCTGAGCGACCTTCGCGCCAGTGAAGTGAGCGAGCATGTCACCCGCCTCGATCTCTCATTGATGCCGGAACCTGACTTGGAAACGCTCGAACAAACGCTAGCTGCAATGCCGAAGCTCAAGGCAGTATGGCTCGACAGCATGACCATCATGTCCCTAGGCAACGCGGCTGAGATTCAGGACGTCACGCCCCAGCGCACGTGGGTTGGGGACTCCGCGCTGGCCATCGTCGCCAAGACCTCGGCCAAAGCGCTCTCGCTGCGCGGCCAGCTTGGCGTGAGCAAAGAGGCGATCACGGAGTTGCTCGCACTTGGTCAAATCGTTGAGCTTGACCTGTCGAAATGCCACTCGCTGAAAGAAGAAGAGGTCGATGCGATGCGCCGCAGCGCGCCCAAGTGTCGAATCGTCTGGAGCGCTGAAGACTTCTCCGGCATTCCTCCAGGCTATCGCATCAGGCCAGCGGAAGACTCGAAGCAAAAAAGCAACGCGGAGCAGCAACGCGAGAAGTCTCCCACCGAGCAGTCGTCTTCCGGCAGTGAAGCTCGCCCGCGCAGAGCTTTTGGCAGAAGTTCGAGAACTGGTTCAGGCGGAGCTTCAGGCACAGGCGAGTAGTGCAGAGCAGCAATGCTTCGCCATTCTTTCGCTCATGCGAGTTGCGAATTGGTTTCGTCGAGCTTGGCAGACGTGGGTAGGGCAGACAATCCTGTCTTGTCCGAGAATGCTGGCGCAGCCGCTCCACCGACGAAATCGGGGCGCGTGAGTGGCTACGGAAGCGCTGCGTAGCAGGTCGAGGCGTAGCCGAGACTGAGGGGGCATGCTTGCGTAGCAAGCACAAGCCCTGTGAGGCCACGTTTTTACTGAGTTGCAAGCAAGGGGAGCCCCCTCCGACTTCGACGCTGCGCGTCTCAGCCACCTCCGCCCGCTTCGCGGGGGAGGAGCTTGGCAGACGTGGGTAGGGCAGACAATCCTGTCTGCCATCGCATTCAGATGCGATCATTCGTGCAGCTCTCGGTGATCCCGAACACAAGGTGCAAGCGAGAGGATGCAGACATGATTGTCTGCGCCACCCTCTTCAAGAGGCCTTACTGAATACACTAAACCGAGAACTACTCAAGACTAGCGTTTCGCCATACTCGCGCTCATGCGAGCGAGGAGATTCGGAATGCAACGTGAAGGCGCTGAGGCGTAAAGTTCGCAAAGCCTGTCGGATCAAGCATTGCGGGCCGCATTTGCCGACCGCTCTCTTCAAGAAAGCACCCTTCGAGAGTCTCCAAACTGGGGAAATGAGAATGCACTGCGATCCAACGTCGTCGAATTCAATCCCAGAGATTCGTCGACGCGTCTTGCGCTGGCGGGCGAGTGCTGCGCAATGCCTTTCCCATCCTGCTTTGCGGTCCTTTGCGCCTTCGCGGCTTTGCGTTGAATGGACCTTGTGAGAAAACGTCGCTGCCAGAGAATGGCGAAACGCTACTCTAGAGCGAGTCGAACCAGCGCAAGGCCTGCCAGCCGGCGGGGGTGAGCACGAGCGAATCCTTGCTGGCGTGGCCGGGATGCGTGCGCTCCAAGAAGCCTTGCGAGATCAGCGCTTGGGCGTCGCGCAGGTCAATCTCATCCGTAGCGGGACTCTTTGAGCGCGCCGAGGCGAGCAAGAGCTGCGCGGGCATTGGCATGTCGGCTTCCGAAGCAGCGCGCAAGATCGCGCGACCAGCGGCGAAGCTCACAGCTCGTCCAGTCAGAGAGTGCGCATCCGGCGGCTCGTGGCGAAGCGACACGGGCGGTGAGTCATCTTCCGAAACACCCTTCGAATCATCCTGCGCGATCTTGCTGGAAGACGCTGATTGCTGCCGACTTGAACTAGGCTCGGCAGACACATCGTCGAAGTCTGTGCGGTAGCTGGGGGAGCCGCCGCCCGAGGCATCGTCGCTCGGATCGGGATCGCGGCGGTGAGGTGCGCGCAGATCAAGTCGCCCCTCTTCGCGCAGCTTTTTGAGATGCATGCGCATGTGCTTTTGCGAGGTGCCTGCAAACTTGCCGTAGCAATCGAGGCCGCGCCATTCTGGGGCGACAGATCTTGCGCTGCTGCCCGCAAGCAGTGCTGCGACGGCGCTGACGGAGATGTAGTCGCGTCCCACCAGCATCTCATCAAGCACGGGCTCAATCGTCTCCAGAATCTGCTCAGCAGTTGCAAAGCCTTCCACATGCGTCGGCTCTTCGCTGCTAGCGGCGCGCTTGGCTTGAGGCAGCGCTTCGTATGCAGCCCAGCCGCCCTTGGGAGCGGCGCCGTCCGTCGCAGCGCACCAGGAGCAGTTGCCGCAGGCGTAGTCGTCCGGCGTGTCCTCGCCGAAATAGCGCAGGATTTTCGCGCGCTGGCAGCCTGAGCCGACACAGTAATCTTTGACCGAAGCGAGGCGGCTGTAATCGGCATCCTGTCTGCGCTTCATCGTTTGCATGTCGATGAAGGCGTTGACGGCGCCGGTGCGGTAGAGCAGGCCTTCTTGATTGAGGTGGACTTCGCCGCTCTCCATCAGCGTCATCAGAAGCACGTTGCGCTGCTCATCCGAAAGATCGCTGGTGGAGTTGGCGAATGCGAGATCATCGAGCCCGCGCTGGCCGCTCGCTTCGGTGGGAAGCGTGCGGTAACAGTCGAGCACGCGCCCAAACTCCGGGTAGCGCATGCGGATGAAGAAGTTGGCGAGCGAGGAATCCTTGCCGCTGTAGAGAATCGCTGCGGTCGCGGGCTTGCCGTCGCGTCCAGCTCTACCAGCTTCCTGATAGTAGGCTTCGAGATTCGCGGGATGCTGATAGTGCAGCACGTTGCGCACGTCGGGCTTGTCGATGCCCATGCCGAAGGCGACGGTCGCGACGACCACGGGGATCTCCCCACTCGCCCATTTTTGCTGGGCTGAGAGGCGATCGCTCTGCGACATGCCCGCGTGATAGCCAACCGAATGCACGCCGTAAGCGTTGAGCGTCGCGGTGATGTGCTCGACATCCTTGCGGCGACCCGCATAAACCACCGAGCTACCGGGATTGGCGAGGAGATGATCGGCGATGCGCTTGGGCTTGAAATCTGGCGCGCACTGCCACACTTCGAATGAGAGATTCTCTCGATCGAAGGACGAAACCCAGCGCAGCGGATCGCTCATGCCGAGTCGCTGCGTGATGTCCGCGCGAGCTTGCGGCGTGGCCGTCGCCGTCAAACCAAGCACAGGGAGCTTGTTCTCGCGCGTCGCCTTCAGCGCATTGATCGCGTGATGCAGCGCGAGATAGGCCGGGCGGAAATCGTGGCCCCACTGACTCACGCAGTGCGCTTCATCCACCACGAAAAGCTTCACATCAAGCTGCGCGAGCCAGCGCACGACGGCCTCACTCTGCAAGCGCTCAGGCGCGACATAAAGCAGCTTGATCGCGCCGGACTTGAGATCGCCAGCAATCGCTCGCGACTCATCGCGCGAAAGGCCAGAGTGAATCGCCGCGACTCCGGCGCCTGTGCGCGCACGCAGATTCGCCACTTGATCGTTCATCAGCGCGATCAGGGGGGAGACGCAGATCGTCAGCCCTGGCAGCATCAGCGCGGGAAGCTGGTAGACGAGGGACTTGCCCCCACCAGTTGGCATCACGCCGAGCGCATCACGCCCAGCGAGCGCGGCCTCAATCAGCTCACGCTGGCCGGGGCGAAAGGCGTCGAAGCCAAAGTACTGCTTGAGCGAAGCGTCAAGATCAAGATCCATAGAGCTGCCGGGTGGGGACGCCTCAACCAATTCTCGTTTGCTACGCGGGCTGGATTCCGCATGCGCGAGCGCAGGAGCGCTATCAAGCGCAGCACCTTGCTCGGAATGGGATTGTGCCAACGTTGACGACATCGGACAGCACTCCAGCCGATTCCCCGCGAGAGATTCGCTCCCCGCATAGCAATCTGTGTGAATACACGGCCTTGTATATACACTGTACTTTTTGCTGAATAGGCGTCAAGCAAAAAGCGCTGGGAGATCACTCCCCCAGCGCTTTTCAGATAGCATTCGGCTCATGAGGCGTCAGCGAGCAGCGTCTTTTTCATCCACGGGATGAGGCCGCCGGAGTAGGGCTTCCATTCGCCAGCGTGTTGGTCGAAGGCAAGTGAGAACACGAAGTGAGGCCTGCCAGACACCGGAGATGGAGGCGTGGAAGCGTTCCTGCCGGAATCCATTCCAGCTCCAATTGCTGCGCCGATCAGCATCCCAAGAATGCCCGCAGCAAAATGCTCCCCTTTGCGACTCACAGCGATCCCCGCAGCAGTGCCAAGGCCAGCTCCAAGCAGCGCTGTTGAAGCTGCCGCTCGATTCAGCGAGGGAGTGGAAAACTCATGCGCTTGCACGCGCAGCACCCCCTTATCAGGAAAGAGCGTCAGCAGAAAACTCTCGCCATGGTCGTCGAAGCGGTAGCACTCATGGCCGTATGCCGATGTGGAGCTGAGGGGAATGAGGCCAGCGCTGTCCCAATCCAGAACGTCGTCAGCGAAAACATCGATCGCATGGAAGTTCTCACGCCCAAACTTTCGAAGAGCGCCTGCTATGTCTGATAACTTGATTTTCCTACTGCTCATTGTGCGCACTCGCATTTCGCGCTTTCCGGAGGAGCTCTCCCATAGCTCCAAAAGCATCACCGGACTGCTCTTCTATTATAGAAAGCAATGGTCTGAATTGCTCATTGGCGCGTAAACCCCAGAGGTACGCAAAGGCATTCTCCTGGTCAGGTAGGCCGAGCTTCTCGAGCGCTTGCCTACCTTTCGCCAACACATCGTCGGCCCGGCCAAAAGCTTCAAGCACTGGCAACGTCAAGTCTCGCAGTACGCTTGAGAGAATTGCGTAGAGCGCTTCAAGATCACCGTCGAGCTGGCGTCCAATGCTGCCCTCTAACGCCGCTTGAAGCTGCTCGGCGGATTCAAGCAGTTCGCTATGAGCCATCGCCCGCTTGCGCTCGGAGTGAAGCTTTGACGCGATCCGATCCGCTTGCTGCAACACGCCAAAGAGCTGATTGAGATGCTCGTGCTCGGCATCAGAAGCGCCCGCGCCATCAGGCTCCTTGTAGATGAGATCGTGCTCAAGCTCGTTGAAGAGGTGCGCCGCAAGGGTTGTAACTTGGACTTCACACAGCGCATCTGCAACCGACTGGGGCATCGTGTCTGGGGTCACGAGCAAAATGTGAACTGCTTTATAGCGGCTAGGCTCACCGAAAGACTTGGACGGAAAATCCAACTTTGCGCGCCAATGGTGCTTCTCGACCACTTCCACGATCCGCTCAGCATCTTCAGACGAATAGGCAAGAAGCCTGCAACCCGACAGATCTTTGATCCGAGAGTTCAGGTCGATCTCCAGCTCTTCATAGGCGTACGCACTCCTCTTGCGCTCTAGCTTTTCGCGTAAGCCATCTGGGTGCTTTGCCCTGAAGGCCAAGAGATAGCGCGATATGGCTGCTGATCTCAACGCCTGGCGAAGCTCTGCCGCAGTGTGAAGCGCTGCTTGTTCGTAGCGGGCTAGTTCAAAGCGGTATCGCAGAATCAGCCGCTCGATTTGAGGATCAGTTAGACCGTTGCTCAAAGGACCCTCCGCCGCTCAATCGACTGATATCCACTGTATTACTGCCAGCGGAACGGTCAAGCAAAAAGCGCTGGGAGATCGCTCCCCCAGCGCTTTCAATCTGCATTCGACTAGCACAAAGCTTAGGCGGACGCGTTGGTCATCGTCGCAAGCTTGAGCTCGCGCAGGGCAAGCGCCCATGACTTGCGAGCCAAACGCACGCGAGCCTTCATCAGACGCACGCGTTGAGCCAAAGCTTGGCGCGTGAGATGCGCTTCTTCGTCGCCCTTCCGAGCGGCGGCGGCAAGCTGGCCCTTGAGCTTCGCCCAGCGGTCCAAGATGCGAGCAACGCGCTTGCGCACGGCTTCGAGGCGATCCGCTGCGTCCATGTGGTTAGCGCTGGCAGCGTGGCGAGCCAGAGCGCGCTTCGCCTGCATCTCAAGGCGAGCCTTGAGGATCACATGCTCAGGCGTGCGAACCATGTTCTTGGTCAAGCCAACCCAGCTCAGCACATTGATCAGCCACTTGGTGGGATCGTACTGCCAGGCGCGAACGCCGTTGCGGTAGTCAGCGCCGTAGGTGTGGTGGAAGTTGTGGTAGCCTTCGCCCATCGTGAGCAACGCGCAAAGGAAGTTATCGCGCGAGGTATCCTTGTCAGAGTAAGGACGGCTGCCCCAAGTGTGCGCGAGCGAGTTGATCAGGAAGGTGCTGTGATGCACCACGACAACGCGCAGGATCGCGCCGATCAGGAAGCCACCCCAAGGATCGCCAAAGGCAAAGCCCAGCGCCGTCGGCAGCACGAGACCAACACCCATCGCGATCGCCAAGTAGTTGCGGTGTTGCCACTGCACAAGGGGATCAGCTTCGAGGTCAGTGATGTTCGCAGGCACGCGATCTTCCGGCGTCTTGCGCAGCACCCAGCCGACGTGAGCCCACCAGAATCCCTTCTTAATATTGTAGGGATCGAGATCGGTGTCGATGTGGCGGTGATGCAGACGGTGATCCGAGCACCAAACCTTGGCCGAGTTCTGCACTGCGCCTGCGCCGAAGAGCAGGTAGAAGAGGCGCACCGGCCATGCAGCCGAGTAAGCCTTGTGCGAGAACAAGCGGTGGTAGCCACCCGTGATGCCAACGCCACAGCATGCAACGAGCGCGACCATGATCCAAACGGCACTCCACGACAAGCCGTGGTAGACCATGTAGAGCGGCACGCCAACAGCGGCGACCAAGTGTGTTCCAGCAATAAAGCCAGTGTTCACCCAATCGTAGGGTGCAGTTGCGGGGTCTGATTTCAACAGATTGACTCCAGAATTTAGGGACGCACCTTTGAGCAAAAGCGCTTGGTGGGACAATAGCCGCTAAGCGTGCAAAGTGCGAGGAAAGGATGACTAAAAAAGTATCACGTCTGTGTCGCGGCCTTCCATAAGGAACCACTCTCACTAACGCGCATCCTCTCGCTCGAACTTACTTATGGATCAAGGTCCCGCCGTTCTCAGCGGCGAGCGCTTGCATGAAGCTGGCAGCGTAGCTGTCGCCACCGATGTGGATGCAGACGAGCTGGCAGCCAGCGTCCCTCTTGGCTTTGAACCAGATCGGGAAGTCCTGCAGGATCTGCGCAGCAGTGCCGCCCTTGTTGGGCGAGCCGTCGCAAAGGAAGAAGATCTTGTCGATCTCCGTGCCGAACTGCTCGCAAACAATCTTGAGCGCATCGTGAGCCGCCGTTCCGCCCGCAGCCATCAGAGCAGAGACTTCAGTAACAGCCTCCATCTTGTTTCCATCGCTGCCAGAAACCAGCTCGCGGAAGCTCGTAACGCTGTCACCGAAGTGCACGATAGCGAAGCGATCATCCGCCTTGAGCTGACGCAACACGCGGATGCACTCGGCCTTCACCACCTGAATACGCGAAGGCAGATTCAGCGCGTTACCGTTTTCGTCCTCAATCGGACCGCTGCCGTTGTCCGCAATGCTCATCGAACTTGAGCGATCCAAACACCAGAGGAAGTTGCCGCTCACCGGCTCGCCGAAAAAGGTCGGAGGCAAGTCCGGCACTTCAACTTCAGGCTCTGACAGATGCTCAACCTCAGGCAAGGTCGGCTTCAGCACCGGTTGCGGCACGGGAGCTGGCGTTGGCGCAGGCGGCACAACTTCGCCCGCGGTGCGCGGCAGCACCACACGCATCAAGCCAGCGGCGCGATCTGCCCGCTTGGAATCCGCTGCTTTGCGAATCTGCGGCGCAGGCATCGCTGGGGCTGGAGTCTGAGCGGCGTGTTGCGCGAAGAGAGGGCAGGCCGCGAGAATCATGGCGGCAGCGCCCAACGAGAATCGATTGATCATCGTCGCCCCTCGGTGTGAGGTTCCCCGCAACGCGGACGCGCACACTCGCGCATCTGCAATGCGTGAACCAGAGGTGCGGGCGCGGCCAAGCCATTCTCAAAAAGCGTAAAGTTTGTGCTTTCTGTTCCAGCGGTAATTGCGCTTTCGCGAACGTGTGTGGTGGATATCACGCTTGCATCATGCTGGGCTGGTTTGGCTCGCGAAAGCGAAAGTCCGGGGTCGCTCAGCCCGCTCTCTTGGGCGCTATGATGACGCGCCTAATCTTCAAGCAGACCGATCGCGAGCAAGGAGCAACATGTCAGAGAACGACACCCTGGTGAGTGCGCAGCACTTCGCCTACATCGCTGAGCGCACGCCGAAGGACGACGCCTTCATGCGCGAGCTGCGCGACGAGGCGGTCAAGGCGGGCATCCCAAGCATCGCTGTCGGCGCCGCTCAAGCCAGCTTCATGCAGATTCTGCTCAAGCTGAATCGCTGCAAGGACGTGATCGAGGTGGGCACGCTGGCGGGCTATTCGGCAATCGCGATGGCGCGCGCGCTGCCGGAAGATGGCCAAGTCCGCACGATCGAGCTGGTTGAGGCGCACGCCAAGTTCGCGCAAGAGTGGGCGGACAAGCCCAAGTCAGGCGTGGCGGGACGCGTGAAGGTCTTTCAAGGCGGCGGCAGCGATGTTCTGCCGAGCTTCGAGGACAACTCGGCGGACGCTGCTTTTCTCGACGCCGACAAGGGCGGCTACAAAATCTACCTGCGCGAGTGCATGCGCATCGTTCGCCCCGGCGGGCTGATCATGGTGGACAACGCCTTTGCCTTCGGCGAGCTTTTCGCGACTGATCCGAAGGATCGCGAGACGGCCGCCGTGCGCGAGTTCAACGAGATCATGGCCCGCGAAGTGCTGATGCCCGGCACCAAGCTGCAAGGCATCATCTGCGCGATCGGCGACGGCATGTGGGTAGCGGTAAAGGCCTAGTCTAGGTGAGGTGTTGAAGCGCCCCGCAGTGGCACCGACGCTCCTGTCAGTGAGTCGCATTCTGATGCGACTTATCTTGTTGATTCTGGGATGGGGAGTCAGGCCGCGGAGTTGCAGAGGAGCGGAGATGGCGGAGGAAGAAGCGACGCTGTCTGGGTCGGGCGGTCTCTTCGTGCGGAGCACGGCATTTGGTTAGCCCCCGATGAAATCGGGGGTTGGGTGACGCCGCGCTTTTCTTTGCACACGGAATGCTTTTTGGACAGCGGTGATCAGAGCGAAGCGTTTGCAGTAGAGCGAAGCGTTTCGTAGCGCTTTAGTCGCATCGGAATGCGACGCGCAGACAAGAGTGTCCGCGCCACCGCGCCGTCATCCCGAACGCCGCAGGCGCTTCGTCGGTGGAGCGGCTTCTCGGAGGAGATGGTTCGCGCAGCGGCGCAGGGACGCAGCGCCTGGCGGATGAAGCGCGTTCGGATCAAGCTGATCTGGTCACCGGCATCTGCTTGCTTACATCTTCGAATGGATAGAAAGAGCGAGCCTTCCCCATTCGCATTGACCTCGCGCTGAATCAATCGAGTAGGTCTCTCGCGCTCTCCGCGCCTTCCCTCAGCGAGCTCTGCGAGAAATCCGAACTCCCTAGGGCCGAAGCTACGCTGCGCCAAAAAACCGCGCAGTGAGCGCAGCGCTAGCCCGGATGATGCGCTGCGGGATGATCCGATCTTTCAGCTCGCCGCCGCCAAAGCCGCGAAAAGACAGGCCTCCAGCGCGACGCTCTTTCGTTTCGATGCACGTGCAAAGCGTAGCGCGTTGATCAAAATGCAAGGCGTCTTCGTCGAGCACTTCCTCGATTCGGTCGAGCACGAACACGCGAGTTCGCCCGGTGTTGCGCGCGATAATTCGCCTGACGAAATCATCATCGATCTCGCGCGCAACAAGAGGATCGCGCAGAAGCCTGTAAAAACCTGATGTTCGAGGCGATGGAGCAGTGCGTTGATGGTGTGCGCAGGGGTCGCGAGATCGGCGAATTTCGCTATCGCACGACGAGATCATGGAGCCGCGAGCGGCGAGATGGAGAATCGTGCCAAGGAATTGCAGCGCCAACTCTTCGCCGATCGCACAAGCAGCCCGCTCTTTTTCGCGAATCAGATGCGCGTGACTCTCGCTGCGGCGGCCTATGTGTTGATGGATGATGTGAGGCGCATCGGCTGCAAAGGCAGTGAATTCGCGGCTTGCGAGGTGGCGACGCTGCGCACGAAGCTGATCAAAGTCGGCGCGCGCATCACGATCAGCGTGCGCCGATTCGTCGCGCATTGCTCGTCGAGCTATCCTTATCAAGACGCCTTCGCGCAGATCGCGCGCAACCTGATGCGCAGTGCGATGCCCGCCGCCCCTTGAGAATAGCGGCTTCGCGCGGATGCGTTCATGCAATATCCGGGCTAGAACGCATTCTGGAAAGCAAATGCACGCGGGCAGCAAGGGATCAACCTAGCAGCCCGCGTTGCCCTTTTCGCTGCGCGCTACTTCGGCTGATGCGTCATCTTTTGCCCGTCGTAGTAGAGCGCGAGCGCGCCGGAAGGCTTGAGCTCAAGCTCGACCTGCGGGCTAGACGCGTTGCTGCGAGGCTTAGCCGTCAACGTTCCGACAAACTGCGTGCCCTGCACGTCGCCCGACCACCGGTAGTCGGCGTAAAAGGTGCCGTCGAGCTCCTTCGTGCCGAGCAGCTTCGCATTGATCAAGTCAGCTGGATTGCCCGGCATGCGCCCGATCGAGTGGAAGTAGTCAACCACCAGCTTCGAGAGCTTCACCAGTTTGCCATCCGCTTCCTTCGCGTTGTTGCGCCACGCCATGCGCTCAACAATGCGCGAGATGACCGGATCGTCGGTGCCGAGCTCAATGTCCGTCGGATTCTCGGCCCAGCGCTGCTGAAAAGTCTCCCACTGATCTGGTGTGAGAATCGTGGCCATCTCGCCGCGCACTTTCTCTTGCGACTCACCAACCAACTCTGCGTAGGACTTGCCGCCGCCGGCGTAGGGCTCCTCCGCCATAGATGCGAAAATACCCTGAATGCGCTGCCCAACATCGCCATTCGCCTGACCGTCAATGAAGGCGTCAAAAATCTCGTCCAGAAAGACGCGTCCGCTTTCAGTCGGAACTTGCAGCACATCAACCAAACTCTGCTTCGCTTCGCGCAAAGCTGCCTCGAACTCCGGCAATTGCTCTTCGCTCAGATTGAGCTGCTCGGCGACCGACTCAATGCTCTTGTCAGGCTTCACGCCAGCGCCTTTCATCGCCTCGTTTGTCCGCTTCTCAACGCCACTCACTTGCGCCTTCAGCTCATTGAGCTCCGCCCGCAAGGCCTGCACTTCCTTGGCGGCTGATGCGCTCATTCCGCCGCCGGAAGAGCTGCCCTGCATCAGCGCTGACTCGGCCAGATCAATGCGAGCTTCAAGCTTCGGAATCAGATCGCCCTTTAGCGCATCGAGATCCACGCTTCGCGTAGCGAGCACCTCGCGGTTCGTGTTAATCTCGACTTGCAGCCGATCGATTTCCAGCTTCAGCTCAGCGGCAGAACTCCCAAACCCTTCGCCGACCTGCTTTCCGCGAAGCGAATCAAGCTCCGACTGCATTTCCTCGAGCTCCGTCTTGAGCGACGCGATCTCAAGCTCCAGCGGCGCCGGGTCATACCGCTCCCCACAACCGACGAAGAGCGCTGAGAGCAGAAGCGTAGCGACACCAAGCTTGGTCGTAGCACGTGACGAACGCTCACGCTGAGCAAGGAGACCTCGAATTCCGTGAGCTTGAGCATGATCGCGAGCCTGAGCATGGGAGTAGAAGCGCGGCATGGGATTCTCCTGCATATCGGGACGAAGATTCGAGTGCGGTTCGAGCAAAGGTACTTCGCAAAAGCGTGATCATTCTACCGCACTTTTCACGACTTGCCGAAATTCGTCACGGCACCGACGATCAACTCCCTTTTTGCATCCCTCCATAACTAACGGGTCGCGCCCTAGGCGTGGCTGCCATCCCCCCGGTCAAGCGAGCGGTACGAGATCGCCTCAGAAACGTGAGGCGTCAGCACCTTCTCGCTGCCATCCAGGTCCGCAATCGTGCGCGCCAACTTTTGAATCCGCGTGTAAGCGCGCGGCGAGAGCGAAAGCGTCTTCATCGCCGAATCCAGCAGCTTCTGAGCATCCGCGTTGAGCTGCACAAAGTTCCGCAGCGCACGATCATCCATGTGGGCGTTGCACATCATGTTCGTACCCTTGAAGCGCTTGGACTGCATGTCTCGCGCCTTCTGTACTTGGGCGCGCATCGCTTGACTGCCCGTCGAAGGCTCATTGCTGGCGAGCTTGCGCGCGTCAATCCCTGCAACCTCAAGCTGGATGTCAATTCGATCGAGCAAAGGCCCCGAAATGCGGTTGCGGTAAGCGTGAATCTGCTTGGGCGAGTCCAGACAGCGTCGGTTCGGGTGCCCGAGGTAGCCGCAGGGGCAGGGATTCATCGCCGCCACGAGCATCAAGCGCGCGGGGAAGGTGAAACTCCCGCTAGCGCGGCTGACCGTTACCTGCCCATCTTCGAGGGGCTGGCGCATGACTTCGAGCGTCTTCCGATTGAACTCCGGCAGCTCATCAAGGAAGAGTACGCCGTGATGAGAGAGGCTGATCTCGCCAGGACGGGGGTTTGAGCCGCCGCCAACAAGCCCAGCATCGCTGATCGTATGGTGAGGCGCGCGAAAGGGACGCTGTGTGATCAGCGGTCGGTCTCGACTCAGCAGGCCGCCGATGGAGTAGAGCTTCGTCGTCTCCA
>Ga0213866_10000748_pt1 | contig 25325 bp, 15 predicted proteins | sample PICome_11_FD_160079 | JGI IMG/M metagenome (GOLD analysis project Ga0213866, IMG submission 160079) | Coastal seawater microbial communities near Pivers Island, North Carolina, United States - PICO284 | ecosystem: Environmental > Aquatic > Marine > Coastal | place: USA: North Carolina...
TCCTTAAGGCCGAGAACCGGGATCAACTCCAGGCAGTTCTAACCTACCATGTCGTGGGAGGATCGATCGATCTCGCTGGTGCACTTGCCGCCAAGGAGGCGAAAACGGAGCAAGGAGCCGCAGTGAACTTCGCTTTTTCCGAAGGTCGCGTTCGCGTGAATGATGCTGCCATTATTGATGCTGATGTGAAGTGCTCAAACGGCGTTATTCACGTGATCGACTCGGTCATTCTTCCTCCCAAACCCGCCAATGACATTGCCAGTGTGGCCAAGCGAGCCGGGAATTTTAAGACTCTTTTGGCAGCGGTCGACGCAGCAGGTTTGACCGTCGCCTTGACAGGGGACAAGCCGGTAACGATCTTGGCTCCGACCGACGCAGCATTCGCTGCCCTCCCAAAGGGCACCGTCGAGGCTCTCCTGCAGTCGGAGAATCGCGAGAAACTGATCTCCATTCTTAGCCTCCACGCCATCCCGGGGAAGGTAAGCGCCGGAGATGCTCTCAACGTCGGCACCGCAACGTCGCTCAACAGTGGGACTCTCGAGTTTGGTATCATCGATGGTGTTTTCAAGGTGAACGGGGCCACGATCGTAAAGACCAACATCCAGTGCGACAACGGTATCATCCATGTCATCGACGCCGTCATCCTTTCATCTTCGAAAGAGGAGGGGAGCGAGACGGCTTCCACGGGAGGCAAATCTCCACGTGAGCAAATCGAAACTGCCATCGATCAGGGTGTTCCGGTTTTCAATGACGGCAACCATGGCAAGTGCGCTAAAATTTACCTCGATTGCATGGTTTCGATTTCCAGGTCCGCCGGGATTGATCCTCGCGTCAGCAAGGTCCTCGACCAGCTAGTGAAGCGGGCAGAAGGCATCGAGAGTGATACCGAGCGTGCCTGGGTGCTTCGCAGTGGCCTCGATCATCTCTACGCAGCTCTCTCGGAGAGTTAAGCCAAGTCCGGCGAATTTTTTCCAACAGTCCGGGCCTTCGTGGGTTCGGACTGTTTTTTCGGACCGAGGGTTGGTCTTTTTTGCTCAGGGGCCACGATGTTGTTCCAACCGGATGATGTCCGGTTGACGACGATGCCCGGGCCCAGCTTACTGGTGCTGCTGGCATTGTTGGCAGTTGGCTTGGCCGCTCGCCGTCGCCGTGAGGTTCGCAGTTCACTTTTGAGCTCAAAGTCCGATCATGCTGACATGGTCGGGCCTTTTTGTGCCTTGGATGAGCGGATCGGCTTCCTTGCAAGGATAGGAAATGACGCTAGCCTCCCGAGTGTTTATTACTCGTATTCTGTCAGCTGGCTTAGTCATTTTATTCCTCGCCTCTTGTTCCACTCCGCTTAAGCCAACAGGTTTTCTGGGCAAGGATGATGACAGAATGTCGAAGAACAAAGAGCTGCCTTTTTCGCGGTCATGGAAAAACCCTGACGCCAGGATGAGCAGTTATTCCATAATCGCGGTCAAACCAATGCGGGTTGACGAGCAACGACCACTTGGCTTTTTGGGCCGCCGAAACGTCCGAAATATCGGGAAGACTTATCAGAACGATTCCGCTGCTCTGGCGGCTCTGGGCGCTAGGAAGTTTTGTGAGGAACTCGGTGCGACCCCAAACCGGAAAGTTTCGGTGACCGATAACCCCGGGAAGAGCAAAGGACTCATGGTTCTTGAAACCAATCTGGCACAAATGGAACCGGGGCGTCCGAGTATGCAGGCGCTTAATTTGTTGGTTCCGTTTGTATCCATCCTCAATCGCCCCTCGCTTGGCTTGGAGGGGCGTTTCGTGGATGCCTCGACCGGAGAGACCTTGTTTGCCTTTTCAGATTTGGAACGCCCCGAGATCAGCCTCTTTGACGTTCAAAAATTCACCTGCTGCGGGGTGCACCAGAGAGAGCTTGAAATCTGGGCCGAGCAATTACGTCGTGTTGTTGATGGTGATGGCAACACTTTGGTGAGGGACCCGTTTGTTTTTCAACCCGTAAACTGGTAGACTGCCCCTGAATGAAATTGATTTGCCTCACGCTGCTTGTAGCCCAGCTCCCCACGTCTGGAGATCGTTTGCCGTCGGGGCCGGGTTTGGCTGCCCTTTATCCAGCTGATCAGGGAATCGAAAAAGATGCCAGGGTTGTGCAGGTCGAGGCTTTTGAGCAGCAGAAAATCAACCAGCTGATCTCCGATTGGGAGTCGGTAAAATCAGAACGAGATCTAAGCTTCAGCGATGAACGTCCGCAGCAAAGTGGAGGTAAAAAATCTTTGTTGATGGATCGCAAGTCAGGCCCCGGAGGAGCGCTTTACCGGCGGATTAAGAATGCTGAAGGTGGTTTTGGTTTTGAGCAACTCTTCGTTCGCTACTATGTGAAGTTTGCGGAGGATTGCGGCGAGCTGCATCACTTTGGAACCTGTCTCGGAGGAAATAATCCCGCGACCGCGTGGCCGAGCGTGAAGGCCGGATTTCCAACCGATGGAGCAAAGTCATTTTGGTCGGGAATCGAGCCATTCGGCAAACGATGGACCTGGGACTACTACACCTACTGGTGTGAGATGGGCGGCAGTCCTCCGCGCGGACAAACCTGGGGGAATAGCTTTATCCACGATGAGTCGCTCAAGGTGAAGAAGGGGAAATGGATTTGCATCGAGCAGATGATCAAGATGAATGATATTGGCGATACCAACGGGGAACAGGCCCTCTGGATTGACGGCAAACTGGTCTCCCATTTGGGAAAGGGCTTCCCAAAGGGGCGGTTGGTCTTCGACAAATTTCAGCCAGGCCGAAGTGGTGACGGGGTGCGTTGGAATCAGAAGGAAAACACGCGAGACTACTTCAAGGTTCCCGAAGGCGGATCTCCTTTCGCAGGCTTTCGCTGGCGCACCGTACCCGAACTCAACATCAACTTCCTCTGGCTTTACGTTTACACCGAGAAACCGGCCGGTCACCGGATCAAGGTGTGGTTCGATGATGTCATCGTCGCCACGGAATACATCGGCCCACTGGTGGCAAAGAAATAGAACTCAATACTTCAGCCCGAGATCGTTGGTGCGCACCTCCTTGAGTTTAGCTGCCATTTGTGCCCGGAATCGCGCGATCACTTCGGCATACGCCGGATCCTTGGCAAGATTGGTGTATTGCTTGGGATCTTTTTTCATATCAAAAAGCTCTTCGTCCCCTTTGCCGTCTTTCCCATAGGCGATGTAGGCCGAGTCTTGTTCCCTCAGGAGGAAGCCCTTGCCGTTCACGCTAAAGGCGGCATCGCGCACTTTCTCCTTGGGATCGGTCATCAATTTAGAGATGTCTTTTCCTTGCAGACGTTTCGGGACTTCGAGTCCACAGAGGCTTGAGAGAGTGGGATACAGGTCAAGGAGTTCCACCAGCGAGTTGCAAACTGCGGGCTTCTTTCCGGGCATGCGGATGATCAGTGGCACCGCAGCGGATTCATCGTGCAGACTCACCTTGGCCCAGAAATCGTGCTCGCCGAGATGGTATCCGTGATCACTGGTGAAGATCACAATGGTATTGTCATCCAATCCGGCTTCGCTTACCGCATCGAGCACTTGTCCGACCAGCCGATCCATGAAAACCACCGAGGCATAATAGCCGCCCACCGCCTTCTTTTGCCGGCGAATGTCCATTTTCATATTCTTGCTCGTTTTGTAGTTGATGCCCGCCTTGGGAATATCAGCCCAATCATTTTCGATCTTAGGAGGAAGTGCCATTTTGGAGTAGGGAAGAAGGTCGGTGTAGTCTTTTCTGGGAGCGACGAACGGGACGTGTGGACGGACAAATCCCACTCCGAGAAAGAAGGGCTTGTCTTTGTGCTTCTTGATCAATTCGATGGCTTTGGCTGTCGTCTTGCCGTCCGAGTGCACGAGGTCATCGCCATCAGCTTCAACAACGACGAAGGTGTTGCCACCTACCGGACCGGGCTTTCTGCCGTCGGCATTGTTCTCCAGGGTCTCGCCATCACCCGGGGCCTTCCACTCGGGGCCGGGCGAGTTGAATCGCTCGGTCCAGGAGGCGGGGTCGTCCGCGCCATCGGTTCCTTTTTCAATGCCGCCCGGAACTCCCATGTGGAAGATTTTGGAAACCCGTGCCGTGTAGTATCCATTGTTTTTGAAGTGCTGCGCCCAAGTGGCTCGATCACCAATCGCAGGGCGGGGTGACCCATAGCCAAGCATCTTGATGGCATGCGGATAGTAACCACTCATAAATGAGGCCCGCGAAGGTCCGCAGTAGGTTCCTTGGCAATAGGCTTTGGTAAATCGCGTTCCTTGTGAGGCGAGGCGGTCAATGTTCGGGGTTTTACAAACCTCGTTGCCATAGCAGGAAAGGGCGGTTGCGGTGAGATCATCCGAGATGATAAAGAGAACGTTGGGCTTCTCTACGCCGAGAGCGGAGAACGAGATGGAGGCAAGAGTCAGGAAGAAGTGTTTCATGAGTTTCGGAGTCTGGAGATGATGGATTCGACGTCATAAACGCAGCCGCCCCAGGAACCGCCGCTGACATCCTGAAGTGCGGCCCAGAGACGGGTATCGTCGGGGACATCAGGATTGGCCTCGAGCGCGGGATTGGTTTCGCGTGAGGAGAGAATTTCAGAACCGGTATAGTCGACCGATCCTTTCATGTTCCGGCAATCAATCTTGATTTGAATGGGGTCGCCATCGCGAAGTTTTCCAATCGGGCCACCCGACCAGGCCTCGGGTGAGATGTGTCCAATGCAGGCTCCCGTGGAGACGCCGGAAAAGCGACCGTCGGTGATGAGCGCCACTTCCTTGCCCCACGAGAGATGCTTGAGCGCGATGGTCAGTTGTGCCGTTTCCGGCATTCCGCAACCAACCGGACCGTATCCGACAAGAACAATGACGTCGCCCTTGCGAATGCGATCGTCTCCGGTGGACTTCACAGCGGCGATGGCGTCGGGCTCCGAGGTGAAGACGCGGGCCGGACCTTCGTGAAGGTAAATTCCATTGTCATCAATGAGCGACAGATCGATCGCGGTGGATTTGATAAGCGAGCCTTCGGGCGCGAGGTTCCCTTCGGGAAAAGTCACGGTGGAAGTGAGTCCGTTTGCGTGGGCTTGAGTCGGAGACTGAATCACGGTCTCGGAATTGATGCCGTCGAGTTTGGTCAGCTTTTCCTTGAGCCGCGAACGGCGTTCGGAGCGCTCCCACCACTCGAGGTTTTCACCGAGAGTCTGACCGCTCACGGTCATCGCATCCAGGTGGAGCTTGCCCATTTCGCGCAGGTGAAGCATGACCTCTGGAACCCCGCCAGCGAGGAAAACCTGCACTGTGGCAAAGTGTTGGGGGCCATTGGGGAGAGCATCGACGAGGCGGGGAATATCGGCATTGAACCGTCGCCAATCTTCAACGTTGGGGCGTCTTAATCCTGCCTGATGAGCGATCGCCGGCAGGTGCATGATTAGATTGGTCGAGCCACCGAAAGCACAGTGGAGAGCGAGAGCATTCTCGACTGATTTTTCGGAGAGAATGTCGGCCGTGGTGAGACCGTTCTTTTCCATGTCGAGCATGGCGAGTGCAGAGCGCCTTGCCATGTCCTTCCAGATCTCAGTGCCTGAAGGAGCGAGCGCGGAGTGGGGGAGCGAAAGCCCGAGTGCTTCCGCGATAACTTGTGCCGTCGCGGCAGTGCCTAGAAATTGGCAACCTCCTCCGGGAGATCCGCAGGACCGGCAGGCGGCGTGCGCGGCATAGTCCAGCGAGATCTCACCTTGCGAATAGCGCGCCCCGATCGTTTGGATGCGGCCCAGATCTTCGTCGGTTTCTTCACTGAGTAATGAAACTCCACCCGGAACGAGAATCGTAGGCAGGGATTGCGTCGCAGCGAGAGCCATCAGCATGGCGGGCAGGCCCTTATCACAAGTCGCGACTCCAATGACTCCATTGCGCGTCGGGTGGGAGCGAATTAAGCGACGAAAGACCATTGAAGCATCATTGCGATAAGGAAGTGAATCCATCATCCCGTCAGTCCCCTGGGTGCGTCCGTCACAAGGATCGGAGACGAATCCGGCGAAGGGAATTCCTCCGGCCGCAGTGATCGTCTTGGCTGCCTCCTCCATTAGAAGTCCCACTTCAAAGTGCCCGGTGTGGTAACCAAGAGCGACCGGCGTTCCGTCTTCCCGACGGATGCCGCCTTGCGTGGAAAGGATCAGATAGTCACTCTCCGCGACATTTTCTGAGGACCACCCCATGCCCACATTCTGGGTCCAGCCGAAGAGGTGACCCGATGGCTCGGTCGCCAGCTTCTCAGGAGTAAATGGAAGCGCCCCGGCGGGTCCGGGAGCCTTGGTCTTGAGAGTATAAATCTCCTCGAGTCCGGAGTCGAAAATAAGCGAACGATTCATGAAAAAGAAAGGTGCTGGTGAAGGATCCGTCAGGGACCAGCGTCAGCACCCACAATCGCTCCCAAATGCTTTGCTGAAAAGGGGAAAGCAGCGAGTCGGATGAAAAGTCCCTGATTCCAACTTTCAAAAGCCTCGCGTCTGGGCTAGCCCCCGGGCGATGAAACTGGGCACTGAGCAACCTATTTTAAACTTTGACTTTAGGTTTGGGGTTTTCATCGTGGCTTCGTTGATCGTTCTCCTTCTTGTCGGTGCGGGTCTGTCCGGCTTCCAGTTTTCTATCAATACGCCGACTCCCGTCATCATAGCCACATATCCGTTTCTGGCGACAGAATGGTATTGGATTTACGCCTAAGATCCATTCCTCGACGCCATGGGCTTTGAGCGTCCGGGTTCCAAAATCATGCTGTTAATCAGTATGTTAGCAATTCAGGTGCCTTGTCGGACGCGGAAAACGGGGCCGTCATCCCACCGTGATGTTGCTATGGCATCCATGATCAACCCGCAAGGGCATTGCCTAACAGCCTATTGAAAAACGGCTCAATTTGAGTTGGAGCAACTTGGGATACGGATCTCTCATCTCGAGGCGCTTGGAGAACCAAGCGTTCATGTTTTGATCCATCAGTTCGACTTTCGCTCTCCATATCGTGGAGAAGGTCGCCAATCGGCCAAAATAGCTCTCCAAAGCGAGGCCCACTCCGGCCAACCATTATTTCGGGGTGCCCGTGCCGGTGAGGTGGCGTATCAGCAGTGACAGATAGTAAGTCAGCGCCGCTCCCAGTTGTCTTTTGGACATGTTCTCTTCGCCGCGTCGGGTCGCTCGCTTCAACCCTCCGTGATCGAGGAAATGATAAAAACTTCGGTCCAAATGTTCTCCTCGTTGTCGAAGGAGCGTCTTGCCGCTTTTGCTCCGAACATAACGACGCGCTTTGTTCAAAACCGAACGGATCACTTTACCCAGCTTCTTGGTGTTACGCCTCGCGGCATAAGGATCTCCGATGACAACCCGGACTTATTCCTCCTGCAGGCAACAGACTTCATCCACCCCAAAGTATCCTTCGTCCGCAGTGAGACTTCGTAGCACTTTCTTCTGTTCCGGGTGTTCACAAATCGATCCCAGAACCTCACTCGTTGACATCAACCGCGATGGCAAATCCACGGTGTCACCCTCATCTCCTCGGCGCACCGTGGCCATGAAAATGGCCCCGCTTTCTGGGGCGGTGATGTGTTTGGGTTTGTAGACCATGTCGCAAGCTCCGTGCTTGGTGGAGCCGATCTTGGCCTCCGGATCGTGCGGGTTGACCCGGTCCTTGTTACTGGTTTTGCGACCGGGGCGTTTTTTGTCAAAACGTCGCACGCTCTTGGTGTCATCAGGATCAATGCCGGCTTCAACGGCGAGTCTTTTGACATACTTCCAATACTCTTCTTTGGAATTGCGCGAGACGAGTTCTCGCAACGAAGCATTGGCCTCGATGATTGCTAGAGCGATCGGAGAGGTAAGCTTAAGGTTTTTTTCAGAAGTGGTGTTGGCATTGGCTAAGAAGTAAGCTTATCAATTTTCTCTGCACGTAGAATCTATGGGCTGCCGAGCCATAGACCACCCTCACGTTTATTGAAAAAGCAGGAGTGCTTATTCCTTCTCAAAGAGCAAAGGAAGTGTTTTTGCATTTTCTGGGATTTAGATCTTACCAAACCCTCCTATTTATAATGGGCCATTTTCTCTGGCTGCGGCCATTACTTTTTTTGCTGCGAGAACATCCAATCGGCGAATTTAGGGTCGGCAGCAGGGACTCTTCCCGCGCCATGACCTTCGTTGGGGAGAATGATGAGCTGAGCTTTTGTTCCTCCTGCTTTTTTAATGGCCTTCATGACCATTTCGCCTCGGTCGGCTGGGACGACACGATCTTTATTTCCGTAGTAAGCCCTCATGGGAATCTTGGCGAGGTTCTTTCCCCATTCATCAAGTTTCGGAGTCACATCTTTTGGTCCTCCCGATCCTAGGCCTCCTACCATAGGAGCGATTGCTGCAAAATGATCAGGTGAATTAGCAGCCCAGACGAAAGTACCATATCCACCCATACTGTTTCCGGTCAGGTAAATTCGCTTTTCGTCGAATGGTAGGATTTTCTTAAGGTGCTCAAGAAGAAGATCAAGGTCTGCTGGAATCCAGCCGCCTCGTTTTTTCTGATCGCGCGCCCTTTTCATTGCTTGGGGCACGATGCAGAGGCACTTGTGGCCCGCCTTCCTGATGGTTTCAAGAAGGCGACGTGGCTGTCGCTCGACTTTATAGATTTCATCTCCGACCCCTCCAGCTCCGTGGAGGTAAATCAGGAGGGGGATCTTTTTACCCTTCGTAGCCTGACTCTTACCAAAAATCAGAAATTGTGGATTTAGAGAGGTGGTTTTCTTGGCAAGGTCTTCGGGGAGTTCGGCGATCTCAACTTGACTCCAGAGAGGAGAAACGAGAAATGTGATAGCCATAAAAAAGAACTGCATTGAGTTAATTGAGGTATAAATATCTGCGATAGGTAGAGAGAGTTTGAGCAATTATTAACAGTTTTTTGGGTTCGGTCTTCAACTACCTCATAACCGAGCTTCTTTCTCCCCGCGAACAGCACCAAAGTCCAGCATCCACATGCCTTTCCGCCATCAACAAATTCTTAGCAGCTGAAAAAGGCTTAATTGGAAATTTCATTCCGAATATCGTTGCTGAGTCCACTCTCTCGCAGCCACTCATGTGCCTCGTCTGGGTTTTGTTTCATAAGAGCCCTGCCTGCATGAATTATGGCATTTCTTCGTGCATCGCTATCTTGGATCTCATCAGCCCACGCAATCGCCGAGTAGGGGTCTTCGCGTGCGATCCTGGCCGAGAAGGCTTCAACGGCAGCGTCCCGGTCATTTGTTCGGGGCATGTCGTTTAGGAATTCATAAACAGCATCAACATCTTGCCTGGTCCATTCCGAAACAACTGCACCTACGCTGGCCTTTTTTCCTATATCATCGGGAAGATTTCGGGCCCATGTCAAACTTGCGACCGGATCTTCTTTTGCCCAGGTTCCTGCGACCAACAACTGAATTTGCTTTCCCTCTGGGCCAGCCAAAGTCGCCGCCCACGTTGACGCCTCCTGAGCATCCTTCTTCACGAACTCTTCCGTTACTCCTATCAGGACATCGTTCCTTACCTTTCCCTCCGGCAATCCTGCTGCCCACTCGGCTGCAATAGGTAGAGGCTCTACTTCCAACATTTTGTCTTTGAGCAAGTCCATCATCTCCCCAGAGTACTCATTTCCTGCTTCCAATTTTTCGATGACAAAATCTGTTGCAAAATCCAAATCGGAACTCGCCAGGCCTTTTAGTATCCCAAAAGTCACATCCCGGCATTTCCGCCGCTCCTCATCTAGTGCATCATACCAAGACAAGGCCGCAACCGGATCAACACTTGCCCAACCGGTCATCGTGGCAGCCATATCCTTTTCCTCGGTATCTGCCCCCTTGTTTACTGCATCGAGACCTGACATCGCACCCCAGGCAAAATGAAAATCCTGAAACTCCGGACTCTCTTCTGAAAAGTGAACGATCTGCTCCCTCACTAACATGACATTTTCCTGATTCATTCCTTCCAAAAGTTGACCCAGAGCCGCCCTCCTTCGGAGTGGGTTCAATTCCCACCGCAATCGCTTGCCAACTTCCAAGATTTCATTTCGGTCCATCTTTCTTCGCCCTACTCCTGTTCCCCGAGATAGTCCTGAAAGGCGGCGCCCATCCTCATAAATTCCATAGGTTGCCTCTCTGGTTCTTTCACCTGAGCTAACGGATTTCTCTAAACCGCTATCATTCTCATCGGCAGAAAAAATCCAGAATCCAATCAACCCGATGCAAACCGCGCACAGTCCCAGGATAAATTTTTCTTTTGGTACCACCATGTCAAAACGCACGGAAAACATTCGTTCTTTCACACGGCGGATTCAAGCGGCTAGTGCGACGGGGGGGGTAGTGCAAAAAAATGTCATTCGGATTTTGATAGTCTAGAAATTTGCGTGGGCGACGATTGAGCTTGCGGAGACGAAAACGGGGAAGTCTCTGCGGCAGATTCATCGACCAAAGGGCTTTGCGAGCCGACGGCGGATCAAGCCCGAGAAGGGCTCGGCCTGCTACCATATGATGTCGCGGACGGTGAACGTGGAGTTTCTCTTTCGCCCCACGGAAAAGGAAGTATTTCAGAGGATGATTGGCCGGGGTGGATCCTGAATCAAAGTCCCACGGTGCCGGCAAGCTAAAGCGCCGGGGTGTTTCGCCAGAGGCACGTGGGAAGGTGATCGAGGAGAAAAGGGAGATTTTGCCATCGCTTGCACTGAGGAAACGGGTCCCCGCGTTTTCAAACGGGGTGACGATTGGAGGTGAGTTAGTCGTGAAGACGATTACAGCGTGCTATCAGTTAACCATGGATCGTGAATGGGAACGAGTTTCAAAACACGTGGGAGCAGCAGGCGGGTTTTCGTGATGCGGGAACGAGGAAGGCGCTTGTTCAGGATTCCTTGTTTTCGTGGTTCGTGTAGCGGCCGATGAGCGGATATTGCTCTAGCTCGAGGACGCTGCCGGTGACGGGGCGGCTTGCTTTGGACGCCCAGTAAACGGCGGCTTCGGCGATCCCCTCCGGGGCAAGGATGCCTCCAGAGGGAGCAGCATATTCGGGGAGGTTTTCCGGCCAGTCTTCGGGGAGACCATCGTCGAGTTTGACCTGATATTCGTTTTCGGTGAGGGTCCAGCCAACATTAAGTTGGTTAAAGCGAACCTTGTCTACACCATGGGCGTCGGCAAGGTTTCGGGTCATGGTCATGAGTCCTCCTTTGCTGACGGAGTAAGCGAGCATGTTGGCTTGTCCGCAGTGGGCGAGAACGCTGCCGATGTTGACAACACAGCCCTCACTTTCTTTGAGAGCGGGAAAGAGGTGTCGGATGAGCTGGATCGGGGCGCGCAGGTTAACCGCGATGATGCGATCGAAGAACTCGACGTCGGTATCTTTGAGGTGGCCTCGGGTTGTAAACGCGGCGTTATTGACGAGGCAGTCGAGCCGACCGAAGCAGGCGAGAGCTTCTTTGGCGATTTGCGCCGGGCCTTCGGAGGCTTGAAGGTCCGCTTGAACGAAGGCGGAGTAGTCAAAACCGAGTTCCTCGCGAAGGGCATGGGCTCGTTCGACGTTGCGTCCGTGGAGAATGACCTTGGCCCCTTCTTTGACAAAGAGGCGGGCCATGGCGGCACCGATCCCGGTAGTGCTACCGGTGATAAGGATGACTTGGTCTTGGAGTCTCATCATGATTTCGCTTTCTTCTTTGAGTCGGATCGTCTGCGTCTTTTTCCGGCCTTCTATTCTTTGGGGCTGGATGCTGGTTTACTCTCAGTTCGAGGCCGCTCTTTTTTACCCTCCTTCTCCTTCTGTCTTTCGAGAAATGATTTTCCTTCGGTAATCCATTTGGGTGCTTCCTCTCCTTTGACGTGGGTATCGAACCACTCTCGGACGCGGTAGTGATAGTCGACCATGTTTTCCTCTTTCCGAAGGCTGTGGTTTTCTCCGGGGTAGACGAGCATGACGAGGTTGTCTTTTCCGGCCCAGCGGGCCGCGTTGTACATCTGCACCCCTTGTCCCCAGTCAACGGCACCATCTTTGTCGCCAAAGGCGATGAGGAGCGGGGTTTTCAGGTCGTCGAGTCCGTGGATGGGCGAGTTGCGGATATAGTTCTCAGGGTCCTGCCAGAAGGGTTTGTCCATCCGGCCTTGTGACTGGGTGAAGATGGCGGCATTTGTTTGGCCGGAGTTCCAATAGACGCTGACTGACATGCTCATCATATTGGTAAGCGGGGCGCCCGCCACTCCGGCAGCGAAGAGGTCGCTTCGCGTGACAATGAAGGCGGTTTGGTAAGCTCCCCATGAGTGACCGACCAAGCCGACTTTGTCTTCGTCCACCATGCCGGTTTTGAGGACTTCGTTGACGGCGGGAACAACGCACTCGAGAGCGGAAATTCCTGGTTCCTGAGGGCGGTAAACGATATCGGGCTGAAAGACGAAATATCCTTCGGCGGAGAAGACGGCAGGGTTGTAGGGATGTTTTTCACTTGGAACTTCGTAGCGATGGAGCCCCTGGGATCGCTTCTCGTAGATGTAAACGACCATGGGATATTTCATTCCGGCCCGGTAGTTTGCCGGGTAGCGAAGGGAGCCCTGAAGTTTGACGCCGTGCTCGTTTTCAAAATCGATCAATTCGGTCCGTCCCCAATTGTATTGCTTTTGGAAGGGGTTGGTTTTGGAAATTTGCTTCGGTTGGGTGAGCTCCGGACCGGAGACGAAAATATCGGGTGAATCGTTCCCGCTTTCAATCGTCAGAAGATAGCGGTCGGCGCTTTCCGCACGGGTGAGTGAGCTGATCATTTTGTCTTCCCAGATTAAGATCTCGACAGGATTCTTTGCGGTCATGCCTGCCAGCTTGGCGTATCCCGATTTCTTGGTAACTTCGCCATAGAGGGCCAGGTAAAGCGATTGCCCAGGGGCGAGCATGCCTTCGTTTTCCTTAAGGAAGCTTGCTTTGGAGAGACGATATCGGATCCGATCCTTGCGACCATCCGTGAGTCGGCGGGCGGCTGATCCATCCGGCTTAATGAGCCAGAGATCGTAGCGATCATACATGAGGAACGCAGAGGAATCCTTGAGCCAGACCCCCTGACCGTAGGGACGTTTTTCAACGGCGAGAGTGTCGTCTTCTTCGTCAGAGAATTGAATGTCCAGATCCTTGCTGAGGTGAATCTCTTTGTCTGACTCCAGATTGCGGGACCAAAGTTGGCCATCGCGCATGTAGAGAAGGCGTTGGCCGTCGGGGCTTGTGGATAAGGTGTACTTGACCGCTTCCAGAATTTTTTTTCGGTCGCCGCTTTTCGTATCAATTTCGTAGATGTCCTGAAGTCGAGGCCCAAACATGGCGGTCTCTTCATGCGGAGTGCGATCGAAGCCAATTGCCCGTAATCCTTTCCGGGTCATGGCAATGCCTTCGGTCAAGTCATTGCCCAATTGAACCAATGTCCCTTCCTTGAGCCACCATACAGCTTTTCGGGCCGGATTCTTTTGGGAGGAGGCCAACCTTTTTTGCAGAGGCATGATCTTGGTGTCCCTCGTGTGCCAGACTTCGACGTTTGACTTTGCCTGGAGGGTGTCGCGAAGCGTCTTTTCTTTTGCCTCTTCCTCCTTCTTTGGCTCGGGTTTCTTGGCTGGTTCCGCTTTCTTTGAATCTTCTTTGCCGGGCTCTTCAGTAGATTTGGGTTTCAAGGCCTTGGGTTGATTCTCCCACTCTTTTAGATCGCAATAAATTGCCTTGCCGTCCACCGACCACGTGATCCGTCCGGCGGGGAGAAACATATCGGCTGAGAATGATTGATCCTTCGTGTGCTCGTAAAGGTGCTTATTCGGTTTCTTGTTTCCGACTCCAGTCCAGGCAACCAGAGTGTGTGAGACATCTTCCTTCTCGGCGTGCGCCATTTCGCGCATCACCGCGAGATCGAGTGAGTCTTTTCGCCATTGAAGTGATTTGTATTCCTGTTCGCTCGATTCCAGAGTGCGCAGAATTCCGGTTTCGGGTGAAAAAATCTGGAGAGAGTTGCTGATGCCAGGTGAGTCGATGGCCATGGCGAGGTGAGAGCCGGAGTCGCTCCAGGCATGCTGGGTAACATTTCCAAAGGTGGTATCAGTTTTGTCGGCGAGGTTTCGGACAATGAGGGCTTTTCCCGGAGACTTTCCGGCGATCTCGATGGCGGCGAACCGGCTGTCATCACTAAAGTGGAATGAGGTCACATTTTTGAATGTTGTCGTCTTTTTGGTGGTCAGATTGCGGAGGTGGATGGTTTCTCCGGGTGGTTTGTCCTTTTGTTCTTTTTTGGCTTCTACCGGTGATTTTCCGATGGTGACGGCAAGCCATGTGCTGTCGTTCGAAAAGACCGGGCGCATGCCATGTTGATAGGCTTCGACCTGCGGCATCTTTTTACCCTTCAGTCGATGGAGGTGCAGCGTCCGTTCGTCGTCGACGCGGGTGACCCCATAAATCAACCATTTGCCATTCGCCGAGATCTTGCGGTGACCCGAATCAAGTCGTTCCCACTGAGCGTAGTCAGTAGGTTTGACAGGGGTTTTTCGCTTCCGCTTTTTTTTGGGAGTCTCTCTCTGAGGTGGTGCTTCCTTGGCTGGTTCTTCGGCGGAAACCGGAATGAGGAAGAAGCTGAGAGCAAAGAAGAGGGCAAGTGATAACCGCATGATAATTTTGTTGGGGGCGGCTTTACCGTATTTCAAGTCAGGTTGCGATCCCAAGTTCTTATTCCTTACGTCGAAGCGGATCAGCCTTTCTCGAATCGAACGATCCGAGGACCTGGCGGTGCCTGTTGCACTCGAGTTATCTAGCCACTCTGAAGAAGCGAATCAGAGGATTTTCGGAGATATCGATGATCGCTTCATACTCTCCCGGGGTGGTTGAGTCGTCTGCAAATGTCTCCATCTGTTCCGAGCCGAGAACCCGCCAAGTTGCTTATCTCCGGTTCTCCCCAAAATTCTTTCGCTTAAGATGGACCACTTTTTCTGGCGGTGACCATGAGTATTTTTTGTGCTCGTACGAGATCTATAACAACAAAAAATAGCGATGAAACTACAATGATAGATCCGACTCTTTGCAGAAGGATTCGGGGTGTCATTCATGTGGGGGGGATAGGTGTATTTAGGTTTTTCTGATCCTGAGGCTTTGATAAGACTCAAAAAAGTGCGCATGAGCTTCAAATAAGAGCGTTCCTGAGAACTTGAGCGGGATGGAGGGCGGTGCGCTTGGTTCCGTCGTGGATTTGGTGGCGACAGGAAGTGCCGGGGGCGGCGATGAGGTCGTCCGGAGCGGCGGCGCGGACGGCGGGGAGCAGGACGAGTTCACCGATTTGGTTGGAGATTTCGAAGTGTTCCTTTTCGTAGCCGAAAGAGCCGGCCATGCCGCAGCAGCCGCTGGGGATGGTTTTGACGGTGTAGTTGGCGGGGAGGGAGAGGGCGGCTTCGGAGGCGGAGGTTCCGGCAAGGGCTTTTTGAAAACAATGACCGTGAAGGTGGACGGTTTTGGCCTCGGAGGTGAACGCGCCTGAGGTGATGCGTCCTGCTTCGATTTCGCGGGCGAGGAACTCGTCAAGCATGAGACAGTGGGGCGAGATCCGGCTGGCGGAGTCATCGTCGCAGAGGTCGAGTGCTTCATCGCGGAAGGTCAGGATGGCGCTGGGTTCAAGACCGATGAGTGGAGTCTCCTCGCTAATCTTATTGCGGAGAAGTATTAGGTTTTTGTTGATGATCTCCTTGGCTTTGCGGACGAACCCTTTGGAAAGGTAAGTGCGGGCGCTCTCGCGGTGTTCGGGAATCTCAACGATGTATCCAAGGTGCTCGAGAAGTTCAATGGCGGCGATTCCTGCGGCCGTGTCTTGGTAATTGGTGAACTCGTCGTTGAAGAAATAAACCTTGCCGGAGGTGCCTGCGTTTTGGTGTGGGGTATGGTTGTCAAGCCAGCGTTCAAGAGGTTGCCTGGGAAGGAGAGGAATGGAGCGATCAGGGTGAAAGCCGGAGAGTTTGTTGAGGGTGCGCCGGACGGGAGCTTTTCCGAAGAGAAAATTCCAGGCCCAGGGAGCACGCGAGGCGAGACCTTGGGTGGTGGTGAAATTGGCGATGAGCCTCGAGCGTAACGGAGCGCCATTGACGTCGTAATCCTGTTGTTGGAATTCGGCCTTCATTTTGGCCATGTCGACGGTGGAGGGGCATTCCTTTTTACAACCCTTGCAGGAGAGGCAGAGGTCGAGGACTTCGCGGAGTTCGTCGTTGTCGAGCGGATTTTGATCGCGGGAATTAGTGATGACGTTGCGCAGGGTGTTGGCGCGGGCGCGGGTGGTGTCCTTTTCGTTTCGCGTGGCCATGTAGCTGGGACACATCGTGCCGCCGGCGAGGTGGATCTTACGGCAGTCGCCGGAACCATTGCACATTTCGGCGGCGCCCAGAATTCCTTCGGTGGCGGACCAATCGAAGATAGTTTTGACTTCGGCCGGTTTGGTCCCGGGGGTGTTACGCAGATGAGTGTTCATCGGCGGGGTGTTGACGATCTTGTTGGGATTGAAGATGCCGTAGGGATCCCAGGTACGTTTGATTTTCTCCACGAGGCGGTAGTTTTTGTCGCCAATCATCTGGGCGAGAAATTCGCCGCGGAGGCGTCCGTCGCCGTGCTCTCCAGAAAGTGAGCCACGATATTTTTTAACGAGGATGGCGATGGTTTGCGCGACATCGCGAAATTGTTGAAGACCTTCCGCGTTCTTTAAATTGAGAATGGGGCGAAGGTGGATCTCTCCTGATCCGGCGTGGGCGTAGTGGACGCATTCGAGGTCGAAACGTTCTTTCAGTTCGCGATTGAATTCTGCAATGTATTCCGGGAGATCGGCGACATCGACGGCCGTGTCTTCGACCACGGGGGCGGGCTTGGCGTCGCCTGGCATGTTGGACATGAGGCCGAGGCCGGCTTTACGGAGATCCCAGATTTTTTCGGTGTCGCTGTCAAAGAGAACCGGGTAGGCGTAGCCATAGCCAGCGGCGCGCATTTCGGCTTCGAGTTTTCCGGTGACTGTAAGGATTTCCTCTTTGGTATGCCCGCGGATTTCGGTGACAAGGACGGCGGCGGGTTCGCCTTCGAGGAAGAAGCGGTTGGCACGGTGTTCGAGGCTACGCTTAGTGCAATCGAGAATGAAGTGATCAATAAGTTCGACTGCGAAGGGATTGTGTGTGATGGCCAGTTGGGTAGCTCGGAGGGCTTCGTCGACCGAATGAAATTGCGCGCACTGAAGGCCGGTGACGGAAGGAGGGAGCGGGTTGCAATGGAGCTTGATTTCGGTGACAAGGCAAAGGGTGCCTTCGCTGCCTGCGATGAGCTTTCCAAAGTGGAAGGGATTGTCGCTTTCGGGATTGAAACAGGATGCGTCCATGAGGAGGTCCAGAGCGTATCCCGTGTTACGGCGCGGGATGGAATTTTTGGGGAACTCACGGGTGATTTCGTTGCGGACTTCGGGCGGGAGAAGGAGGTTGCGGATTTCGCAGTAGAGCTTGGTTTCGAGCGTGTCGGGTCCGTCGCACTTCGCCGCAAATTCTTCAGCGTTGAGGGGGCCGAAGGTCGCTTTTGATCCATCGGCGAGGATGGCGGTGACTTCTAGAACGTGGTCGCGAACGCTTCCGTATTTGATGGAGTTGGAACCGCAGGAATTGTTACCAAGCATTCCGCCAAGCATGGCCCGGTTTTGGGTGGAGGTTTCCGGGCCGAAGAGGAGGCCGTGGGGTTTGAGGGCGCGGTTCAGTTCATTCCGAATAACGCCGGGTTGCACGCGCACCCAGCCTTCTTCGGAATTGATCTCGAGAATCCCGGTGAAGTGTTTTGAAACATCGACGATGATGCCGTTGCCGACCACTTGTCCGGCGAGGGAAGTGCCGGCAGTGCGGGGGATGAGGCCAATCTTCCGGTCAGCCGCGAAGCGGACGAGCTTGATCAAGTCGGATTCTGTTCTCGGAATGGCGACGGCTTGAGGATTCTCTTGGTAGGCGGAAGCATCGGTGGCGTAGATTCCACGCATGAGGTCGTCGGTATGCAGCTCGCCCTTTAGGGAGGATGCAAGTCCGGCGAGTAGAGGGGTGTCTGTCGAAGCTCCCATGGGTGGAGAGATTGGCAAAAAAGATTGCCCGTTGATAGAAGGGAATGCTGGAAATTGATCCCGTTGTATGGAAATCCTGCTCAGCAATGATTCGCTTGCGAACAATCGTGGTGACGGCTTTGCCGGTCTTTATGTCTAGGTAATTCTCGGCCTCGATCGTCCTGAAAACCCAGGGGTCTCACACTTTGTTTTTCGCGCAAGCGGGACTTAGGAGTGCCACAATGAGTTTGGAGGAATACCACTCTTTGAAAGTGTAATATCCGGATGAAGAGACGGTGAAGGGGTGGGTGGATTTGGTTTGGTCGCAAAGGAATGAAATTTTCACTCAATTTAAGGACGCTGAATTTGATCTGCCTGAACTACACTGCAATTTGGCTCGGGGTCCTCTTGCGAAATGGAACCAGCCCGTTTACGCGGTGTCTGATGACATTCCCGGAGGCAGGGGATTTTACAGTCCGGGCGACGATGGGGTGTCCGCAAGCAATGGAAACGATGTCGATGACATCAACTCATGGAGTTCCCATTCCAATGTCTATTACGGAAAGAAGTCATAGCGAATGAAGATAGGGCAGTTTGCGTCGGTAGGCTTTGGATGTTCCGTTTTGGTTACACTTTTATTGGTTGTATTCAGTGCGGGAGAAAAAATGGACACCTTGAAGATTCGCCCGGCTCAAATTATTGAGTGTCCTGCTGGAAGCCATTTTCTTGAGCGAATATGACAGCAGGCCCGTATCACGGAACTGATTTTTAGGTCCGGTTCGGCAGAGTCGGATTGCAGGTTTGATAAGGCGGTCCTCAGGGTGTCTGGGAAGCTGATTCAGGTTGTTGGCTCTTCCTTTGGTGGAGATATGGTAACAGGTTGTAGCTGACTGCGTCCTGAACTTGCCAGTCGAACTTGGTGCGGGGACGCTGGTTGACTGCGATGGATAGCTTTAGCGAACCGAGAAGAGCTTTTACTCTGGAAGTTCGAGGCCCAGTCTGAGGTAGGCGTTATCAAAATCTCCCTGGATCCGAACGGTGACTTCGTCGAGATTGCCCTGCGGGTTAATAGTAATGCTTCCTGGTGAAGGAAGGAAGGGCTCCCAGGAACTGAGATCGCTGCTTGCTTCGAAGATCAGCTCTTCGAGTGGTGCCGCCGGGTTTTTTGAGAAGGTAAAGACCGAGGTCAAGCCATCCGATGATATGGAAGATTGGATGATGATTGCGGGACCTTCTTGCAAAGGAGGGAGGCCGAAGAAAAACTCCTGAATATTTGGAATGCCATCGGCATCGGGGTCTTGGCCGGGGGCGTCCAGAGTTTCGGGAAGTTGCTCTGTGGTAGCCCAGGCCTGGTAGGGGGAAAGGCGGATGAGAGAGATGCGATTCACGACCCAGCGGTCGCTAGCCCCCCCAAGGTCAGCAAAGGTGAGATCAAGAGTTCCGTCTGCGACTTCTATAACGAAAGATGTTTCGAAAAACTCATTGGCGTTGGTATTAATGTCTTCTTTCTGAAGGATGCCTTCTGCAGAAATTGTGAGGTTGTCCCGGGAATCGGCTTCATCACCTTGGAGAATGGCGACCTGCCAGGTTCCGTTTGCGACAAGGTGGCTCCAGATCCGCGAGTCATTCGAGAAGACGTAGTCTCGATTGACCGGGTCTGCGCCTCCACGATCGCGGGACGAGACAGAGCCCGACCAGCTGATGTTGCCGCGGGTGAGAGGGGAGACTCGGATATGATCGGGAGCTACCGGGCTGGTGGCTTCCCCAAAATCGTAGCGATAGATTTCAGCCGATGGATCGACGACAATCACGGTGTCTTCGCTTGATGGGGTCGAGTCGATTCCCTGGCCGGTTGCGATGATTCGATAAAAGAGATTTTTTCCGGTGAGTGGAGTCTCGTCCTGATAGCTTTCGACTCCGGCAGCGACAGTGGCGTAGTTTTGCCAGCCTCCTTCTTCTTCCAGTTTACGCTCGATCCGAAATCCGGTTTCATTGTTGCTGTTGTCGGTCCAGTTGAGGCGGACCTGGCCTGACGGGGTGACGTTGGCAACAAGACTGCCAGGAGGCTCTGGTGGTCCGCTGAGATCAACTTCCAGAGTGTAGAGTTGAGTGTTGTTCGTTGAGTCCCCGGTAATGCGAAGATAGTAGTCGCCCGTGGAGGGAGCTTCGAAATCGACAATCTCTTCGGCAGCACCCTGCGGTTGATTGTCAGCCTGGGCCAGGATGGTGCTTCCGTTGGATGAGACAATGGCAAGCGCCAGGTTGTGGATGTTGGTGAAATCAAAGTTGGATCCGGCGGCGCATGAACCATCTGAGTTTTGAGGCCCCTCCAGGAATCCGGAAGGAGTGATGACCGGGGTGGTCCGGACGGTGATGGAAGTGCCTGCAGGGAGGTTTTCTAGGAGGTAGAAATCGATATCGTCATTGTCATCGATACTTAATGTTTCCCTCTCAAAAGTCCCGCCTACGACAACCGGGAGAACGGCGGCATTTCCAGGTGAATCGTTGTTGCGATCGCTGTTTTGCTTTTCGAAAAAGTCGCCGTAGAGGCGGTTGAGCGAGAAGATGTCGTCTAGTTGTAGTCCTCGGAAAAGTCTGGAGATGAAGGGTTCCATGAGCTTTGTTTGAGTGACTGGGCAGACGTGGCTTAGGCCCAAGCCGTGACCGTGTTCGTGCTCGATGACATTACGCAGATTGATGGAGTTTGATGAGGTGTTACCGTAGAAAGAGATATTCCCGGTATCGATGATCATGTCGCCTCCGGCATCGGGGGCGAAGTTGTAGGCCAGGGTATTGGAGCCGGAATCTCCATCGATGAAATGGCCGCCAATCCGGATGTCGGCACGCACACCTATACTACCAGCAGGGCGAGAGAAGTTACTCAGCCCCGCTCCATCATCGTTCGGTTCATAAACATAGGTGATTCCTGTCAGGGTTGAGATATTGTCGAATGCTGCCTCGAAGACGGGGAACCAAGGCCTCGTTGTTAGGTCCGAGCCTCCGTCGGGCAGGCCGGTAAGATCTAGGTCAAAACTGATGTCCGAGCTTGTCCGGCTCGCCTGGTGAATCTCGACAGCGATGGTGTTACTTCCTGCTTCGAATGCCGATGGCAGTAGGATGCGTGAGGCGGTTCCATTTTCGGGTCCGGTGCCACTGGCAAATTCATCGAAGGTCGGGTTGGCGGAGATGTTTTCGCGGGCGACTTCGGTGCCGTTGAGGTAAATGACGATCGCATCGTCGTAAGTAAAATTGAGGGCATAGCTGGCGACGGCTCCTGGGTCGGTAATCGTGAAGGTTTTCCGAAAGTATGTGGTAACATGCTTGTTGCTTGAGTCCCCCCCAAAACCCACCATGGTTGCCTCGTCGCCATCTCCGTATCCAAGTTGCGAGGGGCCGGGAGACCAATTGATATCGTCGAATCCCGGGGTCCGCCATGCTGTGCCCTGATCGCTTCCGTCATCGAGATAGACCCAAACATCACCGCTCTCAATGAAGGAAGTGGGTTCCCCTCCGCCGGTGACTCCGTATCTGCTATCGAGAAAAGCGATGAGGTCGCTGGCCGAAGTGGGTTCTCCGTTGAAGCCTGCGATGCTGGTTCCATCCTCCATGAAGCCCCAGCGAAGGGTGGTGGGAAGCCCTTGTTCCCCTCGCTCAAATCTGGAGTTGAATGTCGAGGTCCTACCCCAGCGGGCGTCGTCGTTGAACTGGGTGGCGGCGGAGATCTCCGGAGATTCCTGGGCTGCCATTTCTTCGGCCGTGTGAAAGGCCTCCATGACTTCCATGGAAACTCCGGGAGCCCAGCAAAGGGTCATAACCGGTCTGTCGGGGTCGAGGCGGTTGGCGGTGAAATTCGCAAGCCGTTGCTGCATTGCAGGGGGTAGGGCGGTAAACTTATCGAGAGGGAGACGTTTGGATAACTTAAGAAGAGCATCGTGATGCGGGGCGAGGGATGGCCGGTATTGCAGGTGATCCTGCCAACGGTGTAGTTCTGGGATCGTGTTGGACGCATCAGATGTTTGCAGAGGATTAATCCCGGTGCGATTCTTGACGGGCCGCCAAATCATCGGAAGAAGTGCAACAATCGATGCCAGAGGCAGCAACAAGCGAAAGTGGACCAAGAAGCTTTTCATTGATCTTTTTAAGCTAGATCACTTTTCGGGAAGATCAACGAAATGAGATGGAGAGTCGCTTGATCCGAAGTGCTGAATTGAAAAGGGTTTGGGTTCTGACAGGGCTCCTAAAAGCAATCGTGAGGAATTTGATAAGATCCCTGACCTTCCTGCTGCTGGGGGCATGACTGTTTTTGCGAAAGTCTTCACCAGTCGGGAAAGTCTGACCATGGGGGTGTGGTTCATCGAGGCGACTGAGTTGAAGGTCGTGGTTAAATTGATTAAGAGCGGGAAGGTTCATCGCTTGCAGATCGCGACTCTATCTAATGCCGATGTAGACTATGTTGCGATTAAACGTGCGGCCATGAATGATTCGGCGAAGCGAAAAGTAGAGGAAGGTGCGAGGCTTACCGGAATGGAGCGGGGAGCACGTCGGGTTGTTGATTTTGTGATGAAGAACAAGGGGGCGGAAAATTGGCGATGGAGAATGTTGGATTTTGGCAGATGAAGCTTTCAAAGTAGCTGGGATCAAACGCCTTGGAAAAACTGTTGGGTTTGGGGAGGTGTGATGAACTGGACGGTAGAGAATGTTTTGGCGGGTGATATTCTGGAGCTACGCGCGGCGAAGTTTTCCAATGATCAGCATTCGGGCCCCAAAACATACTGCGGTGTTTGTTAGGAAGCGTCGACGCAAAGGCGAGCTGATGGTCGCCCATCAGGATTGGGGCGTTCTCGGAAAGAAGGTCTCCATTTTCACATTCCACCTTGCTCAGCTGGAAGAAGGGGAAGCGACGATTTTTCGCTATGGACGGAAGTGAGGGCTGTGGAGTTCAGCAAGCTCTTCGCGGAAACCTGCTGAGAGGACGGGAAAGCGACACCATGATTTGGGGTCAAGGTTTTGGTCATCGACGTGGAAAGCGACGGCGTAGCGTTCGCGTTTCCACTGATTCCGGCACCAGAGTTTGTAGAATTTCGTGGTCCAGTCGATGAGTTGATCTTCTTCGTATTGAGGATAGATCGAGCGGATGACTTGAAGCGCTGATTTGGGCCCTTTCTTATCGCGAATGGCGGCGCGTTCCAGAGTGTCAAGAACTTGGTAAGGCATGAGGTCATCCTCGTCGGTTTGCTTGGCTTGCTGCGGGCGTAGTTCGGCAGTCGGGTTTTGGGCGTTGATGTGGGAGAGCGCTTTGATGGGAGGACTCTCAGGGAGACCCTTGGACTCCATGAAGCGAAGCCACTCCCGGAGGTAGTGCTTATCGATGCCGGCGATGGGGCTGAGTCCCCCGGAGGTGTCGCCATCCATGGTGGCGTAACCGACGGCCGCTTCAGAGCGGTTTGAGGTGGCCAGCAGAAGGGCGTTTCTGATATTTGCAAACATCCAGATAGCCGGAGCACGGACCCGGGCCTGGATGTTCTGGCGTTCGATGTCATCGGTTTCCCAGCTGAGTTGGCGATTTAGTACGAATTCAATCGTACTTTCGTATCCTTCGACGAGCTTATCGACTTCCCATTCTGCGTAGTCGCAGTTAAGGGCTTCGGCAACCGCACGGGCGGCGTTGCGGGTGATTTTGCCCGAGTTTTGTGTGCCCTGGTAGGCGCAGAAGAGTAAAATCTTCATCCAGTCCCTGGCGTCGTCGGGAAGTTCAAGGTGGGGCAGACGCTTACGCACCCCTTCTTTGCCGAGTTCGTGCAGGGCGAGATCGAGCATGATTTTCACGAAAGAAGAAACTGCGGCCGAGTCGGCGCCGCCGCTCAAAGAAACGACGAAACCACCCGAGCATGATTTGCGAAGGTAGTCGAAATAGGCGAGCGCCATGGCACGTGTGAACTCTTCGTCCTTCGACATTGGTGGCACAGGTCCCTGGCCATCCCAGCTGGTCACTTCTGGCCACTTAAAGGGCAGTTCGATTTCAGAAAGTCCCTGCACATCGATTTTCCGGCTCACAGTGCGGGCCTGGTGAAGTCGGTTTCTTTCAATGTCTACGGTCTTGTGGACAAGGGTGGTCTCGTGAAAAGAGAACCTTGGACCTTCCGCAACGATTTGACCTGCGGAAGCGATAAGCCCGCCGCCATCGTAAATGGCGCGTCCGGCTTCGTTTCCGATTAGGTTGGCATACACGTAAACGGCCCCGAATGCGCGCGACCCTTCGACTACGAACTGCTCCCGGATTTCCTGTTTTGCAAAAGCGAAGTGGGAGGCTGAGGGATTCAGGATGATGTCAACACCGCTGCCTGCGAAGAGTCTGCCGGGACGGTCGGCAACCCAGGCGTCTTCACAGACCTCGAGCCCGATACGAATCCCTCCAAGGTTAAAGATGGGATCGCCTATGGGAAGGTGAAGCTCGCCGAACCGGTCATTTACAATGACTCCTTCGGGCCACGCGTGGAACCATCGGGGCTCGTAGTGAAGCCCATCGCCGGCAAGGTTCTTCTTGGCGACCAGCCCTTTGATCTCTCCATCAACCAAAACTGCGACCGTGTTATAGACAGCGTTTTTGACCCAAACCGGAAGGCCGACAGCTACAACCATGTTCTTGGTGTGTGTAGTGATTTCGACAAGGGATGCCCATGATCGTTCGGCGACCTCGTGAGATAGAAACTGGTCCTCGCAGCCATATCCGGTGATGGCTAGTTCGGGAAGGCAGAGGACTGAAACATGAGCTTCTTGTGCTCGATCAATCGACTCGCAAATGCGGCGGCGATTGCCTGACCAGTCTAGGGGGAGTTGATTGAGGCAGCCTGCGCCTACGCGGATCGTGTCAGCCATGGGCAGACTTTAGGCGACATCGAAGGGAAAGAAAAGGACCAGTGGCAGATTGGCTCAACAGGAGGCTGTTCGAGATAGTTTCGGGTGTGACGAGCCACGAACTTTCATCAATTGCTCGTGCCGACCGCAATATGTTGAGGAAGGGGCAAGTTCATATTCGAATCCGATAAACTACACTGGAAGAATAACAAAAAGTTAGACGAATCCTGTGTTGTCGATCAATGACTTAGGAGGTCCCCCCGTTTTTCTGGAAAAATAATGCCCAAAATCATTGACGTGAGAAAGAAAATCGTTAGGGTTGCCCCCGCAGCCGCTGCCGGCCGCGATCGAGAAACACTTAGGGAGGCTCGCTTGAATGAATTTTCATCAGCGGGCCTGCTCAGTCTTCC
>Ga0213866_10000749_pt1 | contig 25311 bp, 47 predicted proteins | sample PICome_11_FD_160079 | JGI IMG/M metagenome (GOLD analysis project Ga0213866, IMG submission 160079) | Coastal seawater microbial communities near Pivers Island, North Carolina, United States - PICO284 | ecosystem: Environmental > Aquatic > Marine > Coastal | place: USA: North Carolina...
ATGATCTCGCCTTTCTCTGCCGCTTGTTGTCCAGCCTTGAGTCCAGCTTCTAAACCTCTGCGCTCTTGTATACCCGCACCGATATCAAACGCAAGTCCGCCGACCTGTTCAGCCAAGCCAGAGAGAGCCTGCAAGCGTTTAGCCTGAGACGTATCTACACCTGTAGGCGTAAACCTGCCGTAGTAATCAATGCGCTTCTGAGCCATTCTTAATCGCCTTCACCTGTTGGCTTGCTTGACGTACTACCCAAGCCTGCAATCTGCCCTGCGCCACTTAACAATGTGCTTGCCGCGCCAATGTATGCCGTTTGTTTTGCCGCCCTAGCCTGACGCTCTAATGACGCCCTTCGTAGGCGTTCTGATAGGTCAATAGTCATCTCGCTAAGACCCACTTGCTTCGCGCTTTCCAATGCCAGACTTGCTGGCGTACCTTCCCCAGATATTCCTGCTGTTGAGAGTGCCGCGACGTTAGCCGCCAGCGCCCGGTTTAGCTCCTGACGACGTGCTAACTCTTGGCTTTGCGCCGCAAACTCTTCCTGCTTTGCTTGCTCTTTAAGCTGTTGCGCTTGCGCTTTGCCAGCCTGCACTTGCCCATACACAGACGTCAGCGTTCCTGCCGCACTCAAGGCTACTGCCGTTATTACCCAACTCATTGTTCAGTCTCCAATATCTGCTCGGCAATCTTCTCGGGATTGGTTTCATCGGTTGGATGATAAGTAGTCCATACCGTATCTGTTACTGCGTAGATAACACGCTTCATGCCGGGCCTAGTCTGTCCTGTATACGGTGCAACAATATGTTCTTTGCCTTCATGCGTCACTGCGTAGCACTCGCCTTGTGAGACCGTGAATATATGGTTGGTTTTATGTAGTGCGCCGACCAAACAAACACCCGCAGGGATGAACAACTCACGCGCATATAGACCGTCAGCAAAGTGATCTGTCACAACCGTCTCAGCTTGAGGCATCTGAAGCATCAAGTCCTGCGCTTTGAAGATTTCATCTTGTAGGGCAAGGTTCATTAGTTGCCTTCGACCTCGTATTCAATCATCTGTATGTGCATGGGCGTAGGATCAGGACACGTAATCGTCGGTATGACCTCTCTACCCCAGCCGTTAATGTCGTAAACATCCTCTATTATGCCACTTGTGGGAACAATAGACTCGTTAGTTAGTGGTGACGTGATGCCTGCCTCGCCAAACGAGCGAATAGGTACAGGGATACCGTCGATATAGATACCAGAAGACTCGTAGACACGTACGTTCATGCGTACGATTTTCTTCAGCCGCATCTGGTTCTGACCTGATCCGATGTTTGTGTTCAGTGGCATCGGTTTAATCGTAGGGACAAACGGCAAGCCAACCTCATACGTGGTTAGCGAGTATTGTTCACTAGCATCAAGCGTGATTTGCCCACTAGCTACCGTGTAAGACGACAGCACATAGCCCTCGTTCTTGTCCAAATAGCCTTCTCGTGTAATCGCTTTAACCGATTCACCGTCCAAATGATCCAGCCCGTCAATGACACCAGCGATTTGAGTGCTTTTTATCGAGCAATCCATGAGATAGGTGAAGTCCCAGCGCTCAATAAATAGCTTTGCCACGCTGTTTACAGTGCGCTCTACCGTCATAAACAGTTGATCATCTACAACGCAAACGCTCTTGATGTCGCCACTCGTACTCCAGCTAGTGAAGCCATTGATGTCTTGGCTTCTCAGGGTGTTCAAGATGCTCGCTGTGCCGTCATTGTTTACGATGAACAGCCAATTAGCGTCGTCACTTGCAGTGCCCGCTAGGAGCGCCATATCGACCGGCTGGTTGATCAAATGTGAGGCCAGTACCGACCTATCGTCTGTGGTGTAAGCGTCCTCGTTGAACGAATACAGGAAGCTCAGGAGCGACTTGCCATGACGATCTACAAATATGGTCGAGCCATCCACATCTTGGACCTCAACATTGTTCGCGCCGTGTGAAGTCTGTGGCTGAATGTTGATACTAGACGGGGTGACGGGCCTGCTCGTTACAGCAAACTCCGCGCCAGACGTAAATATTTGCAAGTTACGACCGGGGTACACGTCAACAATGTCATTGAGCTTGCGTGAAGAGATAGTGGCAAAGATCGCCTCATCGTCATCGCCGTCATCAATGTCAAAGTCAAAGAATGCGCCCGTCTTGGACATGAAGATCGACTGAGGCTTAGACCTAGTGCCACCAAGCACCAATCGGCCTTCATAGAAACACGCGCTGATAGGATATCCACGGGTAGCAGACCAAACATCCTCTTTTCTGGGCGTACCGTTGGCGGTCTTTACAAACGAAACCGTATTGGTTGCATCGCCTTCAGTGAAATAACCAGAAAACAACTCGAAGTTTTTTGTCGATTCGCCTGATATTGTGATCGTGTACGTTAACGCACCTGTTCTTGCTACGGCCACACCCGTCTCACCAAAGACTGGCATCTCTTGCAGATTCTTTTGAATGTTGAAAACAGTTGAGGCTTGCTCATCTGCCGTACCGTCACCCGCGAATGTAATGTTCTTAGACTGGATTGACTCGATATCGACTTGGAATCTATCGCCTTTTGCCAAGCTACTACCGCCCAGCGTCAGCACTTGCACATCATCCACGGGGGTTGGGCTTTGATCGTCGTCAAAATCGTACTGAGGGACATTAGTAAACGGTATATTGTCAAGAAACCAATCAGCATCCGCACCAAGATTTACCAAACGCATAGGCTCGAAGTTACCGAATATCAGCATGACGTTCTCGATCTGCGCTGTCCGCACACTTGATACGTCAACAGTCGAATCATACGTGGGTCTAATGTCTGCAACTCGCGTGGTCAGAATGGTTAGTCCTACAAGCTGAGAGCGGAAGATAGCGATATTGTCCCGCGTAAACTCGATCAGGTAATGACGATCATCTTCAACACTGAAGTCTTCTAGTTTGCAATCACTATCAGCGCCAGTTTCTTGCTTTAAATTGAATACAGCCAAACTGAGTGTTGCCGCTCCTAAATCAGTCGTACCAATACGAACCAACCGCCAGTAACGAGCATAAATGCCGATTTTGATTCGGAAGTTTTGCGGATTCGTGCCAATCAAGGGAACGTCAGCCGCATCGGTATACGTTACATCATCCGACGAATACTGAATCTTAAACTCATCTGAGGTGCCAGCCGATAAGCTGATCTGTCGAACATCAATAAATTCGATATCAGCTATGTTGGTTGCGCCTTTATCAGCCTTGACTACGACATATTCGTTAGTCGTTCCGATGCCCACTGTGGTTGAAGTTGTTGGCGTATCTGCTGGACCGTAAAGAACGGACGCTGTGCCGCCATTTGGCATGGTTCCTGTATATGGGAACGTGGTTAAAGCGCGTGTAGTCTGCGCGATGAACTCAGTGCCCGGACGACGACGCATCCCACCTTGAGGGACGATCACAACATTACTAGCTGTCTCAGCCGCCTGATAATACTGGTTGATATCAATACGGCCCTTCAGCAGTGGCGATAGTTCACCGCTTACAAAGCTCGACTGTATATAGCGAGTCTTAGCCATCAGAATTTAATCACCGAAATCTGTATTGCATTTGTTGCCGGTGCAAATGCTGTTGCCGCACTGGCTTCCATCCACGCATCAACGTCAGTCGTTGCATAGTTGGCTTGAATATATTGGCCTGCCGCAAGCGTAAGAGACGCAGAAACACCCACACTAAGATATGACCCATTCTCTTTAATGGTCGATCGAACAGATTTAGCACCTGTATCAGTGCCATTGATCGTGGGCCAGAAGTAAAACGTCTTAGCTGATGCGCTGTTACTTAATAGCTGAATGTTACCTGCAATCAAATACGTGCCAGCCTCAGAAAACTCAATCTTCGTGTTGTCTGACTCATTTAGTTGTATGCCGCTAGTCGCATTCACAGTGAAATTGAACGGCACTTGGTAAGCAGTATTTGGGTTTGTAGCTACGACATCCACATTAGAGCCAAAGATATTGCTACCAATGCCTGTAGCGGCCACCAGATCCTCTCTGACGACCGTTACAGTCCTAATGCCTACCACAGTAACGCGACACATAAACGTCGTTACAGAGGCTTTCACGAGGATGTAGTCGTTTACATTGACCGATGAATAGGCGCGATTGAAGTAACCAGTGCCCATGACGACATCCCATGTGTCATCAGTTTGGTATGTCCACCAAGATGGTGCCGGAGTAGTTCCCCCGTGACGACTGAATGACTCAAAATCAAAAGCCATTAGAACCTCACATTAGTGAACGGGTTGCTTCGTAGTTGCTCCGTTGGGTACTGCTGAGAGTCCGTGAATCGCGCCATACGGGACGCATTCACATAGGCCGCAGCCATCTCACCTCGTGCCGCAGAGCTGTCTCTAATGCTCGCCGCGAAGTCCATAGCCAATGCGTATTCGATCATCTTTGCGAAGTACACGGGCCACTCATCTTCTGTGACGTTTGCAATGTAGTCAGCGTATAGGGCTTGGGTAGAGTTACTGTATACCTTGTCACCATATATCTGATAGTTGGAATCAGGGGTGACAGTGATCAAGAACAGCAGGTCAGTGGGTAGCTGGTAGATGCTTCTCCAGCCATTGGGGTCAACCGGGGTATCCGTCAACAGAGATATCTGTGCCTTCTTACGTGCAAAGCCCCAACGATGCTTGGTCAGCTCGTTTTGAACGATGTTGTCGTAGAGATTGTTTGCGACAGTCTCGCGCCGTGATCCGCCAGTAAGTGCGTTAATCGGAGTATCCCCGATCAGAATAAGCGCATTGCTAATTAAGTCGATCTTACTCGCCATAACTCACCTGAAAATAGAATGGCCCCCGAAGGGGCCGAGGAACTTAGCTGTCGCCGAGTGCAGTTCCGGAAGCACAGTCGATTGTGGTGCCGTTGTTAGTCTTCACAAAAGTGATAGTAACAGCCGCCGCATCCGAGTCGCTTACGAAAATGATGTCGTTGACTTCGAGTTCGTTGATTGCTGGCAGGAAGTAATCCGAGCCAGTAACAGTAGCGATTGAATCAGGTGACGCGTAAGCGTAAACCTTCTGAGAATCGCCCATACCGCCAATGCGAGAGAGCTTAGTGTAATCAAATGCCATGACTTAGTTCTCCTTACGCAGTCTTGTCGTATTGAACTTTAACGAGACCACCCTCATCACGTACAACAGAGCCAGCCTTCAACATACCGTTTGAAAGCCAAGCTGTACGCTCGGGAATCCAGTTAATTTCGGTCTTCATGTCGATGCCGATAGCAAGGCCAACAGCCGGACGCTGGAAGAACCAAGAGTCAACAACATTCGCCGCTTCAGTCAAACCACCCTCAGTACGAGTTTCGATCACCATGAACTGGAAACCAACAAGTGTGTTGACTTCGCCAGATACGAGTGCCTTGATGTTTTGATAGTCGCTAGAAGTTGCCTTCTCGTCGTTCAACAATCCGCCCAAACCGCCTGCTTCGATAACAGCAAACAACTCAGAAGATGGAACGCCTTGATCGCGAAGCTCAACCTGAGCGTCGATAACCTTAGCCATTGTCAAGTTGGTGCCACCAGCCGCAACTGTAGTAGTTAGCGGAGTAGAGGCATCCATCGCGTCAATGACAAGCTGGTCACAACGACGGCCAAGAGCGCCAGCGATAGTGTTCGCAAGCTCTTGCTTCTCGTCAAAGTTTACTTCCTGCTGGTCAAAGATGTCGGTGTACTCAGGTGCGTTCCAGTTTGCGAGAGTCGCATTCTTGAACTCGTGAGTCACGTCCATTGGAGTGACGAGATCAGAAGTAGATTTTTGGTTAGCCAAGCCCTTACCCATACGGCGGAACTTGTAGATGTCGCCCACAACGTTGTTGCGAACTGTAACAGCAGGCTTGAGCACACCCATACCTTGGTATGCCTGTTTCACCATGCTGTCAAACTCTTGTACGGCAACTGCCGAAAGATTCTTTGACATGGTTCAGTCTCCTCTTGTCAAAGTTGATAACAATGATTTTGAGGTTTTGGACTGAGTACCCGATAGTCGGTCAGTCTTTCAACCTAAACTATCGGGCCTTAGAAAAGGGGTATCCGATGTCGCGATGATACCACTATTTGTTAGTGTTAGCCAAACGTCTGCGTGTATGGCTTATCACCACCAAACTCTTTCATCATGCGCTGAATCTTGCGCTCATGGTTGATGTCAACAGAGCGAAGCAGATTACCGTTATCATCCTTCCTAAACATCTCCGCCTCAATGTCTGCCCACTCAAGTCCACCGGGTTCGATGTGTCCATCAATCGGTAATTTTGCGGGTGCCGTTGACTTGATCAATGCCTCAATCAGTTGAACAGACTCAGCACTGTTTACAGCGTAGCGAAGCTCTTCGTATGTATCCGAATCGAGATTGTTCTTCATGTACTGCTCAACAACCTTGATGCGCTCAACAGCATTGTCGCCCAGCTTTGCCATCTCAGCCTCAACAGAGACCTCTTCAATGGCTTGCTCTTGTGCGGTCAGTAGCTCCCATGCCTGATTCAATGCAGACTGAGACATATTGGTGCTGTTACCAAACTCTACAAGCTCGCCCCACAGTGCATCATCAGACTCAACGCCATCATAAAGTGCGTATCCGTCCTTTGGTGCGCCAGTGAATCCGCCAAACTTCTTCTCAAGTTCGGTGTATGCCTTCGCTTGCTCCGCGACTGACTTGTATTTGTCGGCTTTGTACCACTCGGGCATCTCGCCAACGCCTTTCACATTGTCAGATAAGAAGTATTCACCTTCGCTCAACGTAGGTTCAGCGGCATCAACGAGTGATGTCAGGGTATCGTTTGTTTCTACGGCCTGTTCTTCCATGATTATCTCCAAGGATAGTTAATAACAGCCCTCTTGGGGCTTATGGGTTGGTGCCTGAGACGTATTTCCTCAAGCCTTCGCTTGCCATTTAGCAAAGACAAGTCGTTGATGTCGATCCAGTCAACGTGTTGCCCAGCCTTGTAGCATCGAAATGCGCGAAACTTATGCAGATACTCGAATTTATCGAACTGATACTGGTCAGCTAGTCCGCCAAGCCAATCCATGTCGAAGCCTACTGCCTTCAAGTGATCGGGTTCAGAGCAGACAACCTCGTACTTGGGCTTCGCTTTGCGCGCCCGCTTCTTGGTTTCTTCAGTCATAGTCGTTCAGCTTGTTGTATGTAGTGGATGATCATGCGAATCACGCCAGCCTCGCCATTGTGATACGCCGCTTCATACGCGACGTTCTGGCTAGATAAGGCAGTAGCGTTATCAAAGAGGAATCGACGGGTGAGGTCTTCTAAAACCTTCTGCCCGTCATCGGTATTGAAGCAACGGGCATAGGCTTTCGATAACTCCGCCTGCTTTTCCCTTATTTCTGCCTGTTGTTTCTTAGCGTCTGGGCCTTGGCCCTCGATGTTTTCCCAGCTCATTCAGCTTCCATCGGTGGTTGTTGTTGCATCATCTGGACTTGTGCGCCAGCTTGGATGATCTGTTTTTTCTCAATCTCAGATCGCACCAATTCCGCTGGCATCCCTGTCTTCTCTGCTGCCCACGTACCGAAGTCTTCGATCTTATAGGCAATCTGTACCTGATCCGGGCCGGATGTACCCAATACGAACTGTACGGCCTGCTGAACAGCTAACAAATCTTCGCCATCCTGCGCTCGTGCTAGTGGTGACGTGAACTTGACGGTGACATCCCGGCCTTCTAGCTCAATGGGGACGATCAAGCCGCGTCGAGTCAGTATTGCGACGACACGCTTGAGTATTGGTACGAGTATCTCGGTCTGAAGTCGCCCAAATGCCGACCCGATCCGTTTTGCAAGCTCTCGGGATTCAATAGCAACTTCAGTGGCGCTACGAACAGGACCAGCAGGATCACGCAAGTCGTTGAACAGTGCCAACTTGATAGCTTGTTGAAGCTCCACGATTTCGAATTGCGCGAGAGCAAGGTTCGATCCTGTATCGAGACGTTGAATAGAAGGGTTGTTGGTGTTGTTTGATCCGACTGGGATCACGACACCCGGTGCAATGACCATATTGTAAGGGTTTGTTACGCCGTCGTCAGTAGCCGTATACATTCCTGCAAGGTCAATTGCGGCTTTTTGCAATACAAACTCTTTGGCTTTGTTCAGAGAGCGCACATCGGGTAACGCTTGCATCGCTGGACCACGACCACGGACCTCGCCAGCCACCTTAGTGTAGCGGCCAGTGACCCATGGGCTTGATACGCCGAAGTCTTCAGTCCATGAGAAACGGTTTTCGCCGTTCACCCATAGACATCCGTAATACTTCTTGTCCTTGGGATCGAAGATCACGCCCTCGTACACCTTAACCTCAGTGTTGGGGCTGTTCTCGATGAGGTTTCGTACCTTCTCAGACGCCTCAAAGCCCTGCCACATACGCTCTAGCAGACGCGCCTTGACCTCAAACCGTCGCCAATGTGTCTCAACGCCGCCGTATGGCCCCTCTTCGAACGCAATGCCCTTCTGTGGGATCGTGTTGAAGCAGATAGGGTTGGTCTCATCGTCCGTTTCTTCGATCTTCATGGTGGCAGTGCCTACCAATAGATCAAGCGCGGCCTCGTAAAACTGCGTATGGAAGTTAGATCGGTTGATGTAGTCAAAAACGATCTCGCACTGCTGGTCTAGGTTCGCCCGGATGTCCTCTTCTGACACATCGAACTGGCCTGTTTCGACCAATCGGATGACTTCATCGGTTGGCTGGAAGGTAGCCCAACGCGACATGATCGGAGCGATGTTCTCTTGTAGCTTGCTCGCGCCCTGCTGGATAGCCGTCAACGCAGTCGAGTCGAAGATTTTATCCATCTTCTTCTGTCCCTTGTCTTCACGGTCGAACAAGTTGCGCTGAGGTAGAAAATACTCATACACATCCTGCAACTGGTCGTGCCACATTGCCTGAGTGTTGAATGCCTTTGCTTCTCGTTCCTTGATATCTTGGATCGAGCCTAGATGCGGGGGCAAGCTCATACGGTTTACCTATTTAAGTTGTTGTGGGACGCCGTCAGACGGGCCAAATGGTCCGCCACGGCCACCACGACGGCCAGCTCCACCCATTCCACCCATGCCGAGCATGGTTCTAGCTGTTGCGGCACGTCCTGCGCCACCTGCGGCTTCAGCACGACTACGAGGTACGCCACCTAATAGTGATCTTACTCCTAGCTTGCCACGAGCCATTGCGCGGAAGCGCTCTTCCTGCTCCGCAATTTCTTCATCCAATGCCTGTGCTTGACGACGCTCAACAGCGATTTGCTGTGCTGTGGGTTTAGGTGCCTTTGGTGATTTCATTTCATCCCATCCTTAACGAGTCGCGGGTTGTCTTTTTCCCATTACGTGTGAAGCTCTCGCCGTCATAACCAATAACCGTCTCTGAGCCACGTCGCTTTTCTTGAACGCGATCAAGTAAGGCCGGAAAGCCTTTGCGCTTTCGCCCTTTTAGTCCTTTCATCGCCCTAATTCTTGATCCCAATTTACCCGACATTCTGTTTCTCCAGATACCGATACAGTTGATAAGGCGTCCAGATGAACGGCTTATTGATTCCTAGCACCTGCTTCGTATAACCAACACAGGTGTTTAGCATAAATAGCCCACGCTTGGGCCTACGTATTTCGGATTTTATCAGAATGTCGTCCTCGACTACATCCTTAATATTCTCGACGATCATTAGCTCTATGCCTTCCGTTGACTTCCCCAATGCCAGCCATTCGCCATCGTTAGGAATTACCACATAACAGTGCTTGATCTCAGGGTGTAGCATCCACGACCACCAGTGCGGCCCGTCATCCATACAGAAAGCTACATAAGCGATCTTAGAAGACATTGAACTTGACCTGCGCCTGCCGCACCTGCCTCTGCTGTGTATGTAGGTTAGTCAATGCCTGTCTGCCTTCGCCTTCGCCCTGCAATGCGTACTCAAGCGCCTCAACCGGGTGCGAGTATTCATTCTTGTCTGGTTCATCGGTGTACTTCTCGCCCGATACCTGTATCCGCCGGTAACAGAAGCCGCCCTGTAACCCTTTGCGAATCATCTTCGCCTTCGGGCTGATTAAGAATCGAGGCTTGCCATCCATGCACAGCTCTTTCATGGGTAGTTCCAAAGCCGCACGTCGCAATGCCGGGTCATTCGTTAGTGTGGGAGTACAAGGTATGCCAGCTGCCCGCATGATCTTGAATGGTGTATCAGCATTCGCTTGGTTCTTGTTGTCGCCCGAGGGATCGCCCCAGCCACGGAACCTCGCTTTTGGATAGTTCGCCTCGATATACCGCTTGAGACTGGGCGCAAAGTCCACAGCCCCGGAATCAGTCATACAAAACTCATCGAAACAAATCCAGCGGCCAAGCGCATCCCTTTGAAGAAACGCACAAGCTGGTGTCCGACCGAAATCGAAACCCAATACGATAGGCTGATCAGTATTAGGCACGTAAAGATCAGGCAGGCAATGGATAGAGTCAGTGTATAGCGGATGAACTGGCTTACCTGCTGAGACAAATCCATACTCATTGCCCAGATTGACCTTGATCCAATCGTCTGATTTACCCTGCAAGCCACGTCGATAATAGTCTTCAGGTAGGTTCGTAAGGTTCTCGGCTTTCTCATTGAGATACCATCCGTCGCCTTCCCGATATACACCACCGGGTTGACGATGGAACTTCCAATCCTCCGGCCTTTCCTCTTCAGCCAGCTTGTAATACCAGTGATCTTCGTCTGGGGCATTGGAGTCACCTATCATTCCGTAGTGAGTAGGGCGTACACCTTCCTTCATTGACGGGTATCGACCGCATCGGAGATCGAGCATATCGACAACGCTCTTGGAATGCTCTTTCGCCTCGTTCAGCCACACCCATGTAGTCTGGATACCTCGTGCCTTTTTGACGTGATCAGGGCGATCAAAGGCGATGAAGATGACCTCACTGCGTACCGTCGTGCCATCCTCTAGCTTGAACTGAATCTTATGCGTGGGCGGTTCCTTGTTGCCCTGCTTGAACTCGCCCAGATCCCCATGCACTTCGAGCCAGTCTTTGATGGTCGTGGAGAATAGTTCGCTGTAGGTATTACGAGCCGCGATGATCCTTGAGAGTCTCACGCCGTAGTTGGGATGGGTTTTACGAGTGACTGGTGCCTGTTCGCACATCAACTCTAAGAACTTCAGGATAACTTGAACGGTCTTGCCAGAGCCTAGCGGCCCCATGATGAATGAGTTACGAGCGCGACAGTCTGCGAACTCTTCGAGAACTTTGCCTTGCGGCTTCATCACATATTCAATCGTCGCCATCGAAGCGCTTACGCTGTACAGCAATGACTAGATCGCCACCTTCTGGGCCAGTTAGCTCAGTTGATTTGAGGTCTGGCAGGAACTTTGAGGCCAGCTTTAGGTTAAGTTCTGCCGCTGTTCGCATACGTTGCACATCTAATGCGTCATATTCCTTGTCTGGATCTGTCAAATCCTGAGCGATATCAATGACTTTCTCGATTAGCTTCTGCTTAGATAGGAAGTCTCTCAACCCCTCCTGTCGCATCTGTCTATTGAGCTGTGCTTTTGTCTTTGGCACCGAATATCCTATCCCAGTTGTCAGCGTATGCCTTCCGGCTTTCTGCTGTAGATTTACGCGCTCTTGATCCTTTCCCGCCGTTCAGTTCTGGGAAGTGTCTATCCCGCGTTTCCTTGTCTAGTTTACCACGTTGGTCTGGCATCAGAGATCCCACCTCACTACTTCGAGTATGGTGCCTTTCGCCTCATCCAGTCTCACTACCTTTAGGTTAGACAGTATTGCTACGTCTGATCTCCAGGCCTTAGCCATAGAGTCTGCCGCCCGAACTGCAACGATGTATTCATCTATGTCCATTGATAGCTCTCCCGATAAGCTCTGGTATTGGCGGAACAACTGCATTGCCTAAGCATTTAAGTCTGTGTGATCTAAAGGGAATCCCATCAGCCACTCTACCCACGTCGGGTTCAGCGCCCCACCCGCTTGCGCCGACAATGTTGGCGTATTGCGATTGTATTCCGATGGAAAGGCTCCCTCTTTGGCATTGTGCGCCGTTGGCGTTGGCCACATCCTCACGTATTGCTGAAGAGTTAGCTGCGCCCTGTGCCCGCTTGGCCTGATCGGCTGCCAGTTGGGTGTTGTCCCGCCCGTACTCGCCGCTGGGGTAGGCAATAATCCAGATCCGATCTCTGTGATGGTGCGCGCCAAGTTCGGAAGCTGGTATACAGTGCCACTCCGCATCATACCCGATCTGGGAAATGTCCCAGAGAACTCGCTTAAACCAAGCTCCCCGTTCTCCATTAAGCAGGTTTGTGACGTTTTCAAAGATGGCGTATCGGGGCTGAAGCTCCCCAATAAGACGGGCGCACTCTGACCATAGGCCACTGCGTGTTCCGTCTTGTATTCCTGCTCGATTTCCTGAGACTGAGATGTCTTGGCAGGGGAAGCCGCCTGTAATGACATCGACTCCAATTCCGTCTGAAGCCAATCGCTCTGCTGTGATTGTTCGTACATCGTCATAGATCGGTACTCCTGGCCAGTTCTTTTTCAAGACCTTCTGAGCGTAGGGTTCTATCTCACAGAATGCTACTGTTTCAAATCCCGCCCGTTCCAGTCCTAACGTGAATCCGCCTATTCCAGCGAATAGATCAAGAACTCGCACAGTCGATGCCTTTGAAATTGGGATGACCGTTCTCGCCATTGGAGTCAATCCAGATGTCCACGTTGCCGCAGTACCACTCGTGATTGCTGATCTCTTCTTCCATATCAGCGTTGCCCAGTATGCCCATTCCAATCACAAATAAGACAATGCCCGCGATTACACGGCCCGGATACTTGTTGAATAATTCCTGTTCGTACATGTCCTTCTCCCTTTTTTGAGGGGCAAGAAGCCCCGCGACCTTTTCGGCCTGTTATGTCCCCATGCCTAGTGACTGGGGTAATGTTTCGCCATCTCTAACGCTCGTGCATTCTCTAGCTTATTGATTGCACATAGATCGAGATACTCGGACTCCGTGAGTCCTTTCAAACGCCCGATCAGTACACAGACTTGATCGAGGTTCTCAATGTGCTTTTCGCCGTTACGAGTGCAGAACATGGCTCGCTTCACTGTAGTACACATCCTTTGATTATACACAATTTGTGGTTTTGCAACAATTTCTGTTCTGCCCCAAATTTACCCCTCTAAAAATAAATAACATTTTTTGTTGCTTTTTGGTTTTACCTGTTTTAAGGTTGTCTCATCGGCTGACGGACAGCCACTAACCAAGGGAAGAAAAAACATGAAAGACGCAATCAACAACGATTTTTGGGCAACTTTGACTAAAGCTGAAATTGCATTTGAAGATGCGAAAGAGCAGTTGCACGAGATGGAGAGCGAAGCTCGCGGCGAAGCATATGCATTTGGTGACGCGGCTGTTGGTGCCTTTGTATCAATCTCTCGTCAAGAAAACGAAGTTCAGTATCGACGCAATATTTATCAAGCGCTCGAATCACAACTGGCCGCATAAGCGGCCTTTACCAAGGGAGAAAGGGTATGAATAATTTTAAATCTTGCAACGCGCACATCACTGAAGAACTAGAGCGTCAAGTACGTTTGATCGAAAGCGCGATGAAGGCAGTAGAAGAAGGTGAGCTTGAGCGAGCAAGGCTTTTCAGCAACAGCGTACAACGATGCGCTAACGAGGTTTCATCCTTCTTGGGTGCCATGATCGAAGACAACGCCGCATAAGCGGCCTTTTCTTTTAGGGGAAGCATTATGTGGGGATACACAATCATTGGCCGCGATGGTGGCGAGGTTTACACGTCTGAACCTGAGTACGATTCGGAGCTTGAAGCGTACAAGGCGGGCGACTTAACTCTGTGCGATATGAATGAGGGATCGGTGGACGTATGGCAAGACCTATAAGCTACCCGTACCACATGACTCATCAAGAGATTGCGGATGAGTTAGGCATTAGCCGGGTAAGGGTTCGCCAGTTAGAGGCCAGCGGTATCAAGAAACTCCGCAAGCGTATGGCCTTACACCAATACTATCTGGACCACGTTAGTTCCAACTCTGAATCTCGTAATCAGGATCGCATTCCTTACGCCTGACCTCATCGCGGTAGTGCGCCGCGATTTCCTTTCTCACTGCCTCAGTCGTCTTGTAAATCTCATTACTGGTTAGGCGCAACTTATCCATGCGCTCGTCCCCATACATCTCTCTCAGCCACTCGTGAAAAATTATTGGCTGTTCGGTCATATACCGATGGCAGTAGTGGCACATACTGACCGCGTTTGACATGGCCCAGCGCAACCGCTTGTTACGTCGACCAAAAATATGACAGCACTCAAGTCGTCCTTGCTTGTGGCAGTGTAGACACTCTCCGTCACGTAGCCTTACAGCTTTGCTAAATGCCCTGTCCGCTGGCCCATTGTTGATTGTTGCCATCGTCTTCCCTCGTGTATTGACGCTCTCGGAGAATAGCCTTCTCGCTGTTGCCGCAATCGCACGACCAGCCGTCCAGCTTGTGGGGGTACTCTTTACTAAACTGCGGCACCATGATCTTGTAGCATTCAGTGCACTTCATCTGGGGTAAATATGATTTCAATGTCATTTGATCCCTCATCAAATAAAGCAGAGACCCATATCTCCGCGAAGTCATCCAAACTCAGATCGACTGTGATCCCGTTAGCCGCCCAGCCTAGCACGTACACGTCACACTCTTTCGGGTTCTTGCCGCTGGTTGCGCCGCCGATATCCTGTGTCTTGATGAGCGCTTGACCTCCGCCCGGTAACGGACAACTGATAATCGGGATCATGCTTTTACCTCATCAATGCCGACCTTAAACCGGCTGTGCTCGCCATACTTCTTGTCGAGTATAACGCACGACATAGACCTCGCTGAACCGTAGCCTGAAGCTGAATGATAAGCATCGGGTGGACATAGGACGCCAAACGATTCCAGGTGCAATCCGCCTAGCTCTGTCACAGTCCGATGGTGGATATGACCGTGATACAGATACCGATAGCGAGTGCGGCCCCATTCCTCTGCGTAGTCTCTTGTCACAGCTTCATAAAGCGCCTGAGTCTTCACCCGGTCCCCATGATGTAGGACCACGAGAGTCTCGCCCCATTCGAAGTGAATCCACTTGGAGAAGTTATCAAAAACCTTGACCCGTGGCTCGTTCGCAAAGTAGAGGCGCATCATTTCATTCAGCCACAGACTGGCATCGGGATCGTGATTGCCCCGCACGTTGATCAGCCAGACTTCCTTGTGCGTCTCCAGCATACGAGTGATCAAGACTCTGAATAGATTGCCGACAATGCGGATGACGCGGCCAAGCCTTCCATCGACATCGACGGGGGTTCCTTTCGCTGTCTTGTTGTCACTTGAGTTGGCATGAAGGAAGTCACCCAAGTTAATCAGTGCGCCCACTTCCGAATCACCCGCAACTGATACCAGCTTATCGACGGCTTTAATCAATACATCCTGAGCTATGTTTGTATCCCAATCATCGCCACCCGTCTCAGGGGACCAGCAGAGCGCGTTCAGGTGATGATCTCCAATGAGGTAAGCCGATAGCCTATCTGCTTCCTTCGCCGCTTCTGGGGCTTGTACGGGCTTGTAAAGGCCATCTATCTCTTCAAGGAATCCAGCCTTGAATGCCTCAAGCGCGGCCTCAAGCATTGCCTCTTTATCAGCAATAGACTTCACCCACTGGTTAATGGGTTTCCCTTCATCATTGTACAGCGTTGAGACACCACGGATTTTAAAGACATCCGGGACCGTATGGATCATGTCATGCTGGGGCGAGTAGCCTTGAGAAGCGGCACGATCAGAAATGTTCTTCAGCGTACTCTTGACCGTCTCTCGGGCAATACCTAAGTTCCGCCCGATCTCAGTCTTGTTCATGCCAGACTCGTAAAGCCTGACGATCTCCGCTTGTCGTTCAGTGTTGCAATACTCAATTAAGCTCATCATCTCCCCCCGGATTGATGTTAAGTGCGCCTCCCAAATGGCACGTTGATCGAGTATTTTTCGACAAGCAGTCTACTCAAGACCTCGTAAATGTCGTTGACCTCCATGGGATTGATCTTCCTCGTGGACTCAACGCCGGTTACAGCCTTTTGAATTGGTCGCCACATATAGTCCTTGATCAGGTACATAGTGGGTTCGATAGGTACGCCGTCTTTGATGACGGCCTTCATGTCCATACCGTGTGCCGCCATAACACTAGCGACCTCACGGCAATATGCGTGAATGGCATCGTTCTGCTTTCCGGTACGGGTGACAGGGATAATCTCGTAGATATGTCCCTTGTTCTGATTAGCCCGGATGTACTCACAGAACTGATCGGCTTGATACTTGTTGTTTACGAACCAGCGCTCGCTCATGCGGTTACTCGCTCGCCTTCAAACGTCACGTACTGCCCATACTTTTCGAGACAATATGCTCGATAGCTTTCTGATTTCATAAAGTCGTGGGTGATATCGTCTGCAAAGCTCCAAGCCTTCAGTCCGATTTTACCACTATTTTCCTGCAATTTCGCGGCAAATGGGGACACGCCCTTTTCCATGTCCGCCGCCCGCTTGAGCCATGAGGTTATGAACTGCTTGATTCCTCGTGGCGTCTTGCGTTTCTTTGGGTTGGCATCGCACCACATAGCCATCGCATTAAGCTCGGCAAAGACATCGACAGTTGAATAAGCCTGTTGCAGTTGGATCAGGTATTCATCGTCGGGTTCGTAGTAAGTACCGTCATTTAAAATAATCATCCACACTTCCCTTTTAATGCCGGAGCAAGCTCCGACAAATCAGTTAGTTAATAATGACGAGCTATGATTACTGTATCGAATCTTGACATCTATCCGCTTGATCTGCTCTCGACCAGCGGGGCGCATCATAGAGAGGGTCAACTCCGTCTCCGACGTTCTTAGGTTCGTCGGCCTAACGCCCAGTAATCTCTGACAAAAATGAGGATGAAGGGAAACACGGAATGGTTTTGTAGTGTATAATCCATTCATCTTCACGATTTGACCCCTTGAAGATATCACGTAGTCCCTCCCTTGGACAAGTGACATGCCCCTCGCGAGAGGGGCTTTTTTTTACTCATCCGAAGCCTTCTGCTCAACCAAGTGATACCTGGCGTACCGCTTGCCATCCTTATTGGCTATCTCCGTGTGTATCTGATGACCGCTCATACGAAGGTCATTGATACGTGCGGCCAGCCTGAAGCACCCATAGTTGTTTAGGGCGTCCATAGCCGTAATCGGGCCTTTGGTTAAGTGGTTAAGAATCTGCGCTGAATGGCTCATGCTTTCTCCCTGTATGGCAGATCAAGGAACGTCTCGAAATCCATTTCAAAACGCTCCGCGAAATCAACTATCCGGCCAAGGCTTGCGTCCTTGCTCTTACGCCATCTGCCGATAGTCATCTCAGTCACACCAAACTCTTCCGCCAGTTGTTTGTTACTGACACGGAATTGCTTTTGTGCTGTCCGTAGCGACAGACCAATATCAAAATGGAATGTCGTCACTGAACTGCTCTGTGGCGGCTGAGGTGGCGAGGGTGCTTCTGACTTGCTGAACGCCATCCGCATGAACTTTTGCCGGGTCTGGCTCCCATGTGTCGAGCTTGGCATAAATCTTGTCTCCACTTTTTGCTTTAAGAACTTGAAGGTTTACCCAGTCGCCCGACTGAGAATTGATGAACGGAACGAACTCCGACTTTTTGATTGACAGATTGCACACCACAAAATCCGGTGCGTTCTCTTTACGCTTGCAGATCAATCCATCCGCGAACACTGTTTCTTTACTCATGCTGTCTCTCCCAAGATTAGCTTTCGTGCTTCGTTAAACTCATTGCTTTTGAGATCACTGCGCTCGGCAGTCGTGAAGATGCCGCCCTTGCTAGGTGCAACCCACAAGGCTTTCTTGTCTTCATTGCTGATCTCGCCCCACGCCTCTGCTACGGCCTCCCATGCCCGTAATGCGAGATGTTCTTTGATGAAATAAACAGACGCATAGTTACGCTGTAGCGCTTCGTTGTGAGCCATGATTGGCCCAGTGTCTTGTTGCTGTTGGATAGCGTTGACCACTTCATCGGCGCTTGCTATCTGTAGTTCCTCGCCAGCCATCCCGAAGAATGCCAAGGCCCGGCCCACTGCTGAACTCTCCGCCACTTCCATCGCGGCCTGTGCATTGATCTTACTAGCGGCACGTACTTCTTCAGCGTGGCCTGTAGCGATGACTACGTTGCCCATAGAGATGGTGGCCTTCATAACAACCAGCACATCATTGGCCTCTACGATCTCAGTTGCTATCGTAAAGTCTGGATGTTTAGCCCTAAACTCTGCGACCCTTAGTGCCACGGTTTTATATTCTTTACCGTGGATTTTTACGACGCCATTCATAGCGTTTCTCCTGCGTGTTGTGATGCGTCTCGCATCTGGGTTAAGGCATAGCCATCGGCATAGCCTGAAAGGTACATATCCGTAGCCGGATACTTCTGGCAGTTACATTCCAAGCCATCCATGAATCCCTTGCGGAACTCACGGCTTGCGACCTGTAGCCAGTCTTTATAGCGCTCGGTGAGAAAGTCCTCATCGGACCTAGATAGATCAATCATTGGTAATCCTCCCCCATGTCGCGAGCGTGCTTCTCAGCTTCATCCTCGATGAGGCCGACAATCATTGACTCGGAATAGTTCCACAGCATTTCGCGGGTTTTTTGTACGACGACAGCCGGGTCAACCTCATCATTGAATATGAGGTCTACCCATTCGATCTCACTGCCAGTTTGTTGCATTGCGGTAGGTGCAATCTCGGATGAGATTTCTTCGACATCGCACATAATCTCCCGACGGATCTCAGGGTCAGTGATGTCGTGATAGTTTTCCTCCCATGAAGGGTGGTTGATCAGGATTTCATAGAAATCAAAACGTGCCATTTGTCATCTCCCTTGGTTAGTTCCACATGGAACAATAAACATATTAAGTTATGTTTTAGGGGAATGCAAACACTTTATGTTGTTATTTGGGGTAGTACGTCCACATGACTGGCGTGGTTGTGCGTCCATCAAGATGCACAAAGCCATTGCCAATGCCTATGCCTTTGAAGTAATCCATCTTCAACGCTTCACGGACAAGGGTTAGCCGATCAAGGCTGTTGGTCACTACGATGTCAGCCGCGAGACCTTGGCAGTGGTAGCCTGTGCCGGGTTCTTTCTTACGTGCCTCAACCGGGTGAGTCGCATCCCTGTAGGCAGACGTAATGATAAAGGGGAAGCCGCATATCCCTCTGAGCGTATCGAGGTTACGGATGAACTCGGAATCCATGGAGTTGAGGTTCGTATGCGTACAGTTGAACTCTTCGAGTCTGAAATACTTGAAGCTCATTTCTTTTTCTTCTTGGCCTTTGATAGTGCGATAGCGATAGCCTGCTTTTCTGGATAGCCTTCACCACGTAACAGGCTTATGTTCTTGCCGATGGTCTTGCGGCTTCTGCCTTTCTTTAGTGGCATTACTTCCTCGCTACGTTCTTTGTCTTTTCCCACGTTCTCAGGCCACCAAGCCCGAGCATACCCAAGAGAACAGGCATCATCTCACTCAGGTCCAAAGGCGGGACAGTAATGGGATGCTTATTGATAGTAAGTATAAAATTGCAAACAGGAATAAACAGGTAATTAGTCGCAAGGCCAATAGTACACACCCATCCCACAGCCGGACGCCAGCCGCTAACAAACATTGAATGGTTGCTTGCCTCTGCCTTGTTGACTTCAATCTGAGCCTTGGCAATTTCATGGGCCTGCCGCTCCGCTAGTGTTGCGATCTCATGGGCTAACCGACCGCGCTCATCCGCATCGGGTATAACCTTGTCCAACAGCTTGGCGATGGGGCCGACAAGTAGATCAAGCATTAGATGCCGCCCTTGATCCACAAACCGATAACAGCCATAACGCCAGCCATGATGATGCGCTCAATCCATTGGTTCTTGGCTATACTGATCTCGATAGCTTGGATGCGCTTCTCGTGGTTCTTCACCTCATCTTTCAATACAGCTTGAATCTCGTCAATGCGCTTGTGTGCGCGGGCCGCTGTCTCGGTCAAGTGAACCTGCCTTTGCTCCATGCTTGATAAGTCTTGAAGAGTCTTAGCAATACTTGTCAGCGCAGACTTCATTTCGCTAACGTCTTGCGCCATCGCTTCCTGCTGGGCTTCGAGCTTGGCTACTGACCGCTCTATGCTCATGGTTATCTCTTCTTAGGCTTCGCATAAGCGTTGACCTTTACAGGCTTGCTACGCATACGCTTCATCATGCCGTCGTACAAACTTGGCTTTTTCTTTTTGCCATAACTCATGTGAATCTCCTAGTCTTACGTGCCACACCTGCTGGCTGTGCCGCAAACTGTTCGCCTTTCTTCTTGGCCCGGCGCTTGGCCCTAGTTGTAGCCGCGTACTCTGCCGAGCTTAAACTCTTGATAGCCTTCTCGGGTAGATAGCGCTCACCTGTGGCCTTCGGGCCTTGCGTCGATGGCTTGCCTGACTTGGTGCGCCACTTCTGCTTGGTCCAGTCCATCAGGGATCGCTGTGACTTCTTAATCACGATATCCACCACCTTTGGCTTTGTACTGCTTGGCTAACATCTGGGCCTTACGTGCCGACCATTGGCCGGGTGCGCCGCCCTTACCGCCTGCCTTGATACGGTCAAACAGGTTCTTTCTCATGGTGGGCTTTGTGTAGTTGCCAGCCTTGTTGACTGTAGACTTTCTCATGCCTTCCGCGCCTTGTTTCTCTTTGAGATTGCCGCCGCTTTCCTTCTAGCATCTGCCTTTGAGCTGGCGCCCCATGCGTTCAATGATAACAATAAACGTGTGGGTTCGCCGTCCTTACGTTCTGGCCCCGGCATATTCCCCATGCGAGCAAGGAACGATGCCCGCCTTGGGTTATCACCGCTCTTTACAGGACGCTTGAGATTCATCCCTTGAGCCTTGGCTGAACGTCTACCCGCCTCGTTCAAGCCGCCCTTGGGATTCTTCCCAGCCTTACGTTGCCACGCTGGTGTGCTCATATCAGCCTCTAATCTTTCCCAATAACATCTTGATCGCAACGGTAATTGGCAGAATGGTTTTGTACCACGGCCAAAACTCATGGCCTAAACCATCGGTCATGCCGTCACGAGTAACCCATGCCTTCGACCAGTTATCAATGTATTGATCACCATAGCGAAGCACAGCATGGCCTCCGTTCTTCGTATCACAGCCACATAACTCAGCTTGGAAGGTAAACAGTAACCACCAAAATTTGAGCCACGATCCTTGGCATACAACGTAATACAGGACGGAAAGCGAGTAGTCCTCGCAGTCGCCCCGATACAGACCTTGCTCATTCAGCTTGATTACGAACCAAACATCCCGACCTTCTGGGTCGTACTTGTAGTCGTATAAGCTGTTGAACTCATTTAGGTTCATGCCAATCTTACGACGACAGATAGTCGATCCACTTACAACCGAGTCGGACCTTGCAAGTACCCGAACCGAAGTCGCCAGTCTTAACGCCTACGCGATAGTTCTGACGCTCTGCCTCAAAGCCAAAGGTCTCGATGTCGGATGAGAATGTATCAACGTCGGTCCAGTTAGTGCCATCAACGCCTGACTGCTTCTGTACTGTGACGACAGTGCCGCCAGCAATTCCAGAAATAGACAGGTTAAAATAGCCCTGAGTCTTGATCGTATCGCTGAATGTGTTTTGAGCTGTAATGCTCTTAGTTACTACACCTGACATTATTCAACCTCCTGTGCCGCGTATGCCGCCTTAGCTTCATCGCTAAATACAGTTGACGCGATAGCCATAACGTCAGCATCTTCTCCAGACAAATCCGCATTTGGCATAAGTACATGACGATGGAATGAGCGAGATATTTCTTCGCCATCGCGCAAAATAATTGTCGCAGTGCGTACCTGTACTACTGGATAACCAGCGGCAAGGTGCAACACCTCAATTTTGTCGTTCATTGTTTGTTCAGTAAGTGCCATTGCGGCCTCCTATGTTTATCGCCCTATCGGGCCTGTCCACCCTTAAAGGGTATTATTTAGCGACCCAACCAGTGTCACCAGTTCCGCTTTCTTTCACATAAAATGTAGTTGATGTTCCACCGTCTGTTCGCAAAAAAATACTGCCAACGTCTGCACTGACTGCATTTTCAGGCGCTCCCGTTCCAGAGTATATTTTCTGAACGGTATCACGAACATCAACAAGTTTTGAGTTGCTAATCTTAACTGCGGTTTCGGTGATGCTTAGATTTGTTTGAACAGTGATCGTTGAACCTGAAATGTTTTCGACCCGCAGATAAGTTGGATAGCTGCTATTGTCCAAAGAAATCCAATCACCAATAGCAAAGTTGCTGACATTGGTGACGTTCGTAATATCGGCGCTTCCGCTTGTCGTATCACCTACGGACTGGGTTCCATTTATGAAGAGAGGCACATCAATGGTAACAGAAGACGGAGAATATGTTGTATCAACATTCCCAAAAATCTTGCACGTCACCGTGGTGCTGACAATGTTTGTGACACGGATAGCAGGGACAATAGCCGTGGCTTCAGTGCCTCCCTCAATCGCAGGCGTGATACAGCGCCAGTAAAGCACATCACCAACACGAAGGGGTCTCGTGGCATCAATGGTGTGCGAGAAAGTCAAAGTGTCTGCGTCAGTATAAACCACAGATGAAATGGTGACATCTCTTGTCGAAAAAATAGGGTCAATGGCATACCGTTTTGCATCATTAGTGACCACAATTTCAGACGTGTTTTGTCCGATTAAAGCCCGTGCAGGGAGCGAGAAGATATACTGGCTATCGTCAAAATACTTCGTTCCAGAATATACCCTCTGTTCTGAGTTAGTGACTGTAATCCGCTGCACTGACTGTGGTCCTGCAAGGCGGAAACTGTTTTGTTCAGCAGTCGTGATGCTGTCGCCATTGGCTCGGAAAGTGCAAGTGTCAAAGCGAACAGGTGCATTACCAGCAACAAACTGCATAAACTGGGCAACAAAAGAGCAGCCAATAAAACTGGTTGGCATATTTGAAAAAATAGCGATGTCTTTATTTCGTTCTGCTTGTGTTGCGCCAACACCGATAAAGGAAAAATTTGTGCCGATGAATTGAGCTGATTGTCGAGCCGATGAATTGCTAACACCAATCATTCCTATAGACGCAACATCTTCACAGTAGCCACCAACCATAGACATTGGGCCGATTGAGCCATTTAGCTGAAACATCCGATAGCACTTGGCGTGAATGCCATCACGGACGCGAATCGGGGGGCCATTCCGATCGCCGAATGTTGCTGTATCAATATTTACCCAATGCCCATTAAAGTCGCAGTTGTTTGCAATGACATTGCGTTGCTGAGAACCAGACATAACAATAGCGTATTTGTTTTCTACAAACTGACAACGATCAAAAACAAAATTCTCCGAACCAGTTGAAGGAATGCCAGCAATACCAACAACAAACGCTTCAGTGCGGCAACGCTCGACACTTATTTTGGAAGATGTGCCTTGCCCATAAGAGCCGTAAGTATATTGATCGGATGGACTAGCTGGCGCAGAGCCAGAAAGCAAATCAATTCCAATAGCAGGATATGGATTATATCTTCCAGTTGAACATCCAGCAGTAACGTAGTCAGCAGGATCAGGATTTCTATAACCAGAAACGCCTCCATTTGCGGCTGGAGCAGTGTTGTTTCCACTAAAACGAATATCTGTGATTCTTACATCACGCATCGCTTGGACGGCAAGCAGTGGGTTTAATTGCTGTCCAGAAGCATGTTGAAGTTTTGTGGTCCCAAGAAATGACCCGTTGTCCCCACGAAGCCAGATTGTATCAAATCCACTTGGGATCGGACGAATTTGAAGCGTCCCATCAATCAGATAAGTTCCAGCAGGGATGAAAACTTCGCCAACATTTGCGGTAAGGGCAGCGTCAATAGCTGCTTGAATTGCTGCGGTATCGTCAGTTACCCCGTCCCCAATAGCGCCATAGTCTTTGGCGTTTATGGGAGACCCGTCAACCATTCTGAAGTGTGCTTTTGTCAAAGCCATGACGATCTCCTTATGCCGCCGTGTAGCAAATGGTTGCGGTAATATCTGCCAAGTTTGTTGTTACCTCACCAACAGTAATGTAATCATCGTCAACATTAGATGCATATTCTACCAATCTGGCATAGGTTTCATTACGAGGTAATTCTAAGGACACCGCACCAGTAAAGGTAATTTTTTCGAGTGATACTGTGCCGATGTTGTCATTGTAAGTTGTGCCTTCTGATAGGAAAGGAAAACCACGGATAAAGAAATCGTTGCCCGATGTCATCCCTGACGTATTAATGTTTAATACCTTAAAACGACATACAACAAGGTTTCCAGCTTTTGTATAAGTTCCGACAAGTGCCGCTTGAGAGGGCGAAGTATTCCCCCCAGAAGCGGCATCAGCAAACTCAGGCGTCCACGTTCCTTCTTCGTAGTCATCAAAAAGTTCGCTTGTGCCAGTGCCAGAAGTGGCAGAAAAGTCGATACCTTTACCGTTTGCCATAACGATGTTGTCATTCATAGACAATGGCCCATCAATAGTTACATCGTTAAATGTTGGATTGCGACCAAAAATGCCGCCTAAATGTTTGATAGTCATATCAGCCTCTTAGTTTTGCCATTGACTTACACGGCAAATATTAATGTTTCAATTGCCGCATTAACTGGTGGTGCGGCTGTAAATGTCAAAGTGCTACCAGACACAGAATAAGCTGTGCTTTGTTGATGAACTCCATCAATGTTTACCAATAAATTCGCACCTGCCGATGCGGGTGTTGTTGTCAGTGAAAATGCAGTTGTTGATCCGTTTCCTGTAAAGCTCTGTCTGACAATAGATAGCGTGTTGCTGGCTAGTTCTGCGACTGGCGCGCCATTAGCATCAAACCTTAAGAATTTATTTGCGCGACTAGCCGCCGCAGGTAGCTCCATCGAGATAGAGTCAGAGTCGGTAATAGGCTTGCGGATAGACTGTGAGAATGATCGGTTGGTCTGTTCACCTGCCAGCCATAGATTATCGAAGTCGCTGTTTACCTCAGAGGCAAGGAAGTCACCAGAGTTTGTGTAGTTCTGGGTGCGAGCGTATGGCATATCCCGATACAGGGTCAGAATGTCGCCTGCTGTAGCGCCAACGGTAAGGGTTACATTACCCCCGCTATCATTGCCCACGTTCGACACAGTGTAATTAGTGCCTTCTGAGAGGGTAGTGCCGTTCTTCAATACGACAAT
>Ga0213866_10000750_pt1 | contig 25287 bp, 27 predicted proteins | sample PICome_11_FD_160079 | JGI IMG/M metagenome (GOLD analysis project Ga0213866, IMG submission 160079) | Coastal seawater microbial communities near Pivers Island, North Carolina, United States - PICO284 | ecosystem: Environmental > Aquatic > Marine > Coastal | place: USA: North Carolina...
CGCCGGCCAGAAGAAGACCGGCCCCCAAAACAGCGGTGGAATAAAGCGGCGAGGCGGCCAATGTACGACCGGCTTCGGTCATGACAATGCCCAGACCCATCGGGCCAAAACCGGTGCCGCCATGCTCTTCGGGTATCAAAATACCGGCAAAGCCAAGCTCGACGATTTGCGCCCAGACAGCTTTGTCATAGCCCAATTCATCTTCGTCATCGCGCAATTTACGCAAATTGGTCACCGGAACTTGTTCGGTGAAAAAGTCCTTCGCCATGTCGCGAAGCATTGTTTGTTCTTCAGTCAGCACAAGTGCCATGAGAAAATCTCCTGATATTCTAGAGGTGTGGCAAATGCCGACTTAAGCGTCGGGCAGGCCCAAAACGCGCTTGGCAATGACATTCAACTGCACTTCAGATGTGCCGCCTTCAATCGAGTTACCTTTTGAGCGCAACCATGAACGGGTGACAGCAAGCTCTTTGCTTTCAAAGCCTTCGCCTTCCCAGCCCAGCGCTTGCGTGCCCAGCACATCGAGCAGCAATTCAAACCGGCGCTTGTTCACTTCCGTGCCGTAATATTTGAACATGGCAGATGCCGCGCCCATGCCTTGACCCGATTTGGCTTCTTCCGAAGACCGCTTCAGCGTCAGGCCGAAAGCCTGCTGATCCATTTTATGGTCGGCAATGGCTTGGCGGATACTGCTATCGGCAATCTTCTCGCCATCTGTGCCGAAGTTTTCTTTGGCAACGGTTTCCATGCCGCCCATCGAGGCCGCACCGGCACCCATGCCCATGCCTGAAATCATGCTGCGCTCATGCTCCAGCAGACGCTTGGCAATGGTCCAGCCCTTGTTCAGTTCGCCGACAAGATTTTCTTTCGGCACTTTGACATCGGTTAGGAAGGTTTCGCAAAACGGCGACGCACCTGAGATTAATTTAATCGGACGCGCTTCAACGCCATCCGTATCCATGTCGATAAGCAAGAATGAAATACCGTCATGCTTCACCGTCGTATCGGTGCGCACGAGGCAGAAAATCATGTCGCATTTATCGGCGTAGGACGTCCAGACCTTCTGGCCATTGACCAGATAATGGTCGCCCTTGTCTTCACATTTGGTTTGCAAACCGGCGAGGTCAGAACCGGCACCCGGTTCAGAATAACCCTGACACCAACGAATTTCGCCTTTGACGATTTCCGACAGATATTTCTTTTTCTGCTCTTCGCTGGCAAATTCCAGCAGCGCCGGGCCAAGCATCCAAAGGCCGAAGCTGGTCAGCGCAGGACGTGCTTTAATGCGCGCCAATTCTTGCTGCAAAACCTTGTTCTTTTCTTTGGACAAGCCGCCGCCGCCATATTCGGCAGGCCATTCCGGCGCGGTCCAGCCGCGAGAAGCCATATTATCCATCCAAACTTTCGTGTCCGGATTTGCATAAGTCGCGTTTCGCCCGCCCCAGGGCATTTCGCGTTCGGGCATCGGGGTGCGCATGGATTCGGGGCAGTTCGCCTCCAACCAGCTGCGTGTTTCCTCGCGGAAAGTGTCTAAAGCTGTCATTTTCGTCTCCTCAAACAAATTTGAAAAAAAGATTAACATGGTGCGCCCCATTGGCAAGCGATAGCGCTGATGCTTTACGTCGCATCTGGTCGGCCGGTTAGGGCATTTGAAATCCGTCAAGATTTTCACCCGTGCCCGTCGTGACCTGCCGCTTCACGTCACCGTCTTTGCCATTCAAAGCGGCATAGCTGCACAGGCTGTCGGCAATCGATTCATAGCGGCCTCGGTCAGCACCAAATGTATGCGCCGAGACATGCGGCGTCAGTAATACATTGTCGAGACTATTAAAGTCATGTTTGGAGCCTTGATAAGCGCCGCCGCGATCCGGGTCGGCCTCGGCATCGGCGACATTGCTTGGATAGCGATACCACGTATCGAGCGCCGCGCCGGCAATGCGCTTGCTGGTCAGTGCCGCGAACAGCGCGTCTTCATCGACCACTTCGCCGCGCGCAACATTGATGAGATAGGCGCTCTCTTTCATATGGCCGAAAGCGGCGGCATCAATCATGCCCTCTGTCTCATCATTTAAATCGCAGGTCATGATAATATAATCGCTCTCGCCCAGCAATTTGGGTAAATCGGCTTGCGTGCCAATCCAGCCTAGCGGGGCCGGGGTTTTGTCGCGTTTTGAGCGTGCCACCGCCGATATGCTCATGCAAAAAGCATGTGCGCGGGCGGCAACGGCTTGGGCAATTTCGCCATAGCCGACAATGCCGACATGCTTGCCCGACAGGTCGCCATGCCGTGCTTCCGGCGACGCATTGCGGCCTGAGCGTGTCCAATTTCCGTCGAGCATATTTTGATGAACTTGGCGCAGCTCAAGCGCATGTTCCAACATTGTGCCGAGCACATATTCAGCCATCGGCGCGGCGTGACCCCCGGCATTGCAAAAGCGCAGGCCTTTGGGCAAAAATCCGGCGTCGAGCCAATCTGTGCCGACCCAGGGTTGCAACAGAATTTTGAGGTTTGGCGCGGCCATCAGCGCGCCGAAATTACCCGGCGTCAGAATGAAGTCAGCACTCATCACCGCCGCTTCGCAATCGGCCAAAATTTCGTCACGCGCCGCTGTGTCATCATCGCACGGCCAGCTTGTCACCTGCCAATCATCATATTTATCGGCAAAGTTCTTCTCGATAATGGGGGCGAATTTGACCCCCATTTTGCCAAAAACGGCTACTTTTTTGTTCATGCGCGCTTCTCGATTTCGGCCAGCGCAAATTCAGTGACGCTTTTGTAATCGGCTTTGCCATTGGGCGCGCGGAAGGGCGGGCCACCGTGGAAGACATGTTTTGGTGTTTTATATGCCGCCAATTTGCCTTTGCAGAAGAGCTTTAATTCGGCTTCGTCAAAGGCGTTGCCCTCAACGGTTTTGACAATTGCCGTGACGGCTTGCCCCCATTTTTCGTCAGGCACACCGACCACCAAAGCGTCTTCAATCGCGTCATGCAGTTTCAGCGCTTCTTCAACTTCTTCAGGGTAAATCTTCTCACCGGCTGAATTAATGCAGACCGAGCCGCGACCCAGCAGCGTCAATTCGCCTTCCGGTGAGACGAGGCAATAATCGCCCGGAATGGAATAGCGATGGCCATTAATCGTTTTGAAAGTCTTGGCAGTTTTCTCTTCGTCTTTGTAATAACCCAAAGGAATGGGCCCGCCAAAGGCGATAAAGCCGGGGGTTTCGCTGCCCCATGGAATTTCTTCATCATTCTCGTCAAACACTTTGCACATTTCATTGGTGGTGAATTTTGCAGTTTTGACCGGCATGTCCTTCATGGTGATGGACGAGCCGAAGCCAATGGCTTCTGACGAGCCGAAGCTGTCGGCGAGCATACATTCATCGGGCAGATATTCGAGCATTTCCTGCTTCACTTCCATCGACCACATGACGCCCGATGAGACAATTGAGGCGACTGACGACACATCATATGTGCCCGGATTGTCTTTCAGTTCTTGCAGCATGGGCTTGGCGAAAGCATCGCCGACAATCGCCATATATTCGACGCCGCGCCGCTCGACAGTTGACCAAAGCTCAGATGAATTGAGCGAGGCCGCCTCCAATGTCACAATCGTGCCACCATTCATAATCACGCCCATAGCGGTAAACAGGCCGGTGCCGTGCATCAGCGGGCAAGCCGGAATGTAAACTTGGCCGGGGCCGGTTTCTTTCAAGCTGGCTTTCAATTCGTCCAGCGTTTCCGGCACTTCTCCCAGCGCGCGCAAGGCCATTGTTTGGGTTTCCCGCAGATTATGATGCTCCCACATTACGCCTTTGGGCATGCCGGTTGTGCCGCCCGTATAGAGGAATAACAGGTCGCTGCCCGAGCGCTCAATATCCAAATTGCTGCCGTCGCCATCGCTCACCAGCGCTTCATAATCGAGAATACCTTTGGGCAAATCCCCATCGTCAACAAGTGAGCCGTCACCGACTTCAATCCATTGTTTGACCTTGGGTAGGCGTGGGCGAAGTTGCTCAATATTATCCCGAAACTCTTTGCCGTAAACGACGACAGTCGCGTCGGAATTTTCGAAAATATAATGCACTTCGTCAGCGACATAGCGGTAATTGACATTCACATGGGTCAGGCGACCGCGAAAACAGGCCACCAGCAATTCGCTATATTCGGGTCGGTTACGCATATAAAAGCCAACCTTGTCGCCGGTTTCGGCGCCGTTGGCTCGCAGATTACGCGCCAGATTATTTGAGCGTGCGCTCATTTCTGTCCAGGTTATTTCGCGATCACCGTGCACCAAAGCCAAATGCCCCTCCGGCAAAACCGGTACAATTGCGTCAATAATATCTCCGAAGTTCCACTGCATGATTTTCCTCCCACATGCTGTCGTCGCGAATCCCGAAAAGCTAAGGCCTTGATGGCATTCTGCCAAGTGCTTTTCAGGTCTAGTGTAAGTATTTTTCCACGCAAAACCGCCAGCCATGCTAAAAGCAGGGCATGGAATCACCTGTTCTATTGTTATTGGCCGGTTTTATTATTCTCGGCTTGGCCGGTGAAGCGCTGTTACGCGGCGCGGTGACATTGGCCAACGCCTTGCGCGTCTCGCCTTTGGTTATCGGCCTGACGATTATTGCCTTCGGCACGTCGGCGCCCGAATTAACCGTATCGATAAACGCCGTGCTTGACGGCCAGCCCGATATTTCCATCGGCAATGTGGTCGGCAGCAATATCGCAAATATTTTGCTGGTATTGGGCGCGATGGCAGTGGTCAGCCCGTTTTTTGTCAATCGCGGCACGCTGGGGCGCGATGGCGGCTTCATGTTTGCCGTATCCGTGCTGTTCTTAATGCTCGGCTTTTACGGCATGATTGACCGGGTCATTGGCATATTATTATTGCTCGGCATTATCGGCTTCAGCATTTATCTCTACACCTCATCGCGCGAGGCCGAAGACACGGCGGAGGCCGAAGCCGGTGTCGATGAAAACCTTGTGCCCAGTGGGCCATTGGTCGCCTTGCTGGTTTTGCTGTTGGGCATTGCGGGCATTATTGGCGGGGCGGAGCTGATGGTTGACGGGGCGGTTGCGCTGGCGCGCCAATGGGGCATATCGGAAGCGGTGATTGCGCTCAGTCTGGTGGCTATCGGCACCAGCCTGCCCGAATTGGCGGTCTCTTTGGTCGCCGCCATACGCGGCCATGCGGGGCTGGCTGTCGGCAATATTATCGGCAGCAATATCTCAAATATCCTGCTTATACTCGGTGCCACGGCGGTGGTTGCACCGCTGCCGATTTCTGACATTTTAGCGGCGCGCGATATTCCGATTATGGTCGGTGTCGCCGGTTTGGGGCTGGTATTTTTGGCCTCAAATCGCGGCATGTCGCGGCTCGAAGGCGGCATTAGTCTGGCGCTTTACGCCGCTTATATGGGTTTTATTTTTTCCGCCTAGACGCTTGTTTTATTGGACAACCCGCGCTTTGCGCGCTATCAAAATTGCGACATCACCGTTGGGGAAACCGATGATACAGATTTTGCGACGACGATAGTTTCTTGCTGCCCATTGGGCGGTGTTCCTTCGTTCGCCAATTTTGTTTCATTTCAGGGGCAGACCCCCACGGATTTCAGATGACCCAAGTCAAGATTCTCGCACAAAGCGCCGAACCACACGCGCTTACCGACCTTCTCAACCGCGCTTTCGGGCCGGGCCGTTTGGCGCGCACGGCCGAGCGTCTGCGTGAGGGCAATCAGCGTATCGCCGCTTATGACCGCATGGCGATAGATAATGACGGGGCGCTGATGGGCGCGATTTCGTTCTGGCCGGTAAGGGTTGAGCAAACCGCAGGGCTTTTATTGGGGCCGCTGGCGGTGCATCCCGATATGCAGGGGCAGGGTGTCGGGCAGGCCTTGATGCAAGATGCGCTGGCCGCGATTGATGAGGCGCGTTTTGTGTTCACCGTGCTGGTTGGCGATTTGCCCTACTATCAAAAAGTCGAATTTAGCGTTGCGCCGCGCGCGCTTCACTTGCCCGGGCCGGTTGACCCGCAACGTTTACTGCTGCGCGGTGAGGCCAAGCTGTGTTCCGCCCTGTCGGGCATGGTTCGCCGTGCGCCGGAATTGTGCTAGTTTCGCCGTGATAGGGGAAGCCGATGACTGACGAAGCCGCCAATGCGCTATTGAAAATTGTCGCCGATGCCGAAAAGGTCGGCAATTCGGAGACCGGCGAGCGCGGTTTGCCCCCCGTGCATTTATGGGAGCCGGATTATTGCGGCGATATCGGCATGAAAATTGCGCGCGATGGCCAGTGGTATTATGCCAATTCGCCGATTGGGCGCAAAAAACTGGTACGGTTATTCTCGACCATTTTGCGCCATGATGAAGATGGCGAGCATTATCTGGTCACGCCGGTTGAAAAAATTCGCGTCGAGGTTGAAGACGCCCCATTTATCGCCACACTGATGAGCGTGCGCGGCGCGGGGCGCGCGCAAGTGCTGCGCTTTGAAACCAATGTCGGTGACTTTACCGAGGCCGGGCCCACCCATCCTTTGCGCTTTGAGATTGATAAGAAAAGCGGCGAGCCATCGCCCTATGTGCATGTGCGCGCGCGGCTGGAGGGGCTGATTGCGCGGTCCGTATTTTATGATTTGGTCGAGCTGGCAGAAGTGCATAAAGGCCAATTTGGTGTCTGGAGTCATGGCGTGTTTTTCGCCATTTCCTCGGCTGAGGAAGCCGGTCTGTAGATGAATTATCGCGCCAAATTACAGTCCATTGTCAGTGCTGAATTGCCGACGCCCGAGCAGTTAAACGGCTTGGGTCAGTTGCGCGACCAGCGCGTTGAAGGCGATTTGAACGATGATTTGAATCAAGCCGAAATCGAGGAAATGACCAAAGATTTGCGTCTCGCCGCCGTGCTGGTGCCGCTGGTCGAGCATGTCGATGAGCCGTCCATTTTATTGACGCGCCGCGCCGATCATTTGGAAAAACATTCGGGTCAAGTCGCCTTTCCGGGCGGTAAAGTTGAAGACAGCGACGCCACGCCCATTGCTGCGGCTTTGCGCGAAACCGAGGAGGAGATTGGCCTCGACCCGTCGCATATTGAGATTGCCGGTGTGCTGGACACCTATCAGACCGGCACGGGGTTTCTGATTTTGCCGGTGGTCGGTTTTGTGAAACCGGACTTCACCCTAACGCCTGACAAAAATGAAGTGGCCGATGTTTTTGAAGTGCCCGCGCATATCGCGCTGAGCACGCAAAATTGGAAAACCGGTAGCGGCGAATGGAAAGGCCGCATGTGGAACTTTTACTCGATGGATTATCAGGGCTATAATATTTGGGGAGCGACAGCAGGCATGCTGATGCATATGAGCCGGAGGATAGCCGAATGATAAGGGTTCTGGTGATAAATGCGTTTTTGTTCGCGTTGCCGTTTGCGCTGACGTGGATTTGGGTGCGCTTTATCGCGGCCAAACAGCCCGACGCGCAGACGCGGAAATATTATGCCGTCGCGGCGGTGGCCGGATTGGTGTTGGTGGTGGCCAGCCTGGTGGGCTATCGCGCCGGCACCGGCCATGCGACCGGCGAGACCTATGTGCCGCCCAGCTATCAAGACGGGCAAATTGTGCCCGGCAGATTTGAATAGGAGCGATGACCAAACTTGAGGCCAAATTTAGCGGCTGGCTTGCCCGACCGCAGACGCAATCTGTGCTCAGCGTGTTAAACGCCGATGGCGCGACCACGCGCTGTGTCGGTGGCTGTGTGCGCGATGCGCTGATGGGCGTTGCAACGCCCGACACGGAAGTCGATATGGCGACCGACCTGCCGCCGCAAGAGGTGATGGCGCGGCTCAAAAAAGCCAAGATTAAATGCGTGCCGACCGGCATTAAGCACGGCACGGTGTCGGCTATTTTATATGAGGCGGATAAGCCGCTGGTTTATGAAATCACCACTTTGCGGGTTGATGTGACAACCAATGGCCGCCATGCCGAGATTGCCTTTACCGAAGACTGGCAGGGCGATGCGGCGCGGCGCGACTTCACCATTAACGCGCTTTATGCTGATGCCGATGGTGCGCTGCACGACCCGACAGGGCACGGGCTGGCGGATATAAAAGCCAATCGCGTACGTTTTATCGGCGATGCGGCGGCGCGTATTGAAGAGGATTATTTGCGGGTCTTGCGCTATTTCCGCTTTCACTTTCGCCTCACCCCGGCGGTTGAGATGGACGCTGATGCGCTGGGTGCGTGCCGTGCCGCCGCTGTGCCGCTGCGTGGGCTGTCGGGCGAGCGCAAGCAGCAAGAAATGCTGAAAATCATGGCGCTGCCTGATGCCGATAAGGCGGCGCGCGCGCTTCAAAAGGCCGATTTATTGCGCCCCGTTTTGGGCCCTATTTTTGCCGAGGCGGTGCCGGTTGAGTTCGATATGCTGGCGGCGATGACCGGCCTTGCGGATGACCCACTTTTGCGGCTGATGGCGCTGCTGCCGTCAACTGAAGCGGCGCAAACGCTGGCAACGTCTTTGCGCTTGTCGAATAAGCAGAAAATGCGCCTCACCAAAGCGATGGAAATGCCACAGAATTTGGCGCATCTGCCCGCCGCGCTGTATTTTGATGGCGCGCAAGCGGTGGCTGACCGCGCGCTGCTGGCGCTTGCCGCCAATGTTGATAGTGCCCCTGCCCTGCAAGCGGCCGTGGCCGCGGCGCAAGATTATGAGCGGCCGAAATTTCCGCTCACCGGCGCGATGATGCAAAAGGCCGGTCTGGCCGATGGCCCCGCTATGGGGCAAATGGCCGCCGCGCTGGAACGCTGGTGGGTCGCCGAAGGCTTTCCCGATGTCGTTGCGGTGCAGGCGGAGCTTGTCGCAAGGGTGAAGTCTGCTTAGCGGTCTTTGTTGTTCCAGCCGCGAAATTGGTTCGGATTTTCTTTGAACGCGCGCCTATCCGCAATATAATCGCCAAAGTAAACCATTGCGGCGATAACCACGAACCATATCAGCCCCAAAAAGAATAGAACTCTAGAAAACTCTTTGATTGAATAAAGCATGGCAGGCTGTCGTTCGCAGCCGAAAACGGGTCGCCAACACCTAACAGCGTTGGGCGTTTTCATGCTTGGCGATGGTTAAGGCGTCTCGGCTGTTTAACGTTGCAAAACAGCCTCGCTTGCGGCCCCCTTCGGTAGTGTGGAAGGCACACTAAGCCTCGCTTCGCTCGGCAAGCGTTTTTACCGAAGGCGCACCGGGCTTGCCCGTTGGGCAAGCGGGTGCTTTTACCGCCATTTAACAATCGGCGGCATGGAGCTTAAAATACTCTCCACATTACCTCCGGTTTTGAGCCCAAACATCGTCCCGCGGTCATACAGAAGATTAAACTCCACATAACGCCCACGGCGTTGCATTTGCTCGTCGCGCATCGCCTCGTCATAGGGCAGGTCGATGCGCCGCGCCGCAATCTCAGGGTAAACCTCAACAAAAGCGCGGCCCACATCTTGCGTGAAAGCAAAATCAGCGTCCCAATCGCCGCTATCGAGGTGATCGTAGAAAATGCCGCCCGTGCCGCGCGTCTCATTGCGGTGCGGCAGAAAGAAATATTTATCGCACCCTTCCTTAAAGCGCGGATAATAGCCCGCATCATGGTTGTCGCAGGCGGCTTTGAAGGCGGCGTGAAAATCCACCGTATCCTCATGCGTATCGCTGCGCGCCGCGTCTAACATCGGCGTCAGGTCGCCGCCGCCGCCGAACCAGCCTTTGGTCGTCACTACCATGCGCGTATTCATATGCGCGGTCGGGGCGTTGGGGTTGGTCGGGTGAATAATGACGGAAATGCCGCCGGCCCAAAAGCGCGGGTCGTCTTCCGCCCCGGCCACTTGCTTCCTAAATTCTTCGGAAAATTCGCCGTAAACGGTGGAGATATGCACGCCGGCTTTCTCAAATGCCTGACCGTGCAGCATCGACATCTCGCCGCCACCTAAATCTTCGCTGCCGTCGCCACGCTGCCACGGCTTGCGCTCAAAGACCGCACCTTCCGGCTCTAATGATTCGAGCCGCGCGCATAAGTCGTCACGCAAGCACCAAAACCAATCGGCGGCGCTTTGTTTGCGGTGATTCCAAAGATTTTCGTCCACGCTTTTATCTTCCTTTGCGTCGCTCGCCTTAGATTGCGGGGCGCGTAAAAATTCAGTAATAGTTTCAATGCCTTGTGGCCGATGCCGCAAGTCGAAAACCGGCTGATTCATGCGTCATGGTGACACATTATGCCCGACACGCTCTGGCTATAGTTTGCGACCACTCGCTGCTTGTATATAAAGGCTAGGCCGTGAGGGGGCAAGAAGGAGAGCAATATGGCGGATGAACAAAATTCTGCTGGTGACGAAACAAACCGTCGCGACTTTTTATATTTGGCAACCGGCGCATTTGCCGCCATTGGCGCAGCCAATATTGCCTGGCCCCTGATACATCAGATGAATCCTGATGCATCGGTTAAGGCGCTGGCCTCTATTGAGGTTGACTTGTCAGCCATTGAGACCGGCCAAAGCATTACCGTTACATGGCGCGGCAAGCCGGTGTTTATCCGCCGCCGTACGCAAGGCGAGATTGCCGAAGCGCGCACCGTCGCTGATACAGATTTGCCCGATCCGCAAAATGATGCCGAGCGCGTGCAAAAAGATGAATGGCTGGTGATGGTCGGTATCTGCACCCATTTAGGTTGTGTGCCGCTGGGCCAAGCCGGTGACTTTAATGGCTGGTTCTGCCCGTGCCACGGCTCGCATTACGACACATCAGGTCGTATTCGCAAAGGCCCGGCCCCGAAGAACCTCGAAATTCCTTCATATGAATTTGTCGGCGATAGCCGCATTAAAATTGGTTAGGACAAATAAATGAGCGGTGAAAGCACATATAATCCGAGCAATGGGTTCACCAAATGGATGGACTCGCGCCTGCCTATTTTGCGTTTGGCGCATGACAGCTTTATCGATTATCCGACCCCGAAAAACCTCAATTACTGGTGGACTTTTGGCGGTATTTTGACTTTCTGTCTGGTGACGCAAATCATCACCGGCATTATCCTCGCCATGCATTATACGCCGCATGTCGATTTCGCTTTTAACTCGGTCGAGCACATTATGCGTAATGTGAATTATGGCTGGCTCATTCGCTATATTCACGCCAATGGCGCGTCAATGTTCTTCCTCGCCGTGTATATCCATATTTTCCGCGGGCTGTATTACGGCTCGTATAAAGCGCCGCGCGAGGTGTTATGGATTTTGGGCGTGATTATTTATCTATTGATGATGGCCGCCGCCTTTTTGGGCTATGTGCTGCCCTGGGGGCAAATGAGCCTGTGGGGCGCGACCGTGATTACCAATCTGTTCGGTGCCATTCCGCTGATTGGCGAGAATGTCGCCATTTGGCTGTGGGGCGGTTACTCAATCGACAATCCGACGCTGAACCGCTTCTTCTCGCTGCATTACCTTATTCCGTTCCTGATTTTCGGTGTGGTTATTCTGCATATTTGGGCGTTGCACGTGCCGGGCAATAATAATCCGGTCGGCATTTCGGTTAAGGGCAAGCAAGACACAGTGCCGTTCCACCCCTATTACACGGTGAAAGACGGCTTTGCGCTGACGGTTTTCATTATTCTGTTTGCTTATTTCATCTTCTTTGCACCGAATGTGCTGGGGCATGCTGACAATTACATTCAAGCCAATCCGTTGGTCACGCCGGCGCATATTGTGCCGGAATGGTATTTGCTGCCGTTCTACGCCATTTTGCGCGCCGTGCCCGATAAGCTGGGCGGTGTGGCGCTGATGTTTGGTGCCATTCTCATTCTCTTCCTGCTGCCGTGGTTGGATACATCGAAAGTGCGCTCCGCGCGTTATCGTCCGCTGTTCCGCCAATTCTATGCGCTGCTGGTGCTGGACTGCTTGTTGCTCGGTTATCTGGGCGCGCAACCGGCGGAAGGTATTTACATTGTGCTGGCGCGTATCGGCACTGTTTATTACTTCGCTCACTTCCTGGTCGTCCTGCCGGTATTGGGCATAGTCGAAAAGCCAAAAGCGGTGCCGGAGTCCATCTCCGAGCCGGTTCTCGGCGCACAACCTGCCGAATAGGCTTTGAGGGGGAATGATGATGATGCGATTTGGGATTAAGGCAGGTCTTGCCGCGGCCATTATGGCTGTCGGTTTTTCCGCGGCCGTCTCTTCACCGGCCAATGCGGCAGGCGATGCCAAGCACCCGGCCGAGATGAACTGGCAGTTTGATGGGATGTTCGGCACTTATGACCGCAATGCGCTGCGGCGCGGTTTTCAGGTTTATAAAGAGGTCTGCGCGAGCTGCCATTCTTTGAACCAGATTGCCTTCCGCAATCTCTCGCAAGAGGGTGGGCCGGAATTTTCTGAGGCTGAAGTCAAAGCGATTGCCAAAGAATATTTGGTCGAAGACGGGCCTGATGATTATGGCGATATGTTTGAGCGTGATGCCCTGCCGCGCGATAAATTTCCGTCGCCCTATCCGAATGAAAATGCGGCACGTGCTGCCAATGGCGGAGCTTATCCGCCGGACCTCTCGCTCATCACCAAAGCGCGTGGGGGCGGGGCCGATTATATTCATGCGCTGCTGAGCGGCTATGAAGAGGCACCGGAAGGTGTCGAAATGCGCGCCGGTCTCTACTACAATCCATATATGGCCGGTGGCAAAATCGCCATGCCTGTGCCGCTGCTGGAAGAGCTTGTCGAATATAGCGACGGCACCGAAGCAACCGTTGAGCAAATGTCGATGGATGTGACGCATTTTCTCAACTGGACGGCAGAGCCGGAGCTTGAGCAGCGTAAGAGCATGGGCTTTATGGTGCTGATTTATCTGACGATTTTCGCCGGATTGATGTTCTTCTCAATGCGTAAAATCTGGGCTGACTTACATTAATTCTATTTTGGCGCAAATTCGGCCTATGGCCCATGCGCTGAAACGGGTCGCCAACAGCTGACGTTGTTGGACGCTGATTTAGCGAAAATCCTATAAATTCAAAACCCCACTTCAGCAATGAGGCGGGGTTTTTTCTTACACGTTGAACCGGAACAGCATCACGTCGCCATCTTCGACGATATAGTCTTTGCCTTCTTGGCGCAGGCGACCGGCGTCGCGTGCACCGGCCTCGCCGTTGAGCGTGGTGTAATCGCCATAGGCAATGGTTTCGGCTTTAATGAAACCGCGTTCGAAATCAGTATGAATAACGCCCGCGGCTTGCGGCGCGGCCGTGCCGCGTTTGACAGTCCAAGCGCGGCTTTCTTTCGGGCCGGCGGTGAAATAGGTGATGAGGTCGAGCAGCGCATAGCCCTGCCGTATCAGGCGGTTCAGCCCCGGCTCTTCCAGCCCCAATGTCTCGAGATATTCCAGCCGCTCAGCGTCATCAAGTTGCGCCAATTCTTCTTCAATGCGCGCCGAGATAACCACGGCCTCGGCGTTTTCTGCCGCCGCTTTTTCCGCGACTTTGGCCGACAGACTATTGCCGCTTTCGGCGCTGTCTTCTTCGACATTGCAGACATAAATCACCGGCTTAGAGGTGATGAGTTGCAGGTTTTTCCAGTCGCGCGCGCGGTTTTCCGGAATATCGGCTTTGCGCGCCGGACGGCCTTCGCGCAATTCGGCCAGCGCCAACTCCACCAATTCCAATTCGGCCAGTGCCTCTTTGTCTTTGGCGGCGGCTTTTTTGCGTAGCCCGTCTTCGCGCTTCTCAAGGCTTTCCAAATCGGCCAGCATCAGCTCGGTTTCCACCGTATCAGCATCGGCCAGCGGGTCGATTTTGCCTTCCACATGGGTGATATCGCTATCCTCAAAACAGCGCAGCACATGGGCGATGGCATCAACCTCGCGAATATTGGCGAGAAACTGATTGCCCAGCCCTTCACCCTTAGACGCGCCGCGCACCAAACCGGCAATATCGACAAAGCTCAAGCGCGCCGGAATGCGATTGGCCGATTGGGCAATGTCGGCCAGCGCATCAAGCCGGTCATCAGGCACGGCGACATCGCCGATATTCGGCTCAATGGTGCAGAACGGAAAATTGGCCGCTTGCGCGCTGGCGGTTTTGGTCAGCGCGTTGAATAGGGTTGATTTGCCAACATTAGGCAGTCCGACAATGCCGCATTTAAATCCCATTTTCGTCTTCCTGCTCTGCTTGTTCTGGTGGGTGCATGGCCTCGACCACGCGGGTTTGATAAGTGGCATCATCGCCAGCCGCCAGCAAAGGCGCATGGTCTGCCAACGCCTTTAGAAAATCGGCCAGCCAATCGGCATCGGCTTTGGCAAAGTCTCCCAGCACATGACTGTTTACCTTTGCCTTATCGCCGGGATGACCAATGCCCAATCGGGCGCGGCGGAAATCGGCCCCCATATGGGCATCGATGGAACGCAGGCCATTATGACCGGCAAAACCACCACCGCGCCGCATACGCAGCTTGCCCGGCGGCAGGTCGAGCTCGTCGTAAAACACGACAATTTGACTGCCATCAAGTTTGAAGAAATTAACCGCCTCAGACACGCTGACACCGCTTTTATTCATAAAAGTCTGCGGTTTCAGCAGCAGCACTTTCTCATGGCCGATTTGCCCCTCAGCCAAAAGGCCGTGATATTTTTCCCGAAAATCGCCAAAGCCATAGGCCGCGGCAAGCGCGTCTATGGCCATGAAACCGACATTGTGCCGGTTTTTGGCATATTTGGATTCGGGATTACCGAGACCGACAAAAAGCTGCATGATGCGCTCCCATGAAGGGAGAGGGGGCGAAGATTACTCTTCGCCGCCTTCGTCTTCGCTGCCGCCTTCGGCTTCTTCTGCGCCTTCTGCGTCATCACCCTCTTCATCGGAATCGTCGCCGGCTTCTTCGCTTTTCAGCGCCGCCGGAGCGGCGATGGTGGCGATGGTAAAGTCACGGTCAGAAATGACCGGCTCAACGCCATCAGGCAGTTTCACTTCCGAAATATGCAGACTGTCATTCATTTCCGCTTCAGCGAGGTCAAGCTCGATGGTTTCGGGAATATTGTCAGCCGGGCAGTTCAGTTCAACCGTGTAGCGCACAACGTTCAAAACGCCGCCTTGTTTCAGGCCCGGGCATGTTTCCTCATTCAGGAAGGTCACGGATACTTCAACAGCAATTTTTGCGCCTTTTCCGAGGCGCAGAAAATCGGCGTGCAGAATATCGTCGCGCACCGGATGCAATTGCACGTCACGTGCAATAACGCGCTGTTTTTTGCCTTCAAGGTCAATTTCCAGAAGCGTGTTCATCATACGGCCCGTATTGAACAGTTTCTTGATTTCACCGATTTGCAGGGAAATACCTTCGGGGTCTTTTTTGTCCCCATAAATGACCGCCGGCACCAGTCCTTCACGACGTAATGCACGAGCGATCCCCTTACCAGCCCGTTCCCGCTTTTCAGCGGCAATTTCAAAAATATCAGACATTTCTGTCTCCTTAATTAGCAGCCAACCCCATTTTTCAGAGGCAAAGCTGGCGATAAATCCCGACAAAGCCCATGCCAAGCCGGTCAGACCGATTTTCCTCCAGGGGTGCAAAACCGTATCGTGAGCGGGTTATAACCCCGCCTTGCGTGCTACGCAATGCTTAATGATTTAGTCGAAGAGGCTGGAAACCGAGTGCTCGTCAGTGGTGCGCCGCATGGCTTCGCCAATCAGTTCGGCAATCTTGATAATGCCGAATTTATCTGAGCCCAAAATCTCTTCGGTCGGCTGAATCGTGTCGGTAATCAGCAGTTTTTCAAGCTGCGAATTATTCACCCGATTAACCGCCTCGCCCGATAAAACACCATGCGTGATATAGGCAGAAACCGATTTGGCACCACTGGCCAGCAGCGCTTCCGCCGCATTGCACAGCGTGCCGCCACTATCGACAATATCATCAACCAGTAGGCAATGGCGGTCGGTCACGTCACCGATAATGTTCATCACTTCGCTTTCACCGGCGCGCTCGCGGCGTTTATCGACAATGGCCAGGTCTGCGCCAATGCGATTGCCCAGCGCGCGTGTCCGCACCACGCCGCCAACATCAGGCGAGACGACCATTAAATTCTGGCCGTTAAAGCGCTTTTTAATGTCATCGACAAATACCGGCGCGGCGAACAGATTATCGGTTGGAATATCGAAAAAGCCCTGAATTTGTCCGGCGTGTAAATCGAGCGTCAACACGCGGTCGGCGCCTGCGGCCTCAATCAGATTGGCAACCAGCTTGGCTGAAATCGGTGTGCGCGGACCCGGCTTTCTGTCTTGGCGCGCATAGCCAAAATAGGGCAGCACCGCTGTAATACGGCGCGCCGAGGCACGGCGCAGCGCGTCAATGATAATCAGCAATTCCATGAGATGGTCATTCGCCGGTGCTGACGTGGATTGCATAACAAACACGTCTTCGCCGCGCATGTTTTCCAGAATTTCGACAAAAACCTCATTATCGGCAAATCGGCGCACATCGCTTTTGGCCAATGGCACGTTGAGATAAGAGCTGATTTCTTCGGCCAGTGGCAGGTTGCTGTTTCCGGCGATGATTTTCATGACGTGGTCTCCCGAACTGAGGTCTTATTTGCATAACAAAGCGGGGGGAGATTCGCTATTTGCCATTTTGAATTATCCCCGTTTCTATCAAAAAAAATCACGCAGGCAGACATATGGCGGAAATCTGTCGGCCATAATCGGCCTCTTGGCGATGGGTGGCGCGCCGATATGAGAAAAATCGCATTTCGTCAGCATAAGTGCAGGCGGCCAGAATATGCGCCTCAACATCGACCCGCCCCAATTGTCTTTGCACAAATTGGGGTAGGTCAAACATATGGTGCACAGGTTTTTGTGACGGTGCAAACAAGTCGAGGTCTTCGGCATAATCGGCCTCAAAGCGGGCGATGAATTCCGGCCCGACTTCATAAGCGGACTTTGAGATAGATGGGCCGATAACCGCGGTGATATGCGCCGCGCCATGCGCCCGCATGGTCTCGGCCACGCTGGCCAATATGCCATCAAATGCGCCGCGCCAACCGCTATGTGCCGCGCCGATAATGCCGTTTTCCGTATCAGCCAGCAAAACCGGCGCGCAATCGGCGGCCAGCGCACCAACGGCCAACCCCGGCGTTTTGGTGACAAGCGCATCGGCTTGAATACCCTCTTGCGGCGCGTCAATAAAGGCGGTCACTGTGCTGTGGGTCTGGTGGGCGCTGACCAGTGCTGTCGCGTTTAACGCTTGGGCGATGCGGGCGCGGTTTTCCAAAACATTATCGCGCACATCATCTGAGCCAAGCCCGACATTCAGGTTGGCGTAAATGCCTTTTGACACGCCGCCCTGTCGGGTGAAAAACCCATGCGGCTCGTTCAGCGCTGAATGGGTGAGGGGGCTGAGTTTGATCACATTTCCTCCGGCAAAAATCCGGCCAAGACAGGCATATCTTTATGCGCCACGCCCAGCACCTTAAACAGGCTGCCCATTTCTTGCGGCGCGGCAAGGCGATGGCGTTCTGTTTGAATGTTCACTTCGCGCCCTGGGCTTAACTGCATCAGTTGCTGCGCCCGCAGGCTGAGGCCGAGTGCCTCGAGAAAACGCCCTTGTTCGGCAAGTGGTGCAGCCTTCAGCCCTGCCGTTTCGGCAATATGGGCGAGCAGCGGAAAATTGACATGCGCGGTCAGATCAGCCAACCCCGGTTCAGCCAAAGGGTCAACAAAGCCATGCCCGCGCATGGCCTGAAAACTGTCGCCGCAAGCCGGTGAGGCATGGCCATAATCAATCAGCAAAGCGGCCCCGCCATGGGTCGCAATATGCTGCGCCGCTGTGTGCATGGCGGCCTCAACCATTGGGGCATATTCGACAATAGCGCCATGCGCCATCGCATCGGGTAGGCAGGCCGCGAGCGCGTCAGAAAAAACCGCCGCTTGGCTTTTGCCATCGGCAAATACCAACTTGTCATTGTCAGCCGACACCATGATCGGCGACCAACCGTCCGGCTGTTTTTTGTATTGCTGTATCGGCAGCGCGTCAAAAAATTCATTGCCGATAATAAGCGTCGGCATGGCGGGCAGAGTGTCGAGCGTGTCATGCCAAATCGCCTGCGGCACAAGCTGCTTTTGCGCAGCGCGTAAAGCGGCGCTGGTTTCGACAAAATGCACCTGCACGGCGGCGGCAAAATCAGGCAAGACATTTGCGGCGCGTAAAATATCGGCCATAAGCGTGCCGCGTCCGGGGCCCAATTCTGCCAAACAAAAAGGTTTGGGTTGCCCCATACGCAGCCATAAATCGGCGAGCCAAGCGCCGATTAATTCACCAAACATTTGGCTGACTTCCGGCGCAGTCATAAAGTCGCCGCCATCTTCTCCGGCTTGGCCAAACGGGCGACGCTGCATGTAATAGCCATGAGTTGGGTCGCCCAAAGCGCGCGCCATATAATCGGCCAGCGTCATCGGCCCGTTTTCGCTAATTTCTTCGAGCAGAATTTTCTTCAGCGGAGTCATTTGCGCGCTATCGCCCAATACACAAAACCTGCACCGGCCAGCATCATCGGCAGCGATAATATTTGCCCCATTGTGATGAAGTCAAAAATAAAGCCGATATGCACGTCCGGCTCGCGCACATATTCAATGAGAAAACGCGACGCGCCATAACCGATGAGAAACAGGCCGGTCAACAGGCCGGGCTTGGCCAATGCCTTGAACTTCCATGCCAGCACATTCAACACCAGCAGCAACAGCGCGCCCTCAAGCGCGGCTTCATAAAGCTGGCTGGGGTGGCGCGGCAAGGCACCTGCGCCGGGAAAAACAACGCCCCATGGCGCATCGGTGACGCGGCCCCATAATTCGCCATTAATGAAATTGGCCAACCGCCCGCAAAGCAGGCCAAACGGTACAGTGATGGCGACCATATCGCCTAATGACAGAAGCGGGATTTTGTTTTTACGGGCGAAGTAAATCACCGCCAAAATAACCCCCAGCGCGCCGCCATGAAACGCCATGCCGCCTTGCCAAACAGCCAGTGCCGCGCCGGGATTGGCGATGTAATAAGGCGCATTATAAAACAGCACATAGCCCAATCGCCCGCCAATAATCACGCCGAGTGTTACCCAAAGCAGCAAATCATCAATCTGTTCTTCTTTGGCAGGCGCGCCTTGCGGCCAAAGCGCAGGGCGTTGGGTGAGCCGCACCATATATTTCCAGCCCAAAATCAGACCGGCCATATAGGCCAGCGCATACCAGCGCAAAGCAAAGGGGCCGATTTCAAAAATAATCGGGTCGATATTGGGGAAAGGCATAGGGCGCTATCTTTCTGTCGCGTCAAAATCTACTTGCAATATAGCACGGGCGCGGCCAATTTGTGCGCATAGGTGAAAAATGAGCGATACAAAAAATAAAATTCTGGACGATTTAACCGGCCTCGCAACGGGGCTTGGCATTGCGGCGCAAGGCGTGCGCGATGAAGTCGAGCAGGCTGTGCGGGCGCGGGTTGATGCTATTTTGAGCGAGAATGGCATGGTTTCGCGCGAAGAATTTGAGGCCGTGCGGGCGATGGCTGTCGCGGCGCGTGAAGAAAATGCTGCGCTGCGTTCCGAGATAGATGCATTGAAAAAGCAAAAATAAGCGCGCTTCCCGATTTTCCAATATGTCCCCATTTTGCTCGTGGATTAAATTCGCGGGCAGGTTTTTAGCCTTTTACCGACTCAGTGAATCAGACAATCTCATCGATAACAGCCGGTGCCCGCAGATTATTAAAGCGGGCGCATATAGGAGAGGGCAGTTTGATGAGTTCAGCCGCACAACAGGTACATATTGAGCACCCGATTGATTTGATTGAAGGGCTTGCTGCTTCGCGCGAATGGCCGTTTGAGCGTGGCACGGAAGACGATATGAATGTCTGCATTTCCGGCTCACATTCCGATTATCATTTGGCGATTAGCTGGCGGCCTGATTTGGGCGGCTTGCATGTTGCTTGTGTGCTCGACACGCGCGCGCCAAAGGGCAAGCGCAATGAAGTGCACGAATTGCTGGCCTTGATTAATGAGCAGCTTTGGCTCGGTCATTTCGATATTTGGTCGGGCGATGGCGCGATTTTATTCCGCAATACCATGTTTGTCAGTGGCGAGGGCCTATCTGAAGGTCAATGCGAAGAGCTTATCAATCATGCGCTTGAAACCTGCGAGCGTTTCTTTCCGGCTTTTCAATTTCTGATTTGGGCCGGACACTCACCGCAACAGGCGCTTGAGAGCAGCCTTTTTGAAACGCGCGGTGATGCCTAAAGCGCTTTCCGAACTGGTCGCCGGGCAGTCATTGCTGCTGGTCGGCTGTGGCAAAATGGGCTCGGCCTTGCTGCAAGGCTGGCTGGGCGCGGGACTGGCACCGGCGCAATTTTATGTGCAAGAACCCAATCCCGATGCGGCCCTGCAAGATGTGGGCGTTCACCTGAACCCCGATGACGCCGCGCTGGAAGCGGCAGCCCCCAGCATTATTATTCTGGCGATTAAGCCCCAACTCGCGGTTGAGACCTTGCCATCGCTGGCGGTTCTGGCCAGTGATGAGACGCTGGTCGTGTCGCTAATGGCCGGTGTGCCAATAAATACGATGAGCGATTTATTGGGCGGGGAGGCGAGCTTTGTGCGCACCATGCCCAACACGCCTGCCGCCATTGGCGAGGGCATAACCGCGCTTTATGCGTCGGGCGGCACGCAAGACAGTCAAAAACAGGTGGCGGTGGCTTTGCTGGCGGCGGTCGGGCAAACCGTCTGGCTCGATAATGAAAAAATGCTTGATGCGGTGACGGCGATTTCAGGCTCCGGCCCGGCCTATGTTTTCCATTTGGTTGAGGCATTGGCGGCGGCGGCGGTTAATTTGGGTTTGCCGCAAGATATGGCGGCGCAATTGGCGGCGCAGACAATCGTCGGCTCGGCTGCCATGCTGCGCGATGCGGCGGCTGACCCGCGCCAGTTACGCGTCAATGTCACGTCACCCGGCGGCACAACCGAGGCCGCGCTTGATGTGCTGATGAGCGATGCCGGCTTGGTCGATTTAATGCGCCGCGCCACTCAAGCCGCCGCCATACGCGCCGGTGAGCTGTCTAAAATCGGTGAAGAACAAGATGAGATGATTGAACTGGGTGCCGAGCTGGACGATTAAACCGGCAGGGTAATCTCGGCGCGCAAGCCGCCCAACGCACTGCGTGACAATATAATATCCCCGCCATGACCGCGCGCCACGTCGCGCGCAATCGCCAGCCCAAGACCCGTACCACCGGTTTGCGCATTGCGCGCATCATCGAGCCGATAAAACGGGCGAAACACTTCTTCGAGCTTATTGTAAGGAATACCGACGCCATTATCATCGACAAAAATCGTCACCGTATCCTCAGTCTCATTAATTTTGGCACCGAGATGCACCATGCCCGCATGGCCGCAGGCATTATTGACCAAATTATTCAGGCAGCGGCGGAACGCATTGGACTTGATGGACACCGGTCGCACCAACACATCGGTCAAACGGATATTGACATTCGGCCAACGCCGTTCAGCATCATGGTGAATTTGGTTGAGGAAGGGAGCCAGCTCGGCCTCGGTCGCGGTCTCACCCTGATAGCCACGCGCAAAGGCCAAATAGTCATCAAGCATGTCTTCCATTTCGGAAATATCAGTATTCAATTCCTCAATTTCCGGCCCCTCGGGCAGCATGGCGAGTTGTAGCTTCAGCCGCGTCAGGGGCGTGCGCAAGTCATGGCTCACACCCGCCAACATGGTCGTGCGCTGTTCAATCTGGCGTTCAATGCGGTCGCGCATTTCAATAAAAGAGGCGGCGGCACTACGCACTTCGGTCGCGCCGGCCGGACGGAAATTCGGCATATTGCGGCCCTTGCCAAACTCCTCTGCCGCTTCGGCGAGGCGTTGTATCGGGCGAATTTGATTGCGTAAAAATACGCCGGAGACCATCAGCAAAATCACTGATGTGCCGACCATCCAGATCATGAAAATATGGGTATTTGTGGCGTAAACCCGTTTGCGTTGCGCCAAAACCCGCATAACTTCACCGGGCAGCAGCACGCGAATATCAACGTAATTATCGTAAGTTTGCGTATCAATCCAAAACGGACGCCCGACTTGCTGGCTCAATTCGCGCGATAAAGATTGATGCAATAGCGCGACAATTGGCGTCTCTCTGCCGCTGGGCAGACTTTCGCCGGGCAAAAACGCCACTGACATGGCAAACGCATCACCGGCCATTTGGCTCAGCAATTCGCCATCGCCGCCTTGTTCGCGCATGCGTAAATCGACCAGCATTGAAATATCCGACACCACGGCGCGCGACAGGCGCTGCGTCACGGTTGACCAATGCCGTTCCATAAAAACGAAAGCGACAACGATTTGCGTCACCACAACCGGCATCACAATAATCAGCAGCGAGCGGGGAAACAGCCCCGTTGGCATATAGGTTTTCAAAAAAGCGTTGGGCGAGAACCACATGGATTAATCCGTCCTCAGCACGTAACCGGCACCGCGCACGGTTTGCAAATAAATCGGGTCGCGCGGGTCGGCCTCAATTTTGCGGCGCAGTCGGTTAATCTGAACATCAATGGCGCGCTCTGAAATATCCTCGCCATCAGCCAATTCGGCGCGCGTCACAATGCGTCCGGGCGATTGGGTCAGACAGCGCAGCACCTCAATCTCGCGCGTTGTCAGGGTAATGCGCGCGCCATCGCGGGTCAGTTCGCCGCGCTCATAGCGAAATAAATGGTCGCCAAAATGCACTTCTTCGGGCGGCGCAAGCGGCGATTCATCGCTGGCACTGCGGCGCAAAATGCTTTGGACGCGGAGTAATAATTCCTTCGGGTCAAACGGCTTGGGCAGATAATCATCGGCGCCCATGGCCAGCCCCTCAATGCGCTGTTCGGTTTCCGCCAAAGCGGTGAGCAATAAAATCGGCACGGGGTTTTCTGCCGCGCGCAATTTCTCCGTAAACTCAAGGCCGGTAATGCCGGGCATCATAATATCCAGAACCAATAGGTCATATTCCAACCCGTCCATTTTGGTTTGCGCCTCGGCGGCATCGGCAGCGGTTGATGTGCGATAGCCATTATCCGACAGATATTTTTGTAGCAATTCGCGTATGCGCGTGTCGTCATCGACAATCAGAACATGCGGTGTGGTTTCATCAGGCTGGCTCATGCGCGCCTTACTTTCCGTCTCTATGTTTCGTTCTTGGTGCGGGCAGCCCGCGACCGTTTAATCAATTCATCGACATTTTCGCGGTCTTCGCTGTTGATGACAAGCCGCATTGTCTTTTTCCATTGTTCAAAAACCTGCGGCCCAAGCGCCGTCAGCACTTCATTAAAGCGCTTTTCTTGCGGCGCAATCAGCTTGCCATGCAGGGCGATACCTTTCGGCGTTAAATGCAGCAGCCGCTTGCGGCGGTCATTGGCACCAATGCGTTGTTCAACATAATCGCCATCAATCAAATCGCGCAAAACCCGCGCCAGGCTTTGCTTGGTCACGCGCAAAATATCCAGCAAATCGGCGATGGAAATGCCCGGATTACCAGCGACAAAGTGCAAAACTCGGTGATGGGCGCGGCCAAAATTATGGGCCTCCAAAATAACATCAGGATCAGCAATAAAATCACGATAGGCGAAGAACATCAGCTCAATCGCATCGTTAAAGTCGCTGTCTTTGCGGTCTTTCGTTTTGCTCATATCACCCGACATGCGGTTATCCCCGAAAAGGGTCAGTGTTATTGACATAAATTATCTTCACTGATAACTCTAGCATGAAATATACGGCGCCAATATGGCGGCGCAGGGGATATTTAATGAGCATAGCATTTGACCAGCGCGATGGGTTCATCTGGATGAACGGCGAAATGGTGCCGTGGGCTGACGCAAAAGTCCACGTGCTGACGCATGGTCTGCATTATGGCTCAAGCGTTTTCGAGGGTGAGCGTGCTTATAATGGCACTATCTTTAAGCTGCGCGAGCATACGGAACGTTTGTTTTATTCCGGTCGTGAATTGGGTTTTGACCTGCCTTATAGCGTCGAAGAAATTGATGAGGCTTGCATTAAAACGCTGGAAGCCAATGGTCTGACCGATGGCTATATTCGACCTGTCGCTTGGCGCGGCAGTGAGATGATGGGGGTTTCGGCCCAGCAAAACCGCATTAATGTTGCTGTTGCTGCGTGGGAATGGCCGTCTTATTTCGACCCTGAAGAGCGCCTGAAAGGTATTCGCCTGGATATGGCCAAATATCGCCGCCCATCGCCGGAAACCGCACCGTGCCACGCCAAAGCGGCGGGCCTATACATGATTTGCACCCTGTCCAAGCACGAAGCCGAAAGCAAAGGTTATGCTGATGCGATGATGCTCGATTATCGTGGCCAAGTGGCCGAAGCGACCGGTGCCAATATGTTTTTTGTGCAAGATGGCGTCATTCATACGCCGACACCCGATTGTTTTCTCGATGGCATTACCCGTCGCACGGTAATGGATTTGGCGCGCGCCCGCGGCCATGAAATTGTCGAGCGCGCCATCATGCCGGAAGAGCTGGCAGGCTTCAGCGAGTGCTTCATCACCGGCACGGCGGCTGAAGTGACACCGGTGTCTGAAATCGGGCCGTATAAATTCACGCCAAGCGACATCTCCAAAAACCTGATGGACGATTACACCGCGCTGGTGAACGGCTAAAACAGTCTTCAAATTGCGATTGATTTGTGCCACGCTTTCTGTGCGTTAAGGGGAGGCGATTATGGGCTTTTATGACAAATATATTTTACCGCGTTTTATCGAAGCCGCCTGCGGCACCAAGCCGATTGTAAAGCAGCGCGAAAAAGTTGTGCCGCAATGCGAAGGCCGCGTTTTGGAGGTCGGCATGGGCACGGGTCACAATCTTGAATTTTATGATGCCGATAAGGTCGATATGGTGTTCGGGCTGGAACCGGCACCCGATATGGTGAAACACGCCAAGCCTTTGGCTGAAAAAATGCCTTTTAAGGTCGAGTTTATTGACCTGCCGGGCGAAGAAATACCGCTCGAGGACAATAGCGTCGATACGGTGCTGCTGACTTATACACTGTGCACCATTCCCGGCACATTGCAGGCGATGCAAAATATGCGCCGCGTGTTGAAGCCAGGTGGCAAACTCATTTTCTCAGAACATGGCCGCGCACCCGATGCGGCTGTCGTCAAATGGCAAGACCGTTTGAATGGCGTTTGGGGCAAAATTGCCGGTGGCTGTAATATGAACCGCGAAATTCCGCGACTGATTGAAGAGGGCGGGTTTCAAATCACCGATCTCGACCAAATGTA
>Ga0213866_10000751_pt1 | contig 25286 bp, 40 predicted proteins | sample PICome_11_FD_160079 | JGI IMG/M metagenome (GOLD analysis project Ga0213866, IMG submission 160079) | Coastal seawater microbial communities near Pivers Island, North Carolina, United States - PICO284 | ecosystem: Environmental > Aquatic > Marine > Coastal | place: USA: North Carolina...
GTCTAACTCTTTGTTGATAAATATTATTCCATCTGGATTAAACATATCACTTACCTTTTCGCTACCATAATATACTGGTATTGTCCCACATGCAAAGCAGTCTGTCAATTTTTCTGTAAAGTATGTGTCGTATTTTTCATTCTCTATGGCGACAGAAAACATATAATCTCGTAGACCATCTTCTTTGTAGTCTAAAGTTTTAAACCCTCTACCATACAAGTCTACTTTGTCCCGCCACTTTTCCACATATCTCAGCCTTCTTCTATGACCCTCCGCCCAGGCTTTATTAGACGAAATCATAGATAGAAGTTTAGTTTTTTGATATATTTCTTTAGTTAAAATCCACGGAGAAGCGTTACTAATTGTATAAAGAAATCCAGGCTTATCTGTTAGAGAGTTGTCACATGTAAAAATTCCTTCACAATGTTGTAATATCTCTTCGTAATTTTCTTCTACATATTTAAATACATCAGGGATAATGGTGCGTGACTCTAACAACCATGCAAACTTTTTTCTACCGTCATCATTCTTTATGATGTTAAATATTTCTCCGTCAATATAAATATCAACATCTCCGTCGTTATTATCAGACCATTGAAACTTTTTATTTATATTATTATGAGAAGTGCTGCGGGTGGAAGTAAAAGATTCTCCAGAAATAGCATTAAACTTCATCTTCCATTGCCCTTGCCACTAGTTCGATACCCTTGTTTATACTTGTCTTTGGCTGCCAGTAATTAAGAATAAACTTATCTGGCTGGTTTCTTTTATCCATCTGAACAGAATCTTTTTTATCTGAAGGAACAACTTTAGCGTCATATCTCATGGCGATAATGTTTGCAATATCAATGATTGTTGTAGATAAGAAACTTGTAATATGAAGAGGTGCTTCTTCGGGAATATCATCATACCTATTCATTAATGTAATTAAAGCCTCAGTACAATCTTCTGCGTAAAGAAATTCTCTTTCTTCTTCGCCGTCCGTCATCATGTCGATTACACCAGCATTACGAGCCTTGTTAATAAAGTCAGTAATAACGTGAGACTTTTCTGGATCATGCTCTATACCATAAACATTCCAGAACTTTACAGTTCTTCCCTGCAAAACCCTTGTATACTGTTCTCCTACCGCCTTTAATATTCCATATGGCGAGTAGGACATATTACTCATTTGACTGCTGGCAAAAATAAATGGAGTCTTGTACTTATTCAAGTAACTAAATACCGTATCCATCATCTTAATATTGTTATCTAGAAATTGAAATGTATGCTGGTACTTTGAAAGATATCTAGATCCTCCGACATCAAAAGCCAGGAAGAAAACAAAGTCTGATTCAGATATATAAGTTTCTAACTTGTCAGACTTTATTCTTAAATCTTCTTCTAACCCATTTACAATATCCATGGTAAAAACTTTGTGACCATGTTCTTTTAATTCATTAACTAGGTAGGCACCTACTTGACCAGAAGATCCTAATACTAAAACTCTTTTCATTAATCTATCACCTTAACTTTATATTTATCTCCAAATTCAACAACAGCCGTCCCAGAAAAATGACCAATGTCTGTTACGTCGTGAGTTACATATTTAATTTCAGAAACAAAGTCAGCAATCTGGGGCCAAATATCGGCTCTTGTATCATCTAAAATAATTATCCCAGACCATGAAATAGATTCAAGAAAATCAAACATTATTCTTTCCTGAGATCCATCATGGGGGTCAACATCTATCATGATTAAGGGAATATTTTCCCAGTCCAAGCCGGACTCTTTTGTAAAATCCTTAACCTTAAACTCTATGTTTTCCTTTTTTAACTCTGTTTGTGCTGGAAGTTTTACTATGTCATAACTAATTACTTTATTAGATTCATTTTTAGACAAAGCCAGGGCGGAATTTCCACCTCTTGTTCCTATATCTAAAATGATAGAATTATTAAACTTATGAGAAATATTGGAATAGAGTTTATATTCTGTTTCTCCAGCAGATAGCCTCCATAAATATTCTTCATCACTAAATGATGATATGTATTTAGCAAGGTGCTGTATTTCTTCATTTTGTACTTCCTGTTTACTTATCGTTATTAATTTGCTCACTTATCCACCCATATGTTTGTCTAATTCCTTCTTTAAGTGGTTGAGAATAATCCCATCCCAACTTTTCTCTAATCAAAGTATTATCAGAATTTCTTCCGTTAACTCCAATGGGTCCATCAATATGCTTCTTATAAATTTCTTTTCCAGAAACTTCAGAGGTGATATCCACTAGTTCATTAATAGATACCATTTCCTCTGATCCGATGTTTACTGGTCCTGAAAAATCTGAATCCGTTAGCCTTCTTGTTGCCTCAATGCACTCATCAATATATAAGAATGATCGTGTCTGATCTCCTGACCCCCATACTTCAATGGTGTCTCCGCTATCTGCATAGGCCACCTTACGACAAATTGCAGCAGGGGCCTTTTCTTTACCCCCGCGCCATGTTCCTTCGGGTCCAAAGATGTTGTGATATCTAGCAATTCTTACTGGGATTCCATGATTTCTAGCGTATGCAAGATAAAGTCTTTCACTAAAAAGTTTTTCCCATCCGTATTCAGAATCTGGCTCTGCTGGGTATGCTGAATTCTCTGAACAGTTTGGATTGTTTGGATCTAATTGATTTCTTTCTGGATACATGCAGGCAGAACTGCTATAGAAAATTTTTGTTTTATTGTTTTGTTTTTTTTCATTAAACTTTCTTACAGACTCTAAAACATTTAGATTGATCGTTGCTGAATTATGCATAATATCAGCATCATTTTCACCAGTAAAAACATATCCTGCACCACCCATGTCAGCGGCGAACTGGTAAATTTCATCAAACTGTTCGTGGAACTTTGGTGCTATGTTTTCATAGAAATTTCCTTGCTCTCCATGGAATCTTACAACTCTATCGACAAGCCTGGGGTCTCTAAGATCTCCTACGATAAATTCGTCTGCACATGTCTCTGAGAATTCTGGCTTTTTAAGATCTACACCTCGTACCCAATGTCCTTCAGACTTGAGTCTTTTTACCATATGACTTCCAATAAAGCCACCAGCACCTAAAACCAACGCCTTTTTCATTCTACTTTCCCTTCTATAATACAATCTATACAATACAACTCAGCCCAATTCTTTGACGCATCCTCCGTCAGGAGGTGTGAGAGAAAATTGTTTTTGGCTGTTTCATTTAAACAGTCGTAGTTTATGCAAAAAAATTCTTGAGGCTGCTTATACTCTACAGGATTCTTTTTAAACATTGATTGCTCCATGGGGGATGTTTTCGGAAATACTGTTAGGAGATATCCTTCTAACATCTGCGAATAAACAGAGTTCGGAGAGTCTACGCACTCCAGAATAGGAGCAACCACTTCTTAAACCTCCAGAAATATCATTTAGAATATTGTCTACTGGACCCTTTATCGGAATCATTGTTTCGGCTCCTTCAACAACGGAGATCTTACCGCGAGTATCATTCTGGGCAGATCTTGAAGCCATTCCCCGAAAAACCTTCTTGTCTCCTATTATCTCACCAGGAGACTCATTGGTTCCCGCCAACATGGAGCCAATCATTACAAAGTCTGCTCCTAAAGCAAATGCTTTAATCATGTCTCCAGAATTTCTTATTCCACCATCAGCAACAATGGCACAGTCTATTTTATGAGAACTTCGCGCCTTCTCCGCCTCTATAACAGACTGAAGGGTGGGCAGTCCGTGACCCGTGACAATTCTGGTAGTACACATAGATCCACCACCAATTCCTACACGAATACTCTTAGCCCCCGCCTCTGCCAAATCTAAATATCCCTGTCCTGTGGCGACATTTCCAGCCATAACATGAATTCCAAATTCTTGGTATACAGATCTTACGGCATTTATTGTTCTGTCATTATGACCATTTGCTACATCAATACAGATTCCAGAGACTCCTGCATTAATCAATCTTCTTGCATCCATCAGGAAGTCGCCATCTATTCCAATAGATCCAAAAATATTTTTATGACCTTGGTCAACAACTGATTTGACCATGGACACCTGGCTTTCTATTGGCTGATGTCTATGCACTATTCCAAGGCCCCCTCTTGCCGCGAGGGACGCCGACATTTTATCGTCACATACTGTATCCATAGGGGCGGCAATAATAGGAAGATTAAGCCTTAGTCCACCAGCCCTCATTGACAAGTTAACTTCTTTTCTAGATTCTATTTTGCTGTTTTGAGGAGCCAATAAAATATCATCAAAACATATTGCTTCAGTCTGATTCATAATCTATTCCCATATCAGATAAACTAACTAAGTCTTCATTTTCTATAATTTCTTCATGAAACATTCCGTCTTTATAAAAACGGACAATGGAAAAAGTCACGGTTTGTTTAATAATTTCACCCCAACACCGCTCAGACTCTATCCATATATTTTCCACTATATGCTCCTTGGGGGGTCGCCCGGAACGCCTTGAAAATGGCACTTATATCCAAAGTCCATTACTATTTTTCTCATCTTGTGAAGATACTCCATAACAAGAAGTTGCCTCTCATTTGATAAGGACATGACTTCATTTTCATAAACTCTCAAGGCAACATAATGTGGTGTTTCTACTAGGTCAACAATTACATCGAAAGGAGGTTTGTTATCTTTAAGTACCTTTACTAACAGTTTATTTATCATCATTCCCCTGAGATTAACGGTAGTAACTTTTCCCATATTATATCAGTTTTATGAGAGTTTCTTACATTGTCCAGTTTACCTTCATTAAGAAAGATTCCACCCCAGACTCCGTAAGATTCGGTATTAACACCTTCTTCAAAACACTCCTTGACCACGGGACAAGACAAACACATTCTATCTACTTCTTTAGCAAGTTCTTCATCTTCTTCATAAAGATCAAAGTATTTTTCTGTATTTGTCCCTGCACAAAGGGCTTCACTCATCCACATATTTTTTAGGAACCTTCCAGCCCTTATCTCCTGGGGAATATCTTACAGCCGTTCCCCATCGACCATTGCGGTACATTCCATTCTTTTTATAAAAGCCATCTCTATTAGACTTCCACTCCACAATGTCCCATCCCTCCCAAAATAAGTTAGGAAACTTGTCAACTAGGGTATGGGCCTGGTCGTAGTTAATAAATCTGCTATTCATTATTCCTCACTTGTTGTATAGACAATTTTTCTTATACCTAGTTCTGTCATTGTTTTATAGCAATTAGAACAAGGCTTGCTGTCACGATTTTGTCCACGCTTATTTACTCTTGCAACATATACAGTTGCTCCAGAAACATCACGCGCCTTTCTAATAGCATCAATCTCGGCATGTACAGAACAATGCTGCTTGATATGATCTGTAGAAACAATCATGGGATGGTTTCTTTCTTTGTTTGTTCCAGTACCTAGGACTCTGCCGCCTCGAACGACAACAGCCCCATGCTTCATCCTGCACTTAGACTGAGTAGCCATATACGATGCTACTGACAAATATGCTTGGTCGCGCTTAGATATGGCGACCTGCTCCTTTGATAGCCACAATTTCTCCTATACTTTGTATACACTAACAGGTATGTTATTGTTTTCTGCATCTGCAATGATCGTGTCAAACAATTCAGATCGATCATTTTTAGTTGATAAATATACTACACCATCAACACCATAAGAGTCAAAGTTTTCCACAACATCATTCTTTAAAACTCTATAAAACCTTGACTTTATCCCCTTTTGTTTAAAAAATTGTTCCGTTTTATTCACAAACTCAGCGGTAAACTGATTAATTTTATATGGTCCAGCAGTATAAATGTCTAATTTATTTTCATTACCCTTAGCGAGATTATCTATAGCAACAACTACTGCACGGGTAAACGTGTCATAATCTGAGAACTTAGTGTTCCCGTAAACAAGAATTTTCATTCTTGGCTCCTAATATATGTCGGGGAATTCTCCTGAAAGAATCCAAGTATCAGTATCAACTTTAATCAAATCTATATCAGACCATTGTGCGGTTAGGTATATGTCAGAAGGGGAATTGATTGTAACTCCGCTTTCTCCAGTAAATTCTACACTACCCTCACCAGATCGTACAACCTTTATTGAAGACCCCACGGGGATTTCATATGTTTCATTAGAAGGAACAATAAAATTAACAGAAGAAGCCGAATCAGCGAGGAGGATGGAATTAGAGTCTTCATAAAGAACTGCATAAGAGAATGAAGAAGACCCATTAGATATAGTAGAAACCGATCTTGATGAAGTAATGTTATAGTTATTTGTATCTATAATATTTACCCAAGATCCAGAAGTTCCTACTTTAAATCTATTTTCTGATGAATTAAAATATAATTCACCCTCTTCTACAGATAAGGGATCGCTATCAAGTTTTACTAATTTTAGAGTAGATACTAATTTCATCTAAATCTACCGCCCCAAAAACTTCTTGTAATCATATCTGGACTGTCATCTGGCGGAGTTGGTGACTTTACATACCCTGGAGGAATTGCTGCCAATCTGCACTTTCCACCTTCTTCAATTTTATATGAAAGAATCATACATCCAATGCTGCCGTCATCATTTTCATAATGCATGGAACAGTTGCCACACATTACTCCAATAGCGGCATCCGTATTCATTTCTGCACTTTCATATCCAATCCAAATTCCAGTTTCTTCTGCGTCAAGAGGTCCGTATTCTTCTGCTATAGATACCAGCGAGTCGTGGAATTTTTTCTCCGCAGGAGGAAGTTCATCATAAAGATTATGCTCCATCTTTGTAACTTCTTTCTTAGAATTTTCCTCCGCTGCATATAAAGCACGTTGTTGAGCGACAGCCTCCTGTCTAGTAGCATGTGTCCCCCTGACGCTACCATCAGGGCTTACTACGGAATATCCTGACCTTCCTCTATAGTTATGTCTTACATCGTATGGCATACTAATGACCCCTATTCATGTGAATTAATTCTATTGCTTCCGACCACTTATATTTTACCAGATTTATGTTGAAGTTCCTTGATACTATTGTGTGGTTGTTTTTTCTTTCTTCTTCACGAACCTCTGGGTCAAGGAGTTGCTTAAAATTTTTAATCCAGTCCTTATTGGACTTGGCAATTCTTCCGACTCCAAGTTCTGCAAGATCTCTGTATTCTTTCGTATCTGAGGCGACAAAGGGTATACCAGATAACGCATATTCTAATCCCTTCAAATTACTCTTTGCTTCATTAAATTCACTTTTTACTAGGGGGACAATTCCTATGTCTATTGGAGTAAAAACATTAGCATAGAATTGTGGCCTTGCTCCTGTATATTTACTCATATTGCTTGGATCAATTCCTAGAATCTCTGCTGCCCAATTAGGTTTATCCAACATAATTCCTGTGTGATGAAACTTTAATCCATAAGAATCTACCATTGTTTTTACTGGACCGCTGACAGTCCTGATATCTTCTACTCTCCACATCATTATTCCAACCCATCCAATAGTTGGCTTGTCTTTAGCAAAGTCCATTCTATAAATAAATGTGTTTGGATCTAATGAATTTGGAACTCTATAAACATTGTCATTGTATTGCTTCATTCTATTTTCCAGGAATTTTGTGCTAGCAATAATTCCATCGGCAACAGAATATGTATCGATTAGATGCTTTCTATTGTTTGTGGGATTAGTTTCTGGATCTGTTGTTCTGAAAGCAAGATTATCTTCTGGCAATTTTTCAAAGTGGTCATCGGTATCAATAATGATAGTTTGACCATATGATTTTGCTAACTCAATATACTTTACTGCTTCCTTATACATGAATAACTTAAGAACAACTACATCTAACTTTTCAAATCCATAGTCATAGTTTTTTATCGGCCCCCTATCCTTTGCCCTGAGCCTTTCATATGGCCTAACAGCAACAAAACCCTCCCCATCTTTCCATCCTGCCTCGCCTACCATAACTTGGTGACCAATAGTGGAAAGATGGTGACCAGGGAGCATCATTCTAATGTTAGTGCATCCACCAGGCTGGGCTTCTCTATGGTCGCCCCAATCTGTAGAAAGAAATCCTATTCTCATTTATTCTCCATTAACAAGGGTATTGTGCGTAGTAACGCTGATATGGCTCTACAATCCAATTATATAACTGCCACTCAGACCACATTCCATAGTTTGTAAAATTAAATTCGTTGTGATCACCCATTCCCCAAGGCTGCCAGTTTTTGCCGCCATCGCTTAATTGGTAGGCGATCTTGGCATTGTATACTGGGGTCAGAAGCATCTGTGTATTCCACCACGGCTTACCTCCCCAACTTGGACGATTAAACTGAAACAGTCCATGGTCTACACCACTTGAAATCTGTGTGGGCTTTCCGTTGCTTTCACGCATAGCAATTGCCCATGCCTCACGAATATTATGCCCTCTAAAGCCAGCCTCATGCAGCCACTTATAAAGTTGATTATTGCATTGTACGCGAGGTAACCTTTGATTTTTCTTCTGTCTTTTCTCAAATTTAGCATATTCGACAGCATTCACCTTGGGTGTTTGAAGATGGTCTGGAGGAGATGTTGAGGGAAATACTGACATGACAAAAGACATAATTCCTGCAATAACAACATTCATTACTTATATTCCTTTGCTAGATTATTTTCTAGAAGAATCTTGTTTAAACTTTTCAGTTCATCTGGTCTATAAATTTCTCCAAGAACTCTACCATATTTATCGGTACTATCCAAAGAAGTTTTAACAACAACATTGCTTCCTACGGGAATTGTTTGTTTAACAAACTCTGTTGCCTTTTTACCTTCATCACTAAATCGTTCAGGCGTATCAATATAAGCAAGACGTATTCTTTTTGTCACCCAGATATGAAATCCAAGGTCTATGTTTAAATCAACGGTGTCCCCATCAACAATATTTACTACGGTAGCGTTATATTGATACATTAGTACACCGACAACCTTGTTGCCTTGACATTGAACCCCGCACTTCTTTCAAGAACCATGTAATGGTAGTCAATAAGTCCAAAGTTATCTTTTAGATCTTGAATAACTTTTTCTTCTGGAAGATGTGAACATGTGTAAAGATCAAACTGAATAAGCGCAGGTTCTTCTTCGTCCCAAATATGTACAGCAATATGAGATGTTTCAATCATTACTGTACAGGTAATTCCACGGTTTCCCTCTTTTGTTACATAAGAGGCATATGGACCTTGGATGATCTTCATATCAATTTTTTCTACTAAATTTGTCATCCAGTCAATTACTTCATCTTCGTTCGCCATCGCATTAGTAATATGACCATTAAGAAGTAGTTGATTATGAAGTGCCAATTAAACCACCGCCAATGGACATAGATAATTTTCAGCACCTACAATTATTGCTGCTGCAAACTGAGCGCCGTTTTGATTGTTCATGCCATTTTCTGTCAAAGCATAAGCGAGGGCTTCTACTACATCATCTTGAGATAGGCCATTTGAATAACCCTCACAAACAATGTTTCCAAGATTAATTAAATCACCAGGGGTAGCCATAGATGCATAGAGTCCGCCCTTATTTTTAACAAAATCAACATATTGTGCTACGTTAGAAACTACGCCATCGTCCTGATTAACAGGAGGTGGTGCCTGTTCTGTTATTGTTACCGTAGGAGTAGGCTCTGAATTTGCAGAACATCCTACCAAAGCCACCATAGAAATTGCGGCGGCTGCCAAAATCTTTTTCATAATATCTCTTTCTACTCAGTATAATCCCAACGAATAATCATCATAGCATAGCGAATGCCTTCACGAAACCATTTTGATCTTTCTGCATCTGTATCGGTTTCTTGAGGCCAATGCACATTATGAGCCTCTTCTAACTGGTGAGCAAATATATCTCGCCAATATTTTTGGCATTCATCATCTGTGTGCATTTCCATATTGAATCATCTCTATCATATTATTATACAGGTGTATATAGGGCTTTACAACATATCCTTTGTCTGTTTTTACCAGACACCAAAATGTAAATAACGGCACGCTGGTCTGGTAGGATTCGAACCTACAACCCATCGGTTAACAGCCGATTGCGCTGCCATTGCGCCACAGACCAAGGCCGATATGCCAGCGGGTAACTATACCATCCTAAGTAACTGCACGTTTGACGCAACTCATACTGGAATCAACCGCGTAACTCAGACGTTGCTGGCATATCGGAGTCTATTCTGTTATATCGAAAGCGGAGCCTTTCCACATCTTGCTAGACTGCTCACGCCTTCTCATAATTTGGTTTCTCTTAGATTCCGCCCAGGACTTACCAGAATCTCCGCCCCACAGCAACCATGCAATAAGACCATTAGAAGGGTATCCTTCTTCTCCCTGCTTCCACCCCTTGCCCTTCTTGTCAACTTCGTGACGGCTAAAGAATGAATGCATTCTTAACACGGTGCTCTCGCTTAGATTTTTTTTATTAGCAATATCTCTTGCGCGAGCAATGCCAACAGCGGTTCCTCCACGATTAAATTCATCTCTTAGTGCCAGACCTCTACGAGCATTTGATGCCATAGAATCAGTCGGCTTGTACGTTTCTGCCAAGGTTAGTAAACTCCCATCCGATCATAGATGTGTAATAGGCAAAATAATGATTTCTACAAAGATAAAGATAACTTTTATTAACAAGACCTCTACCTATTGATTGATCTAAACAAAAATCACAGGTTGCCATAACTTATTGTAGCATTCCTAGTTTTGTAACATAATCGTACATTACAATACCGCTGGCTACGCTGACATTTAGGCTTCTTACGCTACCCAATTGAGGTATATAAACAACTTCGTCTGCCATATTTAACGCTAGATCGCTGACGCCCCTTTGCTCCTCACCAAAAATCATAAACGAATCTGGCCTCCACTCATAATCAGTAATAGGAACAGCACCAGGAATGTTGTCTACTGCCACCCATTTTGCCTTACGAACATGTTTGTTTTCTAGCCAAACCTGACCAAGAAAATTAGCATACTTTAAATGAATATAATTATGAGAGCCAACCGCGCCCCTTCTATCCCATCTTTTCTTTCCTACTATCCAAGTTTCTTTTGCCATAAAAGCATTACTGTTTCTTATTCCAGAAGACTTATTTAAATCACCAGAAATATTTTCAAATGCTGTGATGAAAGGAAGACGGCGGGTATCAAGATCCGCCTTTATTTGTTCAGTTTCCCATTCTTTATAATAATCAATGACATTACGAGTTGTTGGCTCCATAGTATGCTCCTGTGCTATAGATTAAATACATCATGGCTTTTTCTTCTTCTACTAAATCGTCTGAATTTATCCAGGAATCTGATTTATCATTCAGGTAAATAAATCCAAGACCATTCTCGTCCATCATTAAATCAATGTAGCCCTTAAACCATAGACTATTTAGGAGGTCGGAGTCAATCTTTTTCATTTCTTCTACAAGTTCTGCCTGCTCTTCATAAAATAGTGGAGTGATTCTATATAAAGGATCTCCAGCAGAATTAAATCCTGCTTCCTCTAAGTATCCTTTCCTCATCATTGCGTCAATGATCTCATCACTAAAATCCATAACTATACCATTCCTATAGAGTCTATATATTCATCTAAATTTCTTTGAGGGGCTTGAATAACATTTCGATCTTTTTCTTGTTGTTTTTTTAAATCCTCCGCCTCGTTGTCTCTGGTAAAAGACTTGTATGTATGAACCTCAATCTCTACTTCTCCAGCAGATTTTCTTGTATGTGCAATTGAATTATAAATTGAACCACATACTGCATCCGAAAGGTCTTTTGAACCTTTTCTTGGATGGTCTACCTTATCACGAATAATTCTTAGTTGCAATAATTCATCTATGAGAAGAGAAATTTCTGGGCCGATAATTCTTTCTTCTCCTACAAGCATTGCCATATCGTCATAATGTTTTTTAGCAACAGATAGAGTTTCTGTGTCAATGCCGATCATTCTTAGTTCAGACATAATATCGTGTGAATTCCACCTATCAAAGGTGACCTTTCTGATATTAAATCCGCGAGACCTTAAATCAACAATGAACTGTTTGACTTCTGAAAAATCTACTGATTTGTCTGAGGTTGGAGTCCACCACCTAACAACATCTACAACGACAATAGGGCTGACAACATTGTGTCCCATAAAACTTTTTATCTGCACCCACCTATCAACGTGTGACATGGCTACGGCACAATGGTCATGCTTTTGTGCAAGGTCAACGTGAACGTAATATTCTTTTTCATCTTGTGGTTGGAACCAGTCTTTAAACCTGCCACCCTCATCCACACCATTGTTTGTCTGATTGAAGCAGGCCATGATCTTCTCCCTTGATTTAAAGAAAGCATCTACGGCGTCTGGTGGCATACATGCAAATCGACCCAAAGCATCTACTGGATTGTTATAAAAAGCAATCTTAAAATCTTCTATCCTTCTTGTTGGATTAACTTCCCATGTTGGACGGCGGAGTGCAAAGACTTTAGGATATTTATATGCATTAATATGATCTTCTTCCCAGGATATTGAGAATTCATTTTCTCTTACATCGTCTAGTTCCTCGTCAAGTTTAAAAGTGTGATCTCTGATTATTGTTTCTTTGTCAGCAATTACGGAGTTGTATCTTTGCTGAATAAAGTCATTACGATATCTAGGAAAGGAGAGCAGGGCTACCTTGCCAAAGTCTGGAAACCGTGAATCAACAGAGGCTCTATACATATCGTAGATCGCCTGACCTGTTTTAGACTGCTCATTACCACTTGTTGAACTACTACTAAATCCAGAAATCTCATCCAGAATTACACAAATTACGTTATAGCCCTCCCAAGACTCTCTTTCGGAGTGACCTGAGTAACATGTAATAGATTTGTCAAATGATATGCTCTGTGCAGTAATATTATATTTTCCTACAAACCACGGAGATCTTTCTACCCTCTTCCTTAGTTCTTTGAAGAAAACATTCTTCGCCTGCTCTGCGTTAATAGCAATGTTTAGGATGTCTATGGAGTCTCCTGGCGGCTTCCCAAAATATTTGGCGGGGTCTTTTAGGCACAGCAATAAATATACTAAATAAGTAACAGCAATAGTGGATAGATAATCCTTACCGCTTCCTTTTCCTAACTGTAAAATTACTTCATTGCAGGTTTGTCGATATCTTTTTTCACCATCGACTTCTCCGTAAAGTTTAATTAAAGTTTCTTTTTTATAAATCTGAGTCATTGCTTTTATTGCTTGATATTGATATTCAGAAAGCGGGGGTAGTTGTAGATATTCGTCGCTTGTCACAAACTTTTCAATAGGTACTGGCTTTTCATCAAAGTCATCTTCATTCAAGACTTCCAGAAAATCATTAAACATTAAAAGCCCTCAGCCTTACCTGTCACTTCAGATAGCCGTTTATGAACTTCTACTTTACAATGATCGCAGTCTGCTACAACTTCTTTTAGTATTTTAACTAGTAGTTCTTGCTTTCTCTCTGTTTCAAGGATGTGATCAGCCATCTCATTATCTTCAATGACTCCAGCCTTTTGTAGCATATCAATTTGTTTTTGTTGTATGTCTGCTACTAGTTTGATTCCAGCAGTTTTCTTAGCAAGATCTCCCATTGTGTCAGACTGTTTTATAACGTCCCATCCTTCTTCTATGAGCATGGAATAATGTTTATCGGCACCCGTTAATGCTTCACGAGCACGAACTTGAATTTGCTGGTCGCTATGAATAACGGATCGCCATTCATTTAAATAGTCAACAACGTCTACTCTTTTAAATCCAGTAACCTTTGCTATCGCAGAAGGGTTGGTCGTACCCTTGAGAAATACATCAACGACTCTGTTGATATTTTCCCACCTATCAGCAAAATCAAGTTCCTTTGACATTCATCTTCTTTCTTATACTCTTCTTTGCTCTGATCATACCCTTGAATTTGTCCACATAAAATGAACGATACTCACCGCTCGTTTTATCCATGCAGTCAATCCACGAAACATCTTTACCCCTATGATGAACTAATTGAATAAACTTAAAAGTTCCTCTTATGTTTTTAAATTTAATTAAATCCCCAGGCTTTATTTCTTCATTACCGTATTTCATTTCATAAAATACGGAGATATTATCATTATAGTAATAAGGTTTTATTTCTCTTTTAGAGGCATTCTTTTTAATCATGACCATCCTAATTTTATCAGGTTCTGAATCCAGTACCTTTACTTGATGTTGGTGCCCATACTAGACCTGGCCTATCTAATCCACGAATAAGCCTGTTGCCACAACTATCACACATGGCCTGATCGCGCATTTCCATCTTAATCAACTTTTCAAAATCTTGGTCACAAGCCATGCAGTAATATGTATACATCGGCATTATTTCCATGTCTCCTTCTGTGCAATACTCAATAATACCATATACCCCATAAGATCATCAATATCATTATCTCCTGGAAATTCATTGCCTCGCAAAAATCTTGATAACTTATCGTCTATACGAACCTTTAACTGCTCAACATTATCAGATTTAGAAAATATGCGGCAGGGGTCAAGCGCGGAGTTTCCATATGATCGGTTTTTAGATATTAACATCTCTGCCAATCTATCGCATTCCTTTTTAATAGCCTCTTCTGTTTTGTTTCTAGGATAATCAAGACCTGATATTTGATCAACTTCTATCACGATAGTTTCCTCTGGTTTCTTATTAGTCCGAATTTTGATAGGTATAAATATATTGTTTGGTGGCTCACATTGCATTCCGCTGCAATTTCTTCAAGGCTTTTCTTTTCCACAACATATCTTTTTACAAGATAGGCTTTGTTTTTATATAGTTTAGACATGTCTGGTCAATTTCTCGTAGGCATAAAAAGCAATACCCATGCTGTCAGCAACATCATTATCGTCAATATCTATATTATACTTTTTATTAAAAAAGTCAATGGTTCTTTGCTTTCTAATAACCCTAGCCTGATTTCTATACCAAGATTCTGAGCGACCAGGGGTTTTTTCCTTTATGTCTAATTTTTCCTGTTTTGTCAGGTTTTTATTTCCGATGTAGTTTTGCCATGCACTTGGGGGAATAGTAATGATTTTTTGAGAATCATCAGCAAGGATGCTAATAATTGACCCCACAATCATTGCCATGTTAATTGCGACTGATTGAGATTTTACCATGATCGCAGACTCTACACAAATATAATCAGGAGATATATTCTCTTTAATAAAAGAAATTTTATTTCTACAGTCAACAACCTTGTCATAGATAGTCGTACCATTAAAATCTAATTTACCCCACTTTATTGGCTCTCCATCGAACAAAGTAAATGCTATTGAACTTGGGGAAGAATCGATGCCCATTACTGTGTTAGCGTTTTGTTTTATTAATTTTTTTAATGACATTATCAATCACCCCCGAAATTTTTCCACTATCATTTTCTTTTTGTTTTTCTATGCATATGAAACATTGATCGCTTTCATTATATCTGCTTAAGAGTTGACCGCAATCACAATATCTTTTTTGACCAGACAGGCGAGCCTTTTTTTCATAGTAACGCTCCATTATTTTTTTGTTGGTTGCTACACGACAACATGAAGGAGTGCAATACTTTTGATTCTTTTTATTTGATTCAAAGTCAACGTTGCAATTTGCACATTGTTTCACTTCGTACCAACCTTGAGATTAGGAATCTTTTCTACGCCCTCCACTCTTTCAGAGCAGGCATCAGATACTGGGCATCCTTTACATGCCCATGAAGAAGGAGAAAATCCTTTTTTAGGAGGTACATCTTTTTTGTAGTGAGAATAAACATTTTGCATCCAGTCAAAAACATAATCTATGTATTCTTTATTCTTGTCCGACATTTCAATTGGTATGGCAAGCAGTTCATTGTCATTTTTATTCTCGTAAAGAATAAACCCCTCATCCACACCCTCTACCTTCATATATATCAAAAGTTGTAGTAGATGGCTATCGGAAGGATGCCCTTCAGATTTACGTTGAATAAAATATTGATCTTTGATTGTTTTTATTTCTCCGATAATTTCTTCACCGTCTACATCAAGAACTAGGTCAGCAAAGCCCCTGATGGGTGGATCTTCTGATTTTATTTCACGTTCTCTTTCCTTTAGCATACCTGTGGACTCAACAAGTTTCTCTATTCTTTCATGGGCGTCTGTTCCAGATCTCATTGAGGCAATGTTGGCGGCGGGAATGTTTTCAGTAAACTCCGCACCATTAAAAGCAATCCACCAATATCTAGCACAGGTTCCATGACCAAAGCCAATAGTTGATGGAGCGAATGTTTTCTTTTGCTTGAACTCTTTTACAGAGTTGCTATTCTGATAAGCAGAATTGAGCATCTTTACAAACTTTTTTGTATTTAGTGTAGTATTTTTAGGCTTCGACATTAAGGAAGCAAGATAGTTTTTAGTCATAATTAACCTAAATTATACCTTACTATATACTTCAGAGAGTCCACGAGTTTATCTAGTGAATCTTTAGATGAATAATAAATATTCTTTTTAATGTTATTTGGAGATCCAGTTGGACCTTTAGCCGCCGTAGAATACCATGCAGCAAGAATTCCAAACTTAGCAGACAAAGCCTGTAGTTTTGCAATAAGTGTGAGGGCTTGTGTCGGAGGGATATCTGGCTTAGAAATAATCTTTACGACTGCTGCCATTGCTTCATCAAGTCCCTCATCTTTTACAAAATCGTGAATATCTGCAAACTCAGAAACTTGATTTATTAGATCAATTGTGTTGTCCATTTAACTCCTCCAATAATTCTTCTAGCACTTCCCACTCAATAACGGCGAGTCTAGTTTTTCTGCCCCCGCTTCCTAAAACCAACATAAGCATTGGGTTTTTCGTATTATCTGTTCTTAGACAGTCAGTAACCACCTTTGCCCATATATCTTCATTGATAGAAATAGATTTTGAATATTCTTTTACATCAACAATAAATCTATCTGTGTTTCCATCGGCTTTTTGGTATCTACCTCTGCCAGAATTCTTATGAGCCTTGGCACCTATTCTTTTTAATTCACCGCGCTCGCTCATATCTAGCGCCTCCTTCATGACCATTAGGGCAAACCCAGAAGACTTTTCTATTTTCTTCATCATATTCCGCTTCAGTAACTACTTCATAGCATCCTTGTTCTGGGCAGGAAAATGTTCCTTCTACAGTTGGAAGTTCTTTATTCTTAGACTGATCTGAGGATATAAAATCTTTTGGATCTATCATATCTTTTCATATACCAATCTCGTTAGTTCCTCTTGCATGTCAAGGTTTTCTCTTACTGCTGCAATGACATTGGCGCGTCCTTGAATTCTTTCATCTAGTACGGTGTACCAAGCGCCGCCTCTTTCAATAACGCCAAGCATCTCAGCGGTATCAACAAGGTCTGCTATAAAATCTACACCGACATGTGAACCCTGAAAATAAAAGTCATACGATCCAGTAACAAACTGAGGACCAGTTTTGTTGTAATCAATTGTCCAATTGACTGGCCTACCTACTTTTTGTTCTATCAATTTATCACCGACTGAAATCTTGTCTTTGATAGATGAAGCCTCTGCCTCACTAGACCACAATTTAATAATTGTGCTAGAGAAAAACTTGACCGCCATTCCTCCAGTTGGAATATGGGAAGCGTGCATAGATCCAAACTGATTACGTTGTTGAGAAATTAAAACTAGCAAGGTTTTCTCATTAACATAGTTGAGCATTTTGACAGCATGAGTCATATCTTTTGCCTCTGCACCAATTTGTTTCGTGTCTTGAAGTTGCTTAAGTTCTGATCCATCTTTTTCAAAGTAGATAGCGGGAAGTAGGGCTGAAATAGAATCTACTACTAGCATGTCAACACCCGATTCAATCAACTGTGTGCCGATATCCACCATGTCATTAATTGTTTTAGCAGAAGAATAAATTAACTTTGATGAGTCTACTCCAAGTTTTTCTGCCCATTCTGGAGAGTAAGACTGCTCTGAATCAATCCAGGCGCAGAGTTTTCCTTCTTTCTGTGCTTCACTTATCATTTGTAGGCAAAATGAAGACTTGCCTGATGATTTATTTCCCCAGATTAAAACCTGTCTTCCATAGGCAAGACCGCCCTTAAGTGCATTATTCAATGACAGGCTTGGGGTTTTTTGTTTTTCTATAGTAACGTTGTCTGCGCTCCCCACCATTTTTCTTATCTTCGGGTCCAGACGAGATAGAACGTCCTCCATCATAATATCGCTCATTAAAATGACTCTCCAATACTTCCGCTAACGATCTTATATTTTCATCTCTAGATTTTTTTATCAAATCTATAATTTTTATCATTATGTCTTCATCATATCCACGAATTACTATGAGCATTTCGTCGTCTGATCCATAAAGGAAATATGACTTCACAAGTATATCATCCCTTAACGCCGTGCAGTTTCGGACGAGATTGATTTGTTATTGATTTGCTCATAACCATCTCTTCTAATGAAGGATACTCTTCAGAGTCATAAATCGTTAGCCCCTTCCAAAGATCTAGAGTTCTAATAATAATGTCTGCAAGTTCCTCGACCACTTTGTCTGGTCCATGGGACTTTCTTAGTGCCTCTAAAACTTCTGTTGCCTCAGACTGGATCATGGCAATTTGTTTTGCATAAAATATAAATGTGTCTTGATTTTCCATGCGAGACAAGGGTTCCCAAAAACCTTTATCTGTTGATGTGTTGTGAAGTTGTGATGCTAGTGTATCTAAATTCATCTAATAAATCCTTTCAATGCCAGGTTTCCTGACTTAGTTTCCATAAATTCTGGACGGCAGTTAGTTCCTGGCTTCATCTTTGCTACTGCCTGCCCATAAACTCCTGGGAATACCGTTAAAGGTATTAAGTTTTTATCTTCATCAGACAAGACTGCGTTTGCCATCTTGTCACCCTTCTTTGTTTTTCTTGGCTCCATCTCTACAACATAATATTCCCCTGGCCCCAAGGTCATAGTTCTGGCCTTTAAATACTTTACAAAAGAGGACTGTGTTGAGTCAAGGTCGTCTGGGCTAACAAATGACGCCACCCTATTGTCGGACACTAGGAATATATACATTCTTCCAGCCTCAATGGTAGTGTCGTGCTTGTGAAACACACCAATGCTTCCTGTCTTATCAACGATCTCTATTCGACTCCACCCGTCGCCCCTTTTTATACTTTTTACCATCCCCATGATGATGAAGGCTCCATCCTCTTGGTAATCTTCGACAGGTCTAAAATATGCTTCTACCCATCTTGGAATATTAGTGACAAACTCAGGAATATTAAGAAACTCGTAGAAGTTTTCCTTTTCATTGCCAGATCTAGGGTTATCTTCGAACGCTGCGGCTCCCACACGATTCAGGGCATCCACCGCACGACTATTTACACCAGACCCCTTCTTGGTACTGAATGTTATAAATTGGTTATAATTCTCAAACGGTCTAGCGGAGATAATCTTCCTAGCGATGCCTGCGGAGATGAACTTGATATTTCCCAGACCAAATCTAATGGCGTCACCCTCAAGTTTAAAATCCTCTTCAGATTCATTGATGTGAGGTAGACGAACCTTGATACCCATTCTTTTGGCTTCAATGAGGTAGTCCGTTCTCTTTTCTTTGTCTCCTTCATTCTTAAGGAGTGAATACATAAATTCTACAGGATAGTGCTTCTTCAGCCACGCCGTCCAGTAAGAAAGCATAGAATATGCGACCGCATGGCTTTTGTTAAAGGAATATCCAGCATGAGCCTCAAAATCATGCCAAAGATGTTCTGCCGCCTCCTGGCTGATGTGATTTGTAGCGCCAGAAATAAATTTTTCTTTGAATTGCTCAAATTCTTTTGCATCCTTCTTCTTACCAATAATCTTACGAACTTTATCTGCCTCAGCCATAGTCATGCCGCCAAGATAAACACAGGCTTGCATAACTTGCTCCTGATAAATGATACACCCGTAGGTTTCTTGCGTAAAGTCTTTCATTATTGGATGAACATACGAGACCTGAGCGCGACCCTTTTTCCTCTTAATATAATCGGCCCCAATAGTATTCATAGCACCTGGGCGAACAAGGGCATTAGAGGCGGCAAGTTCATTAAAATTATGAACACCCATCTTCATTAGAAGATTGGTATAGGGTACTGCTTCTGCCTGGAACACCCCTTTGGTAAATCCAGCAGATAGATCATCATATATTTCTCTATCATCTAGAGGAATATCTGTTAGATTTATTTCCTTTCCAGTTCTTTCTTTTACACTTTTAATGGTGTCCTGAACAACTGTAAGAGTCTTAAGCCCTAGCGCATCGATTTTAATCAAGCCAATATCCGCCGCCTGATCCATATCTACACCGACGACAGGAACCCTTTCATCACTCTGGGTATCTTTTCTAGTCTCAATTGGCGCGTAGGAAGATATGTCTGTCTTGGCAGTCACAATTCCTGCCGCGTGCATTCCAGTACCACGAATTCTTCCTCTAAGTCTATTGGCATATTCAACGACTTCTGGATACTTTTGCCTAAACTCTAGGGTGTTCTTAGACGATATAAAATCATCCCACCCGTCAACATTCTTAAGGTATTTGTTTACCTCCGCCAAGGGGACATGGAAGGCTCTAGCGACATCTCTGACAACGCCTTTGTCCTTGAAAGTATTGAAGGTAGCAATAGAAGCGACATGCTCATATTCTTGAATAAGATGCTCCTTGACTTCTCCACGGCGGCGGTCCTCATAATCAGTATCAATGTCAGGAAAGTCATTTCTCTCTGGATTAATAAATCTAAAAAATAGCAGTCCATATTCAATGGGGTCTACTTCTGTAATTCCTAGTGCATAACAAACCAGGCTTCCTGCCGCTGATCCGCGCCCTGGACCAACGAGAATGTCCTGACCCTTGGCCCAATTAATCATATTAGAAACTACAAGAAAGTAAGAGGCAAAATTCTTTTCCTTGATAATCTGTAATTCTTCTTCTACTCTTTCATCATACTCAGGCCCAGAGATATTACGAGCCTTCATGCCTTCTACAACTTTTTGACGTAGTTCCAAATCTGGATCTGCACTTCTCATGGGAAGGAGGTCAACATTTCTTTTAATGTTGTACCCCTCAATCTTTTCAGATACCTCCACAGAGTTTTCGTAAATATCCTCTCTGTCGATTCCCTGGGCCAGCATTCGTGACTTTACATCTTCGTAATTCATAAGCCAGATATCAAGTTCACGGAAAGTCATTTGCCTATCTCCATAAAGATAGTCAAGTCTGTCCATTAGATCCTTATGCTTTTTACTAGTCTCGTATGTTGAATCTTTTTCAATCTTGGGATGTGTTCCAAGGATAAGCATGATTTCTTCTGCCACCCGATCTTCTGGTGAAGCATAGTGACAGTCTAATGTTACGACAGATTTAATACCTTGAGTGTCAGCCAGGTTGAGCAAAGAATGATTAACAGCAGCAGGGTTATGTGGCTGAATCTCAATGTAAAAGTCTTCTCCGAAAACATCTCTAAACCATCCAGCGTATTGTCTAGCAAGTTCTTCATTGTTATTCTCCAATGCCTTAGTAATAATTCCATTCAAACATCCTGATAAAACAACTAGACCATCTTTATTTTGTTCTAATATGTCAAAATCAGTTCTTGGCTTAACAAAAAATCCCTCTTCCCAGGCATTCTTAGAAATCTTATTTATATTTTCTAACCCCCTGTCATTCTTTGAAAGAATAATGAGGTGGTTATAAATTTGATCATCTGGCTGACGATCCTTACGAGATCTTTTGTCCAACCTATCCGTAGTAAAGTAAGCCTCTAGTCCAAGAATTGGTTTTACACCATTTTCATTGGCAGCATCAACAAACTCTCTGTGGCTAGAAAGGCTGCCGTGATCTGTAATAGACAATGACGACATTCCTATCTCTGCCGCTCGTTTTATTAATTCTTCTGGAGAGGAATACCCGTCCAATAAAGAGTAGTATGAGTGGCTGTGATGATTGTGAAACATTTTCCTCCAATAAAAGAGTATGGCACTAGGAAGTATATCCTAGTGCCACACTCAGGTCAACAATTTTACCAGTCAACAGATGAACTTGAACTTTCGTCTACATCTACACCCATGAAGAATGACTCCTGATCTGGGTATGAGATATTTCGTACTGCAACCTTCTCAAGGTTGAAGGGGTCTACGTTTGACCAATCGAACTTATCCGAATCATTTGCTAGGGGGATAAGAGTGTAATTAGTCTGAGTTCCCGTTCCGCTTCTCTTAAGACGCCATTGCAAATTACTAATTGATCCAGTATCTGTTGCATACTCAATAAGGATGTTTGTTGCAGGAGACTTTGGCCCTACTCCCTGTGACCAAACAGCAACATACTCTTCTGTTCCATCATCAACTAGTACGTTGGTGTAGAAACGAAGGCGAGCCTTCCATCCAGCCTTGGGATCTTTACGATGCATTTCACATCCAAAGCAACGACCCTCATCATCTAGGGTGCAAATAGCCTTGCGGCGATAATCTCTTGGATTTGTATGTTCTGCAACGACAATTGCAAGGCCACGATCCTTTTCATAATGTGGCGAATCTGCATCTAGTTCATTAATAAATCTAATCTTAACACTTTGTCCGTCGTCCAACTTGAGCCAACGTGCTCGTGATCCTTCTTCGACCTGTGGACGGTCCATCTTACTCTTAATATTCTTCAAACCTGTAATAACTGACATGTCTTTCTCCTAATTAGTATTTGGCTCTGTACATGAGCCTATCTGTATATTATATCGCTAAGTTTAACTTATTTCCAGAGATTTTAAATATTTCAATAATTTGAATATCGGATAAATCCCCTACGTCTTTAACATCTTGTAGCCTTAGCACCTCTACCTCTTTTTTACAATACTTCATAATTCTTTCCTCTAACTTACTACCCGCCGCATCGTTATCTGGGCAGACTATAATCCCACTAGTATATTTATTAAGAAGTTCTATCTGAGTTCTACTTATAGAGGCACCCAATGTGGCAACGGCTGGTATGCCTAGTTGCCACAACCTGATAGCATCAAACGATGATTCAACAACCACCACTCGCTCTCTTAGACAATTATTAAGATTAAACAGAACCTTGCTCTTTGGCAGCCCCGTACTATTCTTAAATGATTTTCCTTCTACTGACCTACCAACAAATCCTAAAGGTCTGTTTTCATGGTCAAAGACTGGGACGGTAACCATATCTTGTTTTTTAGAGTAACCTAGTTTAAGGAAAGTCATAGATTCTATTGTTATTCCGCGAGATTGAAAATACTCTACGCCCCTGGCATTTCTCATTAGATCATCGTGAAGTCTTGATATCAAAGCATTGTCAAACTCTGGAAGATTGTTTTCTTGGTCAATGATAAAATCTACATCATCTTCTATGTTACTTAATTCTTGATATGAGTTTATTAGCCTGACGGCCTCAAAGTATGTTCTACCAGTTGAATGCATGACCATATCTATAATGCCGCCAGATTCACCACAGGAAAAGCAAATAAACATTCCATTGTTTTTATCTACTTCACATGCTGGAGTGTTAGTGTTGTAGTGATATGGACAGTATATTAGAAAGTGTGTATCGATCTCTCCTCCGATTTTAATATCGCAGGATCTCAGGACGGACTCTATTTGTTCCGACTGGTAAAATCTATCGGTATTAGGTTGTTTCCGCTTACTGCTAAATAACATCTAGCCTTGGCCTTTCCTATATAGATACCATATATTGTAAGTAAAAAGGTGTATCTTTCTCCAGTATATTCTAGACTAAATGCTGGGTCAACGTCAAGATGTGGGACATAGCCCTGTGATCTCATCATGTCTATTAATATAGATTCATATCTTTCTCTTATCTTAGGAATGGATGAATCATCATCAATTATTCCATCGATATGAAATTCTTTTATTCTTTTATGACCGACGTATTCCACAATATCTATATTATATCTGGTTAATTATTCAATTGGATCTAATATCTCTTTAAATATTCCTTTATCAAAGTCTACTTCCATGAAGAAGTTACCCATAAATCCATTACGATTTTTTCTTAGTGCAAACTCAAGGATATCTGAATTTGCTGCTCTACCCATAGCGCCCACCCAATCACTATCATAAGCAATCTGGCGAGACCATGCTACCTGACCCAACTGTGGAACAGACTCTAAATCTGTTGAATCATCAGGTGTCGCAGACGCAATAGCGACAACAGGAATCTGTTGAGAGATAGCAAGAAGTTTAAGTTCTCTGGAAAGATTCTTAATCTTTACCGTTTCATTTTGAGATGTTCCATTGTTGTCAGTCATCAACTGCAAGTAGTCAATGATAACAATGTCCGGCTTGTACTGATCTATCTTAGATGTAATAAGATTAGGAGTCATTTCAGATCCAGTATCATTGGAGATAATCTTAAATGGTGGCTTTCCCTTAAGATTCTCTTCCGCCCACGCTTTAAATTGTTCATCATCTACTCTACCTGCGCTCAGGGCGCGGTGAGAAAAATGTCCATTACCAAGAATAGTGAAAATACGGTTACGAACTTCATACTCCGTCATCTCAAGCGAGACAATCATTGGCTTGTACCCGTGCCTCCAGGCTTGTGCTGCAAAATAAAGGGCAAGCCATGACTTTCCAATGGCAGGATAGGCTAACAAAATACCCAACTGACCTTTAGCAATTCCCATCGGAAGGCATACGTCAAACGACGCGATTCCAGTTTTAATTCCAACATTGCCGTCTAAAGCAGACTGTCTTGTTTGCTCAAAATATGACAGCGCATTTTCTACATCTGTAACATCAATGTCTCTTACCTTAGCGCCTATTCTAGACATCTTTGTGACATCTCTAGACAACTCTCTCAGGGCATTAACTGATTCATTGTCATTGACAAGTTTGGCTGCACGGCGGAGAGTGTTTCTTAGCGATTCATCCAAATATGTTTCTCTAAGACGCTCAATGTGGTAAACAGTTGGTCCAGATTCTACTGGATCAAAATCCTTAAACCTCGTGGTAAGCAATTGTGCGTCTGGAACTTGTCGGGTTTGATCGTAATAATCTTTAATAAAACCCCAAACATCGGCGCAGTCATGAATTAATTCATCTGCATTATTATCAAACATTACATGGATATCTTTATTCCTACAAACTGAGGATATTACCTCTACTTCTTCGCTATATCCCATTTAAATACTCCGCTCGCAATTTCTCTGTCATCTTTCTTTGTTCTGCACGAACTCTATTATCTTTATCTACTGAAAGTCTAGAGGAATGAATGGAAGAAAAGTTAATAGAGTTCGTG
>Ga0213866_10000754_pt1 | contig 25238 bp, 13 predicted proteins | sample PICome_11_FD_160079 | JGI IMG/M metagenome (GOLD analysis project Ga0213866, IMG submission 160079) | Coastal seawater microbial communities near Pivers Island, North Carolina, United States - PICO284 | ecosystem: Environmental > Aquatic > Marine > Coastal | place: USA: North Carolina...
ATTACCGACAAGTCAAAATCAAATATCATTAGAAACTGACTTTACAGGTATACCAGAATCATTAAGATCTATAGACGGAGTGGAATTAGACTTAGAATTTAGATATGTAACAGATCAAGGCTTACGAGAATTACTGAGGCAAACTGGTGTTAAAGGAGATACGTCCTCATCTGAGTTTGTCAATAATGCATACGAGATGCTATCTAAAACAGAAAACTTTGATTCAGCATGGTGGATAGAAAACTTTACATTTACACAAGAAAATCCATCACTAGACGGAATGTATATTGAATTACAAGCAAGAAACGGAAGTGAGGTTACAAGTAAATTAGATCTTATACCAAGATATTTTGGTCAGCATGAGGCGTTTAATATAACAGGAGATGTAGAAAAACAATTATCGATTTCTACCGTAGCATCAAAACTAGTTGATAAAACTGACAAGAATAGATTTAAACTGGATTTTTCTGATTTGCATCCTATGTCATTTAGTAAAGTGATATCAATAATAGATACACAACAAAACAATTTGATATGGACTGACCCTAATGGAAATATTATACAAGTACATTCTTCGCAACCTAAAAAAATAAGAGGATCGTTATTAACAAACAAACTTAGACCTAGTCATGTAAATGGCGGTTCATATCCGTTTGAATGGTGGGGCGAAGATGTAAAGAATGTTTTATCGCAAGGTGCAGACAATAAAATCATATTAAATTTGGGTTTTGATAATGGATTAACAGCATACCCGGGTAATAATAATTTTGATGTTGCAATACCTTTAGTGATAGTACATGGAGCAAAATTCAAATACACACTTGCTCCTACAACTAAAAATGAATTATTAAACTTGAGAGTGGCTATCAAAGATGATTCTGGGAATATACCTCAAATTGTAGATAGAAAAATTACTTCAGTAGGTCAGTCTAGTATCACAATAGATAATAGTGATAACACATTTACAACAAATGACACTACAAATAATTTAAATGCAATCATTTATCAAGTAGATGAAAATAAAAACAAGCAAATATTAGCAAATGACTATGCATCACCAGTAGAAAAATCTACTACTGATAATGGTTATTCAGCAGTACTATTACAACCAAAGAATAATTCGAGTTCTTTAAACTCTGGAAATACTTTAGGTTACATTAGCACATTACCTACACAAATAGGTTCAGCAGGAACATTCTATGTAGGTATAAATCAATCAGCAAATGTATCGTTAGATTCAATTTTTGGTAGTAATTTAGATATTGCATTTGATTACTTGCCATTGAATCACACTGGAGTAAATTCAAAACAAATCAGCGTCTCTGATGTTAATGTAGCAGTAGATGTGCATGTAGTTGAACCACAACATAAGATGTTTATGGATACAGAAGCAGTAGACAATAATATTTTGAGATTTGCTGATACTGTTCACGGTGCTAATTCTGTATTAACAGGTAACATTCTTGTAGCAAATACTCAAACAAATTATGCAATTATACCAAAAAGTATATCAGATAATGTTGGAACTTATGCAATCAATGAAACTCAAAAAAATAGTTTAGGAATAATTGTTTCGTCTGCACATGGACCGCATTTGGTATTTAATAAGCCAAATAATCTATTAAGTGTGAACGACACAATTTTTGTAAACACCAGTGGTTCTGCTAACGGAATTAATAATACTGAATTTAGAATTAGAGCAGTAACAGAAAATACATTTACAGTTAAATTAGCAAATACAAATGTAATACCTACAGCAGAATTAAGTAGTATGAAGTACTTAACATACGGACTACCAATTATACAAGGAACTGCATCAACAAACACGGTAACTACAAGAACAATTCACGTACCTGCAAATATACATGTATTTGAACCAGGCGATAACATTACATTAAATACTGGCTCAGTAGATACAGCAAGTGTAAATGGCCAGACTTATATTGTTAATGCAGTACTTGAAAATGCAATAATGATTAATCATGCTACTGCACCTACAAGCCTAACAACAAATTTAACAGCATCACTTACAGGAAATGCAAACTTACATATTATGACACTTCCTAGAGGATATGCTGTACCAGGGATGACAGGAAGTATATATGATCCTGAAAATATTTATTCACTAGGTGGTAACACTGATGTTACTTTTAACAAAATAACAGATTTAGATTTTGATAAAAATTTCACTACCACTGACAGTAAGCCAGTAATGTACTTTGAGAAAGATCTAGGAACATCATTTGATAATGACGAATTAATGCTAGACATATATGAAGCAACTAGATTCTATAGTAAAGATCACAATATTGGAAAAGTTGATGATAACCAATTAGTAGTATCATCTACAAATGCAAGTAGCGAAGGTTTAGTAAACATTGAATTGCCAAATGGATTAAGAGGCATATCAGTAGGTGCAAATATAACATTCTCTCACAGTCAAGCAGGACATGTATTATCAGGTAATAGTTTTGTTGTAGTAGATTTTGTTAATTTAATAGATAACATAGAAGGCGACGGCGAACAATATATAACCATTGAGGCCCCAGGTGCAACAGCAACAGCCAATGTATTCTCTGTGTCGTATGATAATTACATACCATCACAAAGCAGAACAATCAAAATTGGCAACACTAGAAACTATGATGGATTTGCAACACCGTTTTTAGCAGATAAAGATTCATTTGTAATTAATACAATATATACAGGAAATGTAGTCACAAACGGACATTGGGTTTCTGATACAATGTTGATCACAGGCACAGATGATTTTCAAAATGAAATAAATGTTAAACCAACACAAAATCATATTGCTATTAAAAATTCGCCAATAAGAAACTATAATGCAACTTACAAAATGGCACCAATCGGAATGGATCAACGCCGTTTAGGTAAAAATCAAATTGAAGTATTTGGATTTACAAATTCAAATGTAGCAATAGATTTTACAGATAAAAATGTTTCTTACAGTTTAACAGATCACAATGCTGTGGAAATAAATGATAATAAAACATATTTGCCAGCACAAGACACAGTTGAGCAAGTAGCAGATAGTTTAAACTTTATAAGTGATTTTAAAGCAGGTGCAATTGACAAAGAAAAGAAAATGGAAGTTGGCTTCCTCTTTGGCTATAGAGATCCAAGAAGTGATAATAGAACATCGCCTGACTTTAATCAGAAATATGTTCAAAGGCCTGCAGATGTTTCTGGTCTAGATCAAGTATATTCATATGAATACATAGGTGCCCCGGCCGGTAATGCACTCAAAGGTGGCGTAAACAAATTTAGTCCAGTAAAAGCAAATGAAACCATTGCAGAAAGAAGAGCACCTAGCAAGTTATCAGGGAAGTATATCATTGATATGCAAGGCCTTGAAGAGCAAGTATATTACGGTTCATTAAATGAACAAAGAACAAAACGTCCACACGGTACACCAGCATTTAAAGTACTAGATGGAAAATTAACAGCAGATAAAGAACTAGTACAAAATTATGAGAATAATCTCAATAATATGTATTTAGATCCATCTTTACAAACAATTAAAAATAAAGCAGAAGCACCTTTTGGTTCTCCTAAACATGGTGTATGGCCTTACACAGGTTACACTGGTCCTTACATGGGCACTTATTACGATAATTGGATGGGTGGCGATCCTTGGTGGCGAAATGACAAATATGGGCTCAGGCAATTAAACGGCGAGCATTATGGCGGAGGTTTCTCAGGAGGTGGTGGTGGCCCAGGCGACCAAAATCCACCACCGCAAGATCCACCACCACCAGCAGAATCATGTGGTAAATTTAGAATCACATTATACGATACTAACTCTGGTGAAGAGGGCACAACATACGAATTTGATGATGGCCTGTTTGACATTGTTCAGCAATACATAGATTCTGAATATTCTAATATTTCAGGTTATCAAAATCAATTTATACAAGCAGGTGGTACCGGAGCAGACTGGACAACTATACTTTCATACATTGAAGGTATAGGAGAAAACTATACTAAAATTCCATACAATCAACTAGATGTTGATTTATGCGAATTACAAGATTTGCATATCAAAGATATAACCGGCAACACATGTACGTCAAGTGGTGAAGTATTGCACCTAGGTGGTTCAGCAGTTAATTTACCAGAAGGGTGCGATCCTTGTTCATTAGCAGATGCAATTAACACACAGTCTCCTAACTTTAATGCAGAATGTGTACCAGCAGACGACAAACGTGAACCTAAGTCTTGTGTAATTAAAGGTGGCAGACAAGCATGGGGAACTACAGATTTTAGAGGTGTTGATAAAATTGTTAAAATGGGTAATAACAAAGGTCAGAGTGTAGACTATATTGGACAAAGAGATGACAACTATAAATTACTCGAAGGCAGAAAAGACGGAGTACCAGCAGTACTATTTGGTAAAAGACACGACGATGCAAGATTAATAGTCAGCATAGATGGCCCAAATTTGTTAAAATCTATTAAATTACAATTAGAAGAAAAAGGCTTAGATCCTAATGCATATAAATCCATTGTATTAAGAAGTACAACAAATAATGATACAAATGGCGAATTATTGCATTGGAAAAATGCCACATCAAGAATTACAAATACTGGATCAGGTATTAAAGGCGAATACAATAATATAGCCAAACGCCCATTTGCTATTGTATATGCACCAAGTTCAGGCTCTATATTTGATGAAGGCCAACAGATGCAAACAATACAATTTGGTAAAGACGACATGGGTAGAGGTATTAACAAAGATAGTATGCAGGTTTTTGTTAGTAAATTAAATAGAAGCAGTTATGACTATGGTACAAAAGGCAAGGGTATCTTATATAGATTACCTGCTATGGGTGATTCTAAGCACAAATATTTAGGTGACTTATATAACTTTACAATTATTGACGACTTGTACTTAGGTGGTTTTGGAAATAAAACTGATGAAGATACCAGAAGTAATGCTATTACTACAACCAAAGAACAAGACGAAAGAGGTTTCAAATTTGATAAAATCACAGGATACGGGGAACGTGTTCAAGATGGAGGTAAGTGGAAAGATAGAACAGGCTCCTGGTTTAGAAACTTATGGCAGTATCATGCAAAACAACAAAGACGTGTACAAGGGTGTACCAGTGCCGAAGATGCAAACGTTCCACAACTGAATCCAATAGTAAGAATCAAGAGTGCTGTACCGTTCAGCCTAGGAACAGGTTGTAGTAGAAGTCCATTCACAGAAGTAGGTGACTTCCAGCCTTACAGAGAAAAAGTAATCAATTCTAGTGCTAATTTAACAATAGCAAATGCACTTACACCAGAGCAATACAATGAGTTAGGTGGAGATGATACTTCTGTATTTACACCAAAAGTTATATCAGGTGGATTGCCTGGTCAGGAAGTTACTATTGTAGATATAATGGGTGCTCCGGATACTAGTAATCCGTTTATGACATCAGACTATATTAGGATAGATGGCTATCCTGTTAATCCAAGATCAGGTGAAGGTACTAGGGATGGTCAAGTAGCAAATGCTAACGTAGGTATTGTACAAACTGGTGTGGTTGAAGACAGTACAGGTTTCAACTATATGGTTGGCGATAAATTAACCATAGTAGGTGGAAGACCAAAAACAATTGACGAAGATGCCTATTATCTATCAGACGTTGTTGTAACAAATCCAGGTTATGGATATAATCCTAGAACTACACGATTAGAAATCATTGATACCGAAATGGGTACTGTTCTACCTGGTGTACAAATTAATCCTGTATTCCAGCCAAGCGATGATGCTGTAATACCTGTAACTAAAAACACAGGTAGAACTGCTATATCATCCGCTGTTTTACCTTACAAGACTTATATAGGTTACAAAGGATGTAGAGAAATAGACTGGTTAAGTGGTTTAGACACAAACACAGCATTTGTAGATAGAGCAGGTAATTCCATAAACGGTATCACTATTGATGCTAGAAGAGTTGATGTTGGTATAGATTCACAGAATACATACTATGAAGAAACATTTACATTATCAGCCACAACTGCTATGGAACTAGGTACAACATATAAAGCATTTGTTGGTACAAGAAAGTATGAAAACTTTGGCGAATTCATGATGTTTAATTTTGAAGAGAACAGCACAACAGGTATTAATGATAGAGGTCAAAGTAACTTTACAAGTTCTTTCAATGAAAGCGAAAGAAATGATTTAAATGGTGCTTGGATTATGTGCTGGAATATACCTAACGCACAAAATAAATTTACTTCAACAAATGCACATGATAATTTTGGTGACTTAGCACAAGGCACAGTTGGTATAATGAAATCATTCTTTGATGTAGAAGCATTTGGTCCTTTAACAAGAGATAATTTTAATCACTTCTTAAGTGATAACATAAAAGAAACAAATGGTCGAATTGTTAAGTTTTTAAAACTTGATAATGACAGAGCGTACTTCCAGGTAATGAATCCATATGATTTAGATACATCGGCAGGCAGATCAATAGGCACACCGGATTTTGCAAATATGTTTGCAAGATTCTATCCAATCAATTCATTAAATGAATTTAGTTCAGATACTTCATCTACTTTTGCAAATAATTATGAAGTAATTATAGAAAATGATACTTCTATTTCTAATAATGTAACAGCCTCTGGTACAGCAACATTTAGAATGGATTCAAAAGATGCTGTACATGGACTTAAAGTTAAAGCAAAGCAATTAGGTAATAATCCTGATGCTACAATGCAACAGTTTGATATATTTGTATTCCAAGACGGAGTTGATGTAGGCTATCTCAGAGTACCTGTAACAATACATTTTAATATTCCAGCAAATACACATGGAGGCGAATTTGATATTGCAGGTTCTACATTAGCAAATAATATGGCTAAATTAAATTACAGTACTGTATATAGGCCAGTAGTACAACCGGTAAACGAATTACAAGAGTCAGAAGCAATTATTTACAAGTTTGATTTTGGTAATTTACCAGATGATGCAAAAGTTAATGACATAGATATTGATTTGAGATTTGACAGTTATGCACCAGGTGACTTTGATATGATGTGGTTAACATCGCCAGAAGGCCGAAGAATACCTTTATTACAAACATTAGGTAATTTTGGTTCTGAAGGACAATATACTCAAATGGGTTTCCTTGATGGGTATGACTATCATAAAAATGATACAATACAATCATTCCAGTTTACATTATCATCTAATCTAACTGCTGAGGCTATAAAATATGGTGGTGTAAATCTTAGTTACAGTAATAAAGTTAAGCCTTCAATCGGCATGCCATCTAGAGATCTTAACAACCATGGTCAGCATTATGATACATCAAGTGGAGCAATCTCTACAGTATTAGGTAGCAATTATGGTAATGATGTTACATTAAGCGAATATGGAATAAATTATAATTCTGTAGAAAATGTTCTTAGAAAGTTCTTAAGAGACGATGATGGAAATATTAGGGGCATATTAGGTAAAGGTACTTGGTTCCTTGAATGGTCCAGACCTGGTAGAATTATAGATTCAGCATATGACCCTGAAACAGTAGGTAATAAGAAAACTAAAATTCGCACACCAAATATTAAAATCAAATATACATCTGCTAGTGAAAATCCAGCATACGATACAGCCGATAAAGAGAGCATCGGCGATGTTGCAATTATACAAAAAGGTGGATTCCAACCTGAGTTTGCAACTAGAAGATATACAGTTGTTGCAAAAGGCAGTAGCGGTACAGGTTTTGAAGCACAGGCATTCCTTAAGAAAGGTAAATTAGTCGGCGAGGATAATCCAGATCTTAAGAGCCAACAGGCAGTATTCGAAGTATTAAAAATTAACCAAGCAGGTAGTATTACAAAACTTAGAATATTAGATAGAGGAGTATATGAAATATTCCCAGCAGAATTTGAAAGAGGTGTACCATTAAAATACCTAGAAGGCGATATGGCAAGTCCAACTATGAAAACAAGACCATATGGTGAAGGTTATGGTGCTAGAGTTCAATGTACTTCTAGAAGTGTTATTAACTGTCAACAACCACCAGATATTGTTAGTAGGAATTCAGGACCTTCTAGACCTGCTACGCCAACAGAAACATTAGCAGACTTAATTAATACAGTCGGCGGGATAGATGGCGGACTCACAGCAAGTTCAACACCAATCAACCCATCTGTGCATACATTGTCAATTAAAACAGATGCTGATGGTTTTGAATTAAGTGACTTAGTACCAGGAACATTAGATGCACTAGGAATACCTGCAGGTGACTATGGTCCAAACGCATTTGGATTTAGTGCAGACGTAGGAGACGGTGGAAATGGATTTGGCCTTAACGACAGTGGTATTAGAAAAGATAATCCATTTGATAAAGGCGATCCTGACAGTTTAATATTATATAATGCATCAACACCTCCAGAATTTGATGGCCTAAGTAGTTCTAATTTTGGTAATGTTTATAGTTATGATCTCAATAGAATCGGTGGCGGCCAATTAGTTACAGAAAAATTACAATCAGAAGTTGATGTATTGTATTTGAAATCTGCAAGAGTTAGAAGTAAGTATGAATTAAAATCACTTATGCCGAAGGCATGGGTAGACAATTATGATGTAAATGGCTGGGCATATTTAGAAAATGGCAAAGTTGTTTACAGAAAAGATAAATTAGTAGACAGCAGTAAAATTAAGTCTGCATTAATATACGATAATATTACAGGTGAAAGAATCACAGATGTATTTTTAAATGATCCGTTTAAAAATGTGCTTATGCCTGAAGTAGAAAGAAATTTAACTTATATTTCAGAAAGCGACCCTGTTTATTACGCAGACGATAGTAGTAATTTTAGCAATAAAAATATTGGCGAACTTTGGTGGAATACATCAAATATGCGTGTACGTTGGTATGAGCAATCCGATGATGACTATAGAAGACAATATTGGGGTTCATATGTAGACGGTTCACAGGTTGATGTATATGAATGGATAGAATCAACAGAAACACCAATAGAATATAGTGGTCCAGGTACACCATTAGATATAGAAAAATATTTAATAGATCAAAGATATGTTTCTAGTACAGGCTTATTTAAAAATTTATATTATTATTGGGTTAAAGATATTACAGATGTACCTAATGTAAAAGGCAGAACAGCAAGTGCTTCAAGTGTTGCTTCATTAATAGCATCACCTAAATTACAAAATATACCAACATTTGGTGCAATATCTAATAACAGTATAGTGCTTAATAATGTGAAGTCTTACTTAACAGACGATGAAAGTGTATTTCAAATAAACTTCAAGAGAACTGATAGTAAATATAAAAACAAACATGAATCTTATATACTGTTAGGTGAAGATAATATTGCAGGAAACATACCTAGTGAGTTCTTCCATAAACTAGTTGATAGTTTAGTTGAAGAAGATAGGCTAGGAAAAGTTGTTCCAGATCCATATTTGAATAAATTTGAAAGATATGGTATATCCATTAGACCTAGACAGACAATGTTTGTCAAGCCTAAAAATGCTAGAAGAGAGTTAGTATACTTTATTAACAGTATAATGAAAGATATTAAACTATCTGATGATTTATATAGTGGATGGAATTCAACAGTAACCACAAACACTTATTATGAGTTGACAGATTGGGTAGCATCAGGATACAATACAAACACTATTAAATCTAGAGCCAATGTTAGATCTATTAAAGAAATGAGAGGTTTAACAAATATTCCAGATGGTGCATTTGTAAGGTTAGTAGGAATCGGCGATAACCCAGATAGATTCTTTGAATATAATTCTGCAAAAGATGATTATGATTTAGTTAAAATTGTAGGCGGTACAATGAAACTTAAAGATAGTGTATTCAGTGAAATAACCCCTGGACTTACATCTGAACTTAGAGAACTGTTATTTGCTATACGTGATAATATATTTAAGAATACTAACTTAGAAAATAAATTATATTTCTCAATGTTAAACTATGTACTAACTGAGCAATATCAAACAGATTGGTGTTTCAAAACAACATACTTCAATGTACGTCAAAGTGCAGAGAATTTAGTACAAACACCAGCAACTAAGATAGATACATTCAATAGTGTTGTTAAAAGTATTAAAGAAAACAAACCGTATACAAGTAAGTTAAGAGATTTTGAAGATAGAAAGATCAGTATAGATTCACTGAAATCATTTGCAACAGATTTTGATAGACCACCATATCAGCCAGACTTGTCTACTACGGCCAAGATACTTGATGACAGTAATTCAGGAGATGTTAGTATTTTAACAAATAATACTGAGTATGTCAACTGGACAAATAACTATAGTAACAATGCAACAAAGATTAGAACTATAACAGAAAAAATATTTATTGACAGAATATATGATGAAATATCACCAATTTATGACCACACAGATAGTAATGGCATATTAACAGTACAACTGGCATCTAAATATAATCAGCCACAGTCAAATACTAGTGCAATAAGAATGGAACAATTATCCAATGCAAGTAGTAATGCAACACCTATTAATCACATTGAAAGAGTGTTTAAGTACAATACAGTTATTACAGATCTAACTAAGAAAATTGCTGACACAGATACATACTCAAGTGATATTATTGCAGGATTTGTTGCAACCAGAGATGCAACATTAAGAACACTAGCATACGCAGACTTCTTTGGTGAAGAATTAGATGCAAATATTTTTGCAAAAGCATACTTTGATTCCATTGGTAAAGAGTTGATGTCCACAGGACTTGGGTATGACTTGTTTGGTTTTGATAGTGCCGGCTTTGATTCTAAGCAAGGTGTAAACAATTACACAGTAAATGCCGCGGTACAAAGCGAATTAATTAGAGATACACTGACATATCAAGGATTTGATAGTAGCACATTCTTTACAGGATTATCAGGACCTGGCATACCACCAGAACATGCATTATTCAAACCATTAGAAGGTTTACAAATTAATGTTCAATCAAATATGACAGCATATGATAATGACGGCACAGTAGTTGGAAATCAAGATGGCGTATTCAGACCTAAGTCTGGTGCTACACAATTACCAGGTACTCACGGTAATGCTAATGTTTCGTATAAAATATTTGTTGGAATGAACGGTGCTACAGAATACATTAGATTAAATGACAGTAATAAAACAACACTAGCGGCAAATATTACTGCTAAAAGTTTAACAATACAAATTGCAGATGCAACTGCTATAACACCTCCATATACAGGAAGTCCGGCAACAGCAGTCTTTATTGGAGACGAAAGAATAACATTTGAAGGCATTGTAGGTAACACTTTAACAGGTGTTACAAGAGGAACAAACGGTACATCTGCAGAATCGCATACAGTTGGAGAAACAGTATACGATGCAACAGAGTCAAATAACATAAATGCTGGTGCATTTGCATACGGGGCCAATGCAGATCCAGAGATAACTATATGGAATGTTTATAATAGTATTGCATCGCCATTAGCAAATGCTAATACATCTATAGCAGGGTTCCTACAAGCAGGACCAGGATCATACTTTGGCTAGTAATTATAGCAGTAGTTTAAAAAAGAGATAAATACCTATATGAAAGAAGAAAACGCAACAAACGAAAATAAGCCACAAGCAGAGCAAATTGATACCACAATTGGTTTTAATGTATCTGGGCACATTCTTATTAGAGATAAAGAATCTGGTGAGGAGATTGTAAACAAAAGAAATGCTATCCATTATGGAAATCTTGGATACCTGATTGCGAATTCAATAGGAAAAGGCACTGGCGGCGCATCAGAAACCAATGACTATATACATTTTATGGCATTCGGTAACGGTGCTTCTAGTGTTGATAGTACAGGTAGAGTACTATATAAAAGTACTAATACCAGCGAAACAAGAGAAACTGATGCAACATTGTATAGAAAAACTTATGCAAAAGTAGTCAGTGATACAGATGCTAATCCAGATGCTGAAAAACCAAATAATAAAATAGAAGTTATAGAAGGTGCTGGATTTACAGATTTAAAAGTTACTTGTACATTAGGTTTAGGTGAGCCTGCAGGCCAAGATAATTTTGATACTAGTGCAAATAACGAAGGCGACTTTATATTTGACGAACTAGGATTAATGACTTATTCAGAAGGCGATAGTGCCACCACAGCAAGTAGTAGTTCAGAACTATTAACTCATGTGGTATTTCACCCTGTACAAAAGAGTGCAAACAGAATAATTGAAGTAGTTTATACTTTAAGAATACAAATGACGTAATAGGAACATATGGCTTATACATTTTCAAATACACAAGGAACTGCAATAACTGTAAATGATAATCAGTTAGACCAGTCTACATATTCGTTAACATTATTAGGTAAAAATGTTACTAACTATGGCCAAATAATTGCACAAAATACAATCAGGCAATTAGAAAATTTTGCTGGTCCAGAATCGACGCAAACAGCAACAATTAAATTAACAGGGCAACTTTGGTACGATACAACAAAAGAACATTTAAACGTTTATAGAGGTAAAAACAGCGATAGAACTTATACTCAATTGGCGTATGTACCTAAATCAGAATCTGTACCACCAAGCAACAACATACAAGAAGGCGAACTTTATTACAACAATAATTCAGGTCAGAAAAATCTAAACTATTATGATGGCTCACAGTGGCAAAATGTCATGAGTGATGTGTATATTAAAGGTTTATTCAGTCATGTTGATAATGGCGGTGACGGAAGTTTAACATACAGCAATGGTGTTATTACATATACAGGACCAAGTCCTTCAGAAGTAAGAGCACATTTTAGTGGTGGTACTGGTGTAACTTATAACAGTAGCACAGGCGATATTGCAATAGGACAAGCAGTTGAAACAACCTCAAATGTTCAATTTAACAATTTAGTAGTAGACGGTGATTTAACTGTCAATGGTACAACCACAACAATAAATTCCACAACAGTCACAGTTGATGATGCTTTCTTTAGAGTAAATGCCGATGGCGCAGACGTTGATGCAGGTTTCGAAGCAAACATTGGCGGTGCCATTAAACAAATCACATACGATACATCAGCAAACGAATGGACATTTGGTTCAGAACCTGTTCATACAACTGGTGGATTCGAAGGCGATTTAACAGGAGATGTAACAGGTACAGTTAGCAGTATTGCTAATCACAGTACTACAAATTTATCAGAAGGTTCAAACTTATATTACACTGATGCAAGAGCAAGAGCGGCAATAAGTGAAGGCTCAACTCAATTAGCATATAATAGTAGTACCGGTGTATTGACATATACACAAGGTAATACTGATACAGTAGCAGAAGGTTCAAGTAACTTATACTACACAAATGCTAGAGCAGATGCTAGAGTACAAGCGGCAATAGATACAGATGTTAATTTCGGTAGTGCTTCAAATACTTTAGTACCATCACAGTTAGCAGTCAAAACTTATGTTGACGCACAGATTGATACAAAAGATCATCTTAGTGAACTAGGCGGTAATACAGATGATGTAACAGAAGGTTCATCAAATTTATATTACACAAATGCAAGAGCAAGAGCGGCTATTAGTGCCACAGCACCTTTATCATATGATAGCAGTACTGGTATATTAACACTTACCGAAGTAGGTGACATATCAAGTGTCGGTGCTGGTAACGGTTTAACAGGCGGCGGCTCATCAGGAGGAGTTACACTTCATGTTGGTGCAGGTTCATATATCACAGTAAATGCAGATGACATAGCCGTAGATGCCACAACAACCGCAACAGCAAGTAAAGTTGTAGCAAGAGATGGCAGTGGTGATGTGTATGCTAACCTTTTCCAAGGTACAGCAACATCGGCCCGTTATGCGGATTTGGCAGAAAAATATCTTGCAGACGCAGAATATGAGGAAGGAACAGTTTTAGTATTTGGCGGCGATGCTGAAGTAACAACTTCAGATACAAAAGCAAGTCCGTCAATAGCAGGAGTAGTATCACACAATCCTGCATATTTAATGAATTCAGAATTACAAGGCGACCATGTAACAGCGGTTGCACTTAAAGGTAGAGTACCAGTAAAAGTAGTAGGAGCAGTTTCAAAAGGTGATGTGCTAGTACATAGTGCTACACCAGGCCATGCCGAAGCGGCAGTTGATAATATGAACGTAAACGGACCTAGTTGTATAGGTATAGCAATTACGGAAAAATCAGATGAAGGTGCTGGAACAGTGGAGGCTTTAGTTAAATAATGGCATATACAATTACATCAAGTACAGGTTCCAGTTATACTGTTGAAGACGGTACAATTAACAATAATTTTAGTCTTAAGTTAGTAGGTAAAAATGTTACTAACTATGGACAGGTATTTGCAGAAAACAGTTTAAGACATTTAGAAAATTTTGCAAGTCCTTTAGCACCTACACCAAATACAACATTAGTAGGCCAAGTTTGGTACGATACCAATGAAAAAGTTTTAAAAGTTTATAAAGATAATTCAGCAACATGGGTGAGAACATCGCCAGTTGTTTCATCTACTGCACCTTCAGATGGTGCAAGTGCTGGAGCAATGTATTTTGATACAACAGACGATAAATTAAAAATACACAATGGCGTTACTTATGTTGATAGTAGTTATGCTGGTCAAGTATCAAATGAATACACTAATGTAAATAATTTAAATACACCAAGTGCATATGGTACAAAATTAAGAAACATATTTTTAACAGATAACGGTGATATTCCCAGAGCCGTTAGTGCATTAGTTTATGTCAATGACGGTGAATCCAGTGACACAAGGCCAGGTGGTGAAACCATTATGGCTATATTCAGTGATCACACAGCATTCACAGTTAAGGATGCCGCAGGTTCGTCACATGGTGATACTTTTAATTGGTATGATCAATTAGCAGAATCCGACGGTATTGGTATTGAAATCAATCCTGGTATGAATTTAAGGCAGGAATATGCTAACACATCTATAGCATTAGCAGATAGAGCCTATAGAGCAGACGGTATTACAGGGAATTTAGTTATAGGTGCTAGTAATGTTGGCATTACATCTATTGTTACATCATCAAGTGATATTATTCCTGATGCAGGTGATACATTTGACTTAGGAAGTAGTACAAATAGATGGCAAAATGTTTATGTAAATGGTATACTTTCATTAGGTCAAACAGGCGGTACAGCAGAAGTTAGATCAACTACCGCTAATGTTACAACAAAAATTGGTACAACAGCATTTCCTATAACAACATCAAACATTAGCGATGCAACAGTTAATACAATCAGAGTCACAAATTATCAAGGTGGCTCAGGTAATATTAACATTGGTAATGTAATTGCCACTGGTTCGCTAACATCAGGTAGTTTATCAGTAACAGGCGGAGCGGCAATTACAGGTAATATTGATGGTACTATTTTTAAAGGTACTACTGCAATATTTACAGGTAATGGTTCATTTGGCAGTATAACAAATACAGGTGCAACAACACTTAACGGTTCAGTTACACTTGGTGATAATAACAGTGACGATGTTACAATAAATGGTCAAATAAAATCACATTTAATACCAGATGCAACCACAACATATAACTTAGGTTCTAGTACAAAGTACTGGGACAATTTATACATTGACACTATTAATGCTTCAGGTAATATGACCTTTGCTGGTCTACTTAATCTTACAAGTACAGCAAGTCCAAGCAGTAATTCAGATGTAAGTGCTCCATTATATCTTGATGGTGGTGCAGTTATTGAGAAAAAATTATATGTAGGCGAAACTATTGATGGTAGAGATGCAGAACTATTTAAATTAAAATTAAAAGATCTTGCTAACCCAACAAGTGCATCAGATACAAGTGCATCATTTTACACAGACGGTGGTGCAGTAATTGAAAAGAGACTATTTGTAGGCGAAAATATTACAACTAGTGCAAATGTCATAGGTAACTATTTTGAAGGTACAGCAACATCGGCTCTATATGCTGACTTGGCTGAGGTGTATTCTGCAGATGCAGACTATGAGCCTGGAACAGTAGTAAAGATAGGTGGTAGTGCAGAAGTAACACAAACAACTTCATTTAATGACCCAGAAGTGTTTGGTGTTGTAAGTACAAACCCAGCATACTTAATGAATGCAGAAGCAGAAGGTGTAGCAGTAGCATTAACAGGTAGAGTACCAGTTAAAGTTGAAGGCCGTATTAAGAAAGGCGAAAGACTTGTAAGTGGCAGTAAACCAGGTTTTGCAAAAGCATTAATGAAAAACGAATATGACATGCGATGCGTAATTGGCAGAGCATTACAAGACAAAGATACTTTTGATGATGATGTAGTTGAAGCAGTTATTGGCGTCAAATAATTATTAAATTCCCCCCAAGTTAAGATAACTAATAGTATGAAAGGAGACTATTGGCTATTTTTTAATCAAGCATTAAGTTCTGATTGGTGTGATTACATTGTAAATTATGCCACAGAGAATTATGAACCACGTGATGCTGTTATAGGATTTGAAAATGCAAAGCAAGAAGACTCGTATCGCAAAAGCGAAGTACGTTGGCTTAATCCTAAAACAGAAGAAGCAATAGTAAAAGAGATTTGGCACTATGCTAATCAAGTTAATAGAGACTCATTTGATTTAGATTTACGTTATGTTAACGATATACAGTTTACAAAATACATAGGCAATCCAGATAATCCAGGCAAATATGATTGGCATCATGATGTTGACTGGGCAGAAAGTAGAGCATTCCATAGAAAGTTAAGTTTGGTTTTTCAATTGAGCGACCCTAGTGATTATGAAGGTGGAAGATTTGAATTTGATAACACATTACCGCAATTACCAGATGAAGCATTTAACAAAGGATCAGTAATTGTATTTCCTAGTTTCCACAGGCACAGAGTAACACCAGTAACAAGTGGAATAAGACACAGTTTAGTAACGTGGGTGGAAGGTCCACATTGGCGATGAAACATTATTATATAAATTTAGAAAGAAGACCAGAACGAAATCAAAACATGATTGACTTGTTTGCTAAACTTGAAATCACTGATTATGAAAGAATAGAAGCAGTAGACGGTAATTTAGTTGATTACAGTAAAGTATTAAGCAATGGTATGCAAGTGTGCAAAAATTGGCTAGATCCTTTAGAAGATAGACCGCTAACTACAGGAGAAGTTGGTTGCATTCTAAGTCATATCATAGCATGGTCTAAAATAGTTAAAAGCGGAAACCCAGGTATTGTTTTAGAAGATGATTTATTTCACAGCAGTGACAAATATAATTTAAAACAAATAGAAGAAAGACTAGATGAATTTGATTTAGTGTATTTGTCAAAGTGGAATATGGATATGGAAATGGTAGGCTTTGATGATTTATTTGAAATACCAGGATATTGTTATTGGACAGCCGGATATGCCTTAAGTGTAAAAGGTGCCCAGATGTTACTAAACAATGTAGGCTTAAATAATTTAATACCAGCAGATGAATATTTGCCAATGATGTTAGGCACAAGTCCTTTACTAGATCAGTATCCACAATTTAAAGAATTACCCAAACTAAAAGGACTAGCATATAAGAACAATGTTTTTAGTCCATATAAAAGAGAAACAGAAATTGGCAGGACTGACACAGAAACTGCAACAACATTTAAAGAATGGAAAAATTTTAAACTTCTTACAGTTGCAACAGAAAGTCTTAAAGCAGAAAACTTAATTAAAAGTTGCGAAGTACATGGCCTAGAACTAGAAATGTTAGGGGTTGGCGAACCATGGGAAGGCGGCGTAATGGCAGATGGACCTGGAGGCGGACACAAGGTTCATTATCTTAGAAGTAGATTGCGTAATGTCGACGATCACGATATAGTAATGTTTGTAGACGGTTACGATGTAGTCATAAATGATAATCAAAATGAACTTATTAAACGATTTAAACAGTTTGGTGCAGATGTAGTATTTGCCGCAGAACCAATGATATGGCCTGACAGCAGTATAGCAGATCAATTTCCAGAAGTACATACAAGGAATAGATATTTAAACAGTGGTGCATTTATTGGAAGAGCAGTTGTAATTAAAGAAATGCTAAAAAATGACATCAAGAAAAGAGATGACGACCAACTATACTACCAAAAGTTATTTTTAAGTGACAAGTATAATATTAAATTAGATGTAGAAAACTATTTGTTCCAATGTGTAAGCGGTAGTGCAAACAGTTTAAGTGTATCAGACAATAATCAAGTATACAATTCAGAAACGGGTTGCTATAGTTGTGTCCTACATGGTAATGGTGGCGAAGAAGATAAAGAAGCATACACAAGACTAGTAAATTTAATACTCAACAAAGGTGCTGTTATTCCAATAAACATTGCTAGATATAATAAATTATGGACAGTAGCAGATGATATTGTGGCATTTGAATACATGACACCTCAGATGTGTGATGACTTAATTGGAGCATGTGATGATCGTGGTGGATGGGAACCAAGACCAGACGATGCCTACCCGGCACAAGAAATTAGAATTAAAACATTATGCCCAAGTTTATATAAACATTTAGATAACCATTTAACTAAAAACATATGGCCGCAACTAGAAGCATACTGGCCACCTATGAGCATGTATGGTATAAGAGACTTCTTTGCTATGCGATACAGTTTAGATACACAAACAGAATTAGCATTACATAATGATGCTAGTATGGTCAGCGGAAGTGTTAAATTAAATGATAATTATCAAGGTGCTGAATTAACTTTTCCTAGACAACATTTTACAAACAGGCACATTACACGAGGTATTATGCTGATGTGGCCTGGGCAAGTTACACATCCTCATGTGTGTGAACCGCTAGAAGAAGGCGTTAAATACAGTCTTACTTTGTGGACAAAAAGGTTTACTCAAGACACATAATCACTTATTTTTGATAAATACATTTGTACAATTTGTTATCGCAAGGTAACAACTAAATCGATTTAGGAGAAAATAATGGCATTATCAACCATGACGAATAGGTCAGCAGGTTCTACAATAACCGCCGCTGATTGGGACGTTGCAAGGAATAATATTTTATTAATAACTGGAACTCCAGGAGGCTCAAACGAAGGTTGGGGTCAAAGTTGGAGTGTTCATAATCCAGCCGCCGGTGCAACAATTACCGACACAAACACTAATGACATAATTAATGCCGCTCAGGATATTGCAGTTTATACAGGTGCAAGTAACAATGTTTCAGATGTAAGTAACGCCGCACTAATTCAAGACACAGATTTAAATAATATACAATCTACAATTGAAAACGGCTATAATGCTAGATTAACTGCTGATGCATCATACTTGTCGCAAGAAGCAAAAGACACTAGCACTAGAACAGCCGCATGGAGTACTACAGTTACTCATGATCTTACTGTAACATTTTCAAGTTCCGCAGTTAGAAATGCATTTTTCAATGCAGGTGGAAGTTTATACTTTACAGCAAGTAGAAGTGGTGGTTCAACTAATGATCAGAACACAGACTGGACTAACATGTTAAGTGCTATGGGTACAGTTAAAATGAATTATACTCAAACTACTGCAAGTTCAGGAACAACTACAAGTATTGGCAATAATGATTTAACAACTACTTACCAAACTATATTTACTAAAGCAGGTTCAGGTTCATACTCAACTAACTATTATTCAATTCAAGCAAGAGCAGATAGTTCGACTGTATTGAGATTTTTAATCACATTTGGTGACTCGCATACAGGTAGAGGATACTTTGATAGTGTTGATGGAACTTTAACAAGTGTTGCTGGGCAGTATAGACCGAATAGCGGAACATTACCAAACGGTTATACCGTTACAGTTGCTACACCGACTTATACTACAAACTCTGATTTATAATAATAAATAGTTTGTAAATAAACACAACACAGGACTTGTATGAGTGAGCGACTTACCAAAGCATTAGAATTCGCCAATTATCGGCAAACATTAAATAATCAGATAGCCTCGTTGAGATCCAAAACTCAAACGAGGCTTATCCTTTCTACAAACGGTGGTACATTTACTGTATCACAAGAACTAATTACATTTGTAAATACACTAATAGAAAAAGAATATAACGATAGTGTTCTCATAGACAACTACGAAAATCCTATCCATATTGAAGATCTATCAGTATTCTTAGATGAATTACTAAGTAGATACTTTGAAGTTACAAATGATTATCATGCAGAATATGTCAAGTTAAGAAAGGCTCGCAAAGTCCATAAACTAATAGACATAGATCTCGATGACGACTAAAGGATTTTTATTATACGCTCATAACAATGAAGAGATTGAGTATTTAAAACTTGCCTGTGTAACAGCAAGTATGATTAGATACAATCTTGGTGAGCATAGCATTACAGTAGTTACTGATCAAAACTCGTATGACTACACATCTAAAAATATCAAAGTAGAAGATTATATTGATAATATAATTATTGCTGAAAAAGATTTAAAGTTTAAAGCAAAGAATCATCGCAATTACAGAGACACCAATCATAGTGTAAAAGTATTACCTTTCTATAATGCTAACAGATGCGATGCTTACGATATATCACCCTATGACGAAACAATAGTAATGGATGTTGATTACTTAGTACTCAGCGACAGTTTAAATGCGTGTTGGGGACACAAAAACGATATCATGTTACACAGAGATGTACAGGATATACAATTTGGTAGATCAGAATCATACAAAAGAATTAGCGACTTTAGTATATCTATGTATTGGGCAACAGTTGTGTATTTCAAAAAGACGCCATATGTAGAAAGTTTTTTTAATGTAGTAAAAGACGTAAAAGAAAATTGGAACTACTATAAAGACTTATATGAAATACCAGGTATGCTTTACAGAAACGATTACAGTTTTAGTGTTGCCGCTCATGTAATGAATGGATTTAAAAGCGAAGCACAAGAGCAATTACCAATAGAAAAAATGTATAAAACATTTGATTGGGACGACATACACGAAGTAAATGCTGTTAACGATATTACAATGTTTTTAGAAAAGCCAAAAGCAAATGCAGACTTTCAATTAAGTAGATGGAAAGATGTAGACTTGCACATAATGAATAAATGGGCATTACAACGAAATGCTGATAAACTATTGGAGATGTATAGTGCCTAAATACTTTGTGTCTTCTGGTTGTAGTTTTAGCGATACAATTAATACTGACTTTTCAATGTGGAATAATTTTGTTGCAGACTATTTAGATGCAGAACTAATACCATTAGGTATTGGTGGCACAGGCAACCAATTTATTGCTCACAGTTTTATGAATGCAATACAACAGAAATTAAATGAAGGTGTGCCAAGTGAGAACATATCTGGAATAGTGCAATGGAGTATGATACATAGATTTGCATTTATTTCCAGTAACGAACAAATACCAAACAATCCTAATATTCATATTGGTAATAGAGTGACTTATCCTAGAAGTTTTACTGATTATAATTCCGTTTCAGTAGAAAACACAGGCTGGGTAAGTATAGCACCTTGGCAAACACATCAAGACACAGCAACAGATAATCCTGAATTACATCATCTATCAAAAGAATATTATACTGATATACAAAACAAATATACAGATGTTTTAAATACATTATCGTTATACAGTTTAGTAAAGTCATTTTGCGATAAACATAATATCAAGGTCATGTTTATGTGGATGGACGAAATACACAGGCAAGACGTATTAAATCCAGACAATGTGTGGTTATACGATCATTTATCAAAACATATAGAAGGCAGTATAGACTTACCTGGTATGCGACAAGCAGTTATGAAATATGAAGAATCTAATAATGTTTGGTGCGAAGATGATTATCAAGGACATCCAAATGAAACAGGGCACAGAATGTATTTTGAAGAACACATCAAACCGAGGCTAGAAAATGTCTAAAGGTTATATTGTTATTGCACAAAATTCTGCAGATACTAATTATCTAAGAATGGCTTATGCTCTTGCATTAAGTTTAAAGATCACACAATCAAAAGTAAGTAACCTAGCAGTATGTGTAGAAGATAAAAGTACAGTACCAGAAAAATATAAAAAAGTTTTTGATAAGGTAATAGAGATTCCATGGAAAGACGACGCCGCAGATGCAGATTGGAAGATAGATAATAAATGGAAATACTATTACATGACTCCATACGATGAAACAGTTATACTAGATGCTGATATGATATTTCCAACAGATGTAAGTCATTGGTGGGACACCTTATCGCAGAAAGACGTATGGGCAACAACAAATATTAAAACGTATAGGGGCGAACCAGCAGATCCTAGTAGTAAGTATTACAGAGAATATTTTATTAAAAATGATATGCCAAACATTTATACTGCATTCTTTTATTTTAAAAAATCAGATACAGCAAGTGAACTGTTTAAAATGATACAGTTGATATTTGAAAATTGGCAACGTTTTTATTTTAAATATATGCCAAACGGTAAACCAAATAAACTTAGTGCAGACGTTGTATATGCATTAGCAATACAGTTGTTAGGATTAGAAAGCGAAACAACTGTAGACGATTTAACAGAAATACCCACATTCACACATATGAAAAGTTTTATACAAGATGTGCCAGGTGGTTCGTTATTAGATGAACGATGGACACTAAGTATACCAACATACTTTAGTAGTGTATCAAACTTTAAGGTAGGAAATTTTCAACAGTATTATCCTTTTCATTATGTTGATAAGGAATGGCTGAGTAACGATATTATAGAGACATTAGAAAATGAAATTAGCGGACTTAGAAAAGGCTAGAAAGGCACAAAGGCAAAGCGATCGTCATGTATATTTTGATGACATTGGTAATATAGTTTACTACGGTAGAGCAGAATCTGATGACTATGCAGAATATCATCATGCAACATTTACATACGAGCAATGTTTAATTTTTGAAGATCCTAAAAATCAAAAAAGTACTAACGACTTTTTGGTTTTGACTAATCCTAACGAAGAAGGAGTATATTCATTTGTAACTAAAGTTATAGAATTAGAAAAATTTAAGTCTGCAACTAAAATGTTATCACAAATACGTCCATCAGATAAAGCAGAATACGATATCAAAATATCCACAGAAAAAAATAAATTATCTATTAATATCAGTGACAAGTTAAAATCAAATGTAGTAAAAAATGTTAATGTAGATAATTTCTCTTTTAAAGGAGAAGAAAGAATGGCAATCTATATTACAAGTTTAAATGACCCTCATTTTCTATATGATAGTATAGAATTATCATTAAAAGATTTATTTAAAGCAGACAAGTTAGAGTTTACACTTGATGTCGATACAACAAACAAAAGCATCTACACTAGAAAACTATTTGACAAGTATATCAGAGTCACATAGTACCTACACAAAATCAAGATAAATATGTGTATATTATTAGGACACACATATGGCAAAAATAGACGTCACAGAATTAGACATATTTTATATTTCATACGATGAACCAAACTGCGAAGAAAACTGGGCAGACTTATTAAACAAAGTGCCTTGGGCAAAACGTGTACACGGAGTTAAAGGCTTTGATGCCGCACACAAAGAATGTGCCAATCAATCAGAAACAGATCGTTTTATTACAGTAGACGGTGACAACATTGTTATGGATGAATTCTTTAATCAGGAACTAGAGTTTCCAGAAAAAGATCATGATGGTAACGATATATCAGAAAGCATATTCAGTTGGAATGCTAAAAATTTATTAAATGGATTAGTATACGGCAACGACGGATTAAAGTGCTGGACTAAAGAATATACAAAAAGTATCAATACACACGAAGCCGCAACAGATGGCGAAGGTATGGAGTTTTGTTGGAAACTTAATTACATACAAATGAATGATATATTCTCAGAAGTACATCAAACTGCTTCACCCTTCCAAGCCTTTAGAGCAGGATTCAGAGAGGGTGTAAAACTAAGTTTAGATCAAGGTACAAGAGTAGCACCCCATGTGTTCCATGATAAAATATGGTATGGGAACTTTAACAGATTAAATGTTTGGTGTAACATAGGTACAGACGTAGACAATGGTTGGTGGGCAATATATGGCGCAAGATTAGGTTGCAAAATGACAGTATTAAGTGATTGGGACACGAATCAAATATCAGATTACGATTGGTTCAAAGGCTTTTTTGAAGAAACAAAAAACAATATAGAAAGTGATGAACATCTAATACAACTTGTTAATGAACTAGGAGAAGAAATCAATGAAGAAGTTCAAGGTATGATGTTGTTCGAACCAAACGATCAAATGAGTAAATTTTTCAAAACAACTTTTGTTAATCCAAAACGATGGGGAGCAATGATAACTGAAAGGCAAATCCAAGATCTTTTAGAGAAAGGCTTAATAGGTACATGAAAAAATTAGCATGGGTATTTGGAAAGTCGTCTGACTTCTCAAGTACACTAATGAGTGAATTTAACAAACAAGGTATTAGCACATTCGGTTTTGGCAGAGATAATGTTGATTATGCAGATTTTGATAAGTTTATAGATGGCAAAGTAGTACCTGATATAATTATAATAAATGCAAACATAGAAGAACAGATAGCATTAGTAATAGATAATAAAAACTTCCTTGATATAACATTGCAAAAGATGTCAAATATGTTTTTTAATTACACACCTGTATTTTTATTCTTTACAAAATTAATTAAATGGTTAGAAAACAGCAATAAAGAAACCACAGTATGCGGTATTAGTAGTTCTATTACAGCATGGCCACAACAAAATAAGCAGTTTGTTATGTATGCAGTATTAAGAAGTATGATGCAACAATTAGTGTATAGTGCCTCTAGCAACGTGTGTAATGCGTTCTGTGTTAGTCCTAGCGGTATTAATGCCACTAACACTATAGACTATGCAAAACGTGTAGCACAATTAATTACAGATAAAACAGATTTAAAATTAATAGATTTAACTATAGAAGAGGAAGTAGTCAATTTACAAAGATGAGTAATTACGATCAAGCCGCAGACAAGGCCAAGGAACAATTAGATGCCATAAGCGAAACAATGTGTTATGCAAAGTGGACGCAGGTTTCTATGCACCTTACAAACGGCATGACACATAGTTGCTATCATCCCCCAACACATAAAATAGATTTAAAAGAATTAGAAACAAATCCTTCAGCACTACATAACACAAAAGAAAAGAAAGAGCAACGTGCTCAAATGTTAGCAGGTGAGCGACCAGAAGGTTGTAGTTACTGC
>Ga0213866_10000757_pt1 | contig 25176 bp, 20 predicted proteins | sample PICome_11_FD_160079 | JGI IMG/M metagenome (GOLD analysis project Ga0213866, IMG submission 160079) | Coastal seawater microbial communities near Pivers Island, North Carolina, United States - PICO284 | ecosystem: Environmental > Aquatic > Marine > Coastal | place: USA: North Carolina...
GGTCGGCGACTTTGCCGAGCGCGACCGGCGAGGGGCCGAGCACTTCGGGTTAGCAGCGAAGAAGGCGGGCGTGAAGCACATCATCTATCTGGGCGGACTTCAGCCGGCCGACAACCAGCGGGCCTCGCCGCACCTCGCGAGCCGCGCGGAGACGGGCCGGGTATTGGCTGATCACGTGCCGACGACGGAGCTGCGTGCCGGGCCGATCATCGGCTCGGGCTCTGCGAGTTTCGAGATGGTGCGATACCTCACCGAGCGTCTACCGGCCATGGTCGCGCCCAAGTGGATCAAGAACCTGGTGCAACCCATCGCGGTACGTGACATCCTGGCCTACTTGTTGGCGGCTTCGGAACACGAGCCCGCGGGCGTGGTCGACGTCGGGGGCGAGCAGCTCACCTTCCGCGACATGATGCATGGCTACGCGGCGGCGCGCGGGTTCAAGCGGCTGATCCTCCCGGTCCCCGTCCTCGCCCCTCGCCTCGCCGCACGGTGGGTCGGTTTCGTTACGCCGATTCCCAACCGCTTAGCGGTGCCCCTGGTCGAGGGTGTCGTCCAGCCTTTGGTCGTCAGCAACGACAAGGCCCGGCGTCTATTCCCACAGATCAAGCCGATCGGCTACCGGCAGGCGGTCGAACTCGCGTTGGGCAAGATTGGTCTGGGCGACATCGAGACGCGTTGGTCCGGGTCACTCGGCGCAGGGGAGACCCTCCAATTGGAGGACTCAAAGGGCATCGTCCGCGAGTTCCGCCGAGTGCGGGCCGACTGCTCCGCAAGAGCGCTTTTCCGATCGTTCACGTCGCTGGGCGGATCGCGCGGTTACCTGACTTTCAACTGGGCATGGAAGCTGCGTGGCGTGTTGGACAAGATCGTTGGTGGTCCGGGTCTGCGGCGCGGCAGACGGCATCCTGACGAGCTTCTGCCAGGCGAGGCGATGGACTTCTGGCGCGTCGAGGAGGTCGACCCCGACCGCCGGCTGACACTGCGTGCGGAGATGAAGCTGCCCGGCGAGGCCTGGCTTAGATGGGAGGCCTGCAAAGATGACAATGGGGTGGTTTACCTCGAGCAGACGGCTGCCTTCCGCCCGCTCGGCCTGCCGGGCCTGGTGTATTGGTGGTCGCTGTACCCGGTGCACTTGATGTTGTTCACCCGTATGGCCCGCGCGATCGCGAAGCAGGGCAAGCAGCTTGAGGCTGATCATGCCCAATAAGGCCCAGCAAAATCTGCCCTGCAAGCGGTGCCCGGTCTGCAACCGCGGCTTCACCTGGCGCAAGAAATGGGAGCGCGACTGGGAGCGGGTGAAGTACTGCTCCAAGGCGTGTGCAAAGCAGGGCCAAAAACGCGCTTAAGGCGCCAGCCGTTTCACCTGCCAGCCCTCGGCGTCGCGGACGTAGACCAACCGGTCGTGCAGGCGCGAACGCTGGCCCTGCCAGAACTCGATCGTGGACGGGATCACGCGGTAGCCGCCCCAGTCGTCGGGAAGGGGGATCGGCTGGTTGTCGGGGAACCGCTGGGCGGCGCCTTCAAACGCGGCCTCGAGTTCGGCCCTGTTTTCAAGCACCGCGGACTGGTGGCTTGCGATCGCGCCGAGTTGGCTGGCGCGCGGGCGGGTCTGCCAGTAGGCGTCGGCCTCTGCCCGGTCGACCTTCGTGATCGCCCCGCGGATCCGGACCTGGCGGAAGAGCACATCCCAGTAGAAGACAAGGCTGACCGTTGGGGCGTGGCTGATCTGATTGGCCTTGGCGCTGAGGTAGTTGGTGTAGAAGTTGAAGCCGCGCTTGTCGGCGTCTTTGAGCAGGACGACGCGGGCGTCGGGCGTGCCGTCTGGGCCGACGGTGGCCAGGGTCATGGCGTTGGGCTCCATGATCTTGGCGTCGATGGCCTGCTGAAACCAGGCCTGGAACTGATCAAAGGGGCTGTCGGCTAGGTCGGACCGGTTCAGCCGGGGGGCGTTTTCGTAGCTCTGTCGCAGGTCGGAGATGGACATGGTCAGCGGGTCCTGTGCGGTTGCGGGGGAGGGCAACACCCTAGCCGAGCGGGGCGAACGGGTCGAGCGGAGAAGGAAATATGAACACTAATCACACCCGATAGCCCCCAATGGTTTGTTATGGGCATTATGGGGGTTATTTTTCCATAAATCCACGAAAAAGGCTTGTCCTATCCCCCGAACGGGTTATATATTGGACTAACCACTTAGGGCTAGCAAATAGAGCCCATAACCCATATCTGCTTGACCGGGTAGTTGAGGGCAGGAAAAACCCATTTTTGAGGAGCCGGATGATGATGGCAATGAACAAGATTCTTGGTGCTTTGACGTGTGGCGTGGCACTCGGTGTCGCGGGGCAGGCTTCGGCGGTTGTGAGTACCTTCGACGCCGGGTTGGATGGCTGGAAGGCCGTTGGTTTTGATTTTGATATTGGCTTTCTTCCACCGGCGATCAATAGTGTCACCAAGAAGGACAATTCACTCGACTTGGTCTGGGACTCTGGTGGCGATTTGGATCCGCTGTTTGACGGCAACCCAGGCGGATTTGCGCGGTTCCTCGACGTGATCACCGACCCGGCCTCCTTCCTCGAAGGCCCCGCCTCGCTGACCGGTGACCTGAGCAGCATGGCCGGACAAACGATCCGCTATGACCACCGCATCTTCAATGAGGGATCTGAAGCTACCAGCGTCGGCCCGTACGTCATCATGCTGATCTCCGGCGATCCGAGCGACCTGAACGCCTTCATCTACACGCAAGCCGGCCCGGGCCTTGGCGCCTCGGACACCGGCTGGGTTCCGGTTTCGACGACGCTCGATGCAGGCAACTTCCAATCGATCGTGGATGTGGACCTTGGGCTGTTCGACCCGGCAGGCAGTGGGCTTACCGCTGGCGGTTTGGGTATCTCCAATGGCGGCAAGACGTTTGCTCAGGTCCTCGCCGATGTCTCCTCGGTCATCATCTCATTTGAGATGGTCGACAACAACAGCACGCAGATCAGCGAACAGGTCGGTGTGGACAACGCTGGCATCGTCCCCGAGCCGAGCACCCTGGCACTGATCGGCCTTGGCGGCCTGATGATTGCAAGGCGTCGCCGAGGCTGATTCCAGCTTAATACCTAATACCTGACAAGCCCGGCGTTTATTCGCCGGGTTTTTCTACTGGTTTCTGTTGGCTGTTGGGCATGTCCCGCCGAGGACCTTTGCCGCGGGACGAGCCCGCCGCTAACGCAGACGCGCCTACGCACCCGCCTTGTTGTGTTTGACCGCGCTGGGCTTGGCCTTGGCGGTGATGTCCAGCATGCGGTTCAGCGCGGTCAGTGAATGCTCACGCGCCTCGGGGTGCACGGTGATCCGGTTGACGACCTTGCCCTCGGCCAGGTTGTCCAGCACCCACAGCAGATGCGGCATGTCGATGCGGTACATCGTCGTGCATAGGCACTGGCAACTCGACAGGATGCGGGCGTGCACGCCACACGATTTCGCCTCGTTCACCAAACGATTCACCAGGTGCACCTCAGTGGCGATGGCCCAGCGGCTGCCTTCTTTTGCTCCGCGGATCGCCTGGATGATTCCCTCGGTCGAACCGGTCATGTCCGCCTTCTGGCACAGCTCGTACGCGCACTCGGGGTGGGCGATCACCGTCACGTCCGGCCACTGGGCACGGACCTCGTCGACGTGCTCGGGGCGGAAGAGCTTATGCACCGAGCAGTGGCCCTTCCAGAGGATGAAAGTCGATTCGAGGATCTGCTGGTCGTCGTTACCGCCCAGGTCCTGCTTGGGGTCCCACAGGCACATCTGCGTCGCGGGGTCGAAGCCCGCCTGGGCGCCGGTGTTTCGGCCCAGGTGCTGGTCGGGCAGGAAGAGGATCTTGACCGACTCGCCGTCTTCCAGGGGCGTGTCTCCGCCTTTGAGTGCCCAGTCGAAGATCTTGTCGCAATTCGAGGAGGTGCAGACCGCGCCGCCGTGCTTGCCGCAGAACGCCTTGATCGCCGCAGTCGAGTTCATGTAGCAGATCGGGATGACGCGGACTTTTTCATCCGCATCCGCGAAGACTTCATGCAGTTGTTCCCAACACTCGACGGTCTGGTCGTAGTCGGCCATGTCCGCCATCGAGCAGCCCGCGCCCATGTCTGGCAGGATCACCTGCACATCTTCATCCGTGAGGATGTCCGCGGTTTCGGCCATGAAGTGCACGCCGCAGAAGACGACGAACTTCGCGTTGTTTTTCTTGACCTGTTCCGCGGCGAGCTGGCTGAGCTTGAACGAGTCGCCGTCGAAGTCGGCGAACTGGATGACATCATCCTGTTGGTAGTGGTGGCCGAGGATGACCAAATCGGACCCGAGCTCGGCCTTACGCGCCTTGATCGCGTCGGCGAGCTGGTTGTCGCTCATCTTCGTGTACTTCTCAGGTAGGGCGGGCTGCCAAAGCATGGGTCACTCCTGGGTGACACTGCATTATAGGCGAATGCTTACTTCGTCCCCGACAGCCTTCGCACCGTGTGGTCGAAGCCTTTGACCATCGTGGTGATGAAGGCCCAGACGATGGTGGCGTAGCCGGCGGCAGCGACGACGGCGGCGACGAAGAGTGAGCCGCGGCCGATCAATGTTTCTTTGCCGACGCCGAACTCGCTGACCCAGGTGTGCGGGTCGATGAGCATGACCAGGTTGGTCGACGGGCTAAAGGCGTTGAGCGCCGGGCCGATGAGCGGGATGTTGTTGGCGGCGGTCAGGCCACAGAACGCGAAGACGACGGCCCCCGCGCCGATGATGCCGACCGACGGGACGATTGCACCCAGCACGCCCTTGGCCCGCAGCGACGCGTACATCCCGACCGCGACGCACACCGCGATAAAGGGCAGGAGCATGATCAAGAGCAGCAGCGGGGTCTCGAGGTAGAGCAGCGGGACCGGGCTGGACGTGCCCGCCGGGGAGCTGGCGTACTGGTTGATGGTCTGCTGCAGCACCGTGGTCTGAGGCCAGCCGCTGAAGTTTCCGATGACGGTGTACGCCGAAACGATCGCGAGGCTGAGTACGGGCAGGGCGATCATCAGGCTCAAGAAGCGCACGAGCCCGCGGAGCTTGCCCCAGATGTAGTAGCGCGGCGTGATCGGGGTGGTGAGCATGATGTCCAGCGTGCCGTCCTCGCGCTCCTTGGAGACGCTGCCCGCGGCCATGTACAGCGCGATGAGTGTGATCACGACGACCTCGGCGACAAGCAGGGCGGTGAGCGCCTGGCGGAACCACATCGGCGGGGTGGTGCCCGGCGTGTTGCCGCCGACCGGCGCGGGCTTGCCGCTCTGCCAGTACGCATCGACGTGGTAGTAGTACATGAGGATGCTCAGGGCGATGAGCCCGAGCACGAGGAAGCCGTAGCGCGCGACGATGCCGCCCAGCAGCTTGCCGCGCGTGTTCGCCTCACGCCAGGCGATGGGGTTGCCCGTGCCCAGCGAGCGTGCCTTGTGTCGGCGGCCGTCGCCTTGCACGCGGAGCTTGCTCTTAAGCCAGAGGACGAACTTGCTGTCGCCCGTGCCGATCCGCCGGACCCACAGCGAGCAGAACAGCACCATGAGCAGCGAACTGCCCGCGGTGATCGTCGCGAAGGCCGCGAAAGGTTGGCCCAGGTAGAAACGGATCAGCCCCGGGTAGGCGGCGAGTTGCTCGGCGCCGGGCGGGGTGTAGTTGGCGCGGTTGATGCTGGCTTCAAGGACCAGCAGCGGGTGGATCGCGGTCAGCACGGTGGTGTGCCCACCGACCGGGCCGAGGTTCCGCAATAGCAGCATGTCCAGCGCACCGACAATGACGAGGTACGCCGCAATCGAGACGACAAACGCAAAGACAGCCTTGCGCCCGCCGGCCCGCATGACCGACAGCACGACCGCGACCGCGCCGACGAACAGGGCCGTGAGCCCCGCAACCGCGAAGGCGACAAAGATCGATGCCACCGGCACGCCGCCGAAGATCAGCATCACCGCGAACAGCGGCAGCCCGCTGAAGAGCAGTGCGAGGATGAAGAACAGCCGGCCGATCAATGACCCGAGCACGATCTGAAGGTTGCTTAAGGGGGTCGTCAGGAGGATCGCGTAGGTCTTGCCCGACTGCTCGGACGCGATCGCCCCGGCCATGAAGATCGGTGCAATCAGGCAGACGAGCACGACCTGGCCCATCGCGACGACGCGGAAGATCTGTGCACCGGCTTGGGCCAGATCACGCAGGTCGCCCGACCCGGTCAGACCACCGCCGCCGACCAACCCGATGAACACGATCGACATCAGGACGACGACATAGCTGAGCCGGACCAGCGCGTGCTGGTTGCGTCGCGAGGCACCTTGGACGATGCGGACGACCTGTGGGTTGCCCGGAACCAAGCGCCAAAGCCATGAAACGAAGGCCTGCATAGGTCAGCATCATATCGTGCATCGTTAGCCGACGGGCTTGTCCCGGCGTTGGACGCTGGATCATGCGATCGGCGGGGCAAGCCCGCCGGTTAACTTCGATGTCGGATTCGAAGGTTCACCGCGTGTAGCGCTCAATCAGTCCTTGTAACGACTTCTCTGACGCGCCCCGGTCGGCGATCCCCAGCAGCACCGCTGCGTTCACACGCTCCTCGAGCGCCGCATCGGTCTGGCCCTTGGCTTGCAAGGCATCGAGCTTCGCGTTGACCTGGCTCAGCCGGTGGTCGATTGCCGCCTGCACGCCCCATGGCGCTGCGGCACCCGCCAGCTCCCCGACCATGATGCCGCGCACCGTTGAATCGGTCTGTAGGCGCAAGCTGTCTGCCTGCACGCCGATCGAGGGATTGGCGTTGAGCACGCGGTCGTCGGTCTGCGAGAACGTAGCCTGGTGGTTGAACGTATTGACGACCTTGCCACTCGCGGTCTCGACCAGTTCGCTGGTGACCTCGAGTCGGCCGGCCTTGGTATAGGTCTCGACGACGTAGTCCCACTCGTGGTGCAGCGTCACGGTGATATAGCGTGGTGTGCAGCTGAGCTGTCGACGGTATCGGTCCACGCGCGACCGGGCGCTCTGCACGCTGTGGTAGTGGTGGTTGTGGTGCGCGTCGTGCTCGTGGTGGTGCGAGCCGTGGCCGTGCCCCGCGGCGCGGTTGTAGGCACGGCAGGCGCGGTCGTAGTCGCGCTCGGCATCGCGTAGGCAGGCCGCTACCCGGTCGTACTCGCGGTTGTGGCGCTGTTCACGGGTCGTGTAGTGGTGCGTGCGGTTTGACGCGCCCGTCAGTGTCAGGTCGATGTCCGCCTGTGTGATCGACAACCGAAGCTCGTAAGGCAGCCCCTCGCCATGAAGCGCAAGCCCGCGCGAGCGGTGCCCAGTCAACTCGCCGCTGACGCGTTCGCCCAGTCGCTGCGGATCGACATCGCCGCCTCGCTCGGAATCGACCTGCAAGGCGAGGCCCATCCCTAATCGCTCGCGTACCGCGGCTCCCATACGGACCGTGCCTTCCTCGGCCGCCTTGGTCGTGGCGTACGACTTGGCCTTGCGGAAGTTCAGCAGCGCCGCGCCCGATCGGCCGGCCTGCTCATGCGCCGCTGCCCATGAGGTGTACACGTTCGCCAGGCCGCGCTGCGCCCCGTCGTGTGTCTTGCGGTAACCCAGTGCCCGGTTGTACGCGAGGTGTGCTTTGTCCAGTTCCGTCTTGGCAAGGTGCCCATCCCCGCGGTTCGTGTAGTCCGCCGCTGCGCGTTTGGGCAGTTCACCTCGCAGCTTGCCCAGCGCCTGGTGCGACAAGTCGATCGACAGCCCGCTGTCGGCCTGGGCGATCGCATCATCCCACTTCGCCTCGCCCCCGAGCTTGTTGGCCGCCGCAAAACGCGCATCCGCCAGCGCGCGCTGGGCTTTCGCCTGCACGAGCAGCTCGCTCGCGCGGTCGTGGTAGGGCCAGACCTCCAGCGATTGGTTCAGCAGGTCCATGGCCGGCCCGATTCGGCGGGATTTGAACGCCGAGGCCCCCTCTTTGGTCAGCGCATGGGCCTCGCTAAGCTTGGACTGTGCGGTATTCAACGCAGCGCGAGCGGGGAGCAGCCCGGCGTTCTCGCCGACCGATTGCTGCAGCAGGCGTTCGGCATCCAGCCAGCGCTTCTCCGCGGATTTCGACAGGCCCGCGTGGTAGCTATTCAGCCCCGGCGTTGATGGGGGCAGCGTGTTGGGTGTGAGCGACGCCATCGCGAAGGCCGCCTGCTCGTTGCTCAGGTCGTGGCGCAGCGATTGTTCGAGGTGGCCGCGCGCCGCGCCCAGGTCGTCCGCGTCTGCGGCCTGCACCGCTTTCGCGTACCGCCAACGCGCCGCCTCGATCTTGATCTGTGGCAGCAGCTCCGCGGGCTTGGCGAAGCCCGGGTCCTTGCGCATCGACTCGTGCAGCTTGTCGATCGCCGACTCGTATCGGCCCTGCGTCCGCAGATGCACCGCGTCGTCGTACGCGACGCGCGACTGGGCCGTGGTCAATTTCGAGAGGAAGTCCGGGTCGCGTGCGTACTTCGATTTGTGCGCCATCGCGCGCTCGTAGTGGTAGACCGCGCTGCGCATGTCGCCCGTCGACGCCGCCGCGTCCCCGGCCTTGTTGTGCCGGTAACCCGCGCAGCCCGACAGCGCGACAAGCAGCGAGCCGAGGACGAGCAGGGTGGTCAGGCGTTTCATGGCGGAGCTCCCGGTGGGCTTCAGATTGAACCCGATATCACAGCAGACAAAGAACGGGCTGGAGAGAAAGGACGCGGCCTCGAAACCACGGGTTACCGCGTCTTGAACATTTATACGTGTACGGACTAGTTTTGCCAAGCACTTTCTGCCCGATTTCTTTAAGGCCGGTATCCTATTGTCCCGTGTTCATCCTCAAATCCACCAATCTCGTCAAGGCCTACAGCGGCCGGACCGTCGTCGACAAGGTCTCCTTCGCCGTGGAAGAAGGCGAGATTGTCGGTCTGCTGGGCCGAAATGGCGCCGGCAAGACCACCAGTTTTCGCATGACCATGGGCATGATCGAGCCGGATGCCGGTCAGGTCGTCTTCAACGGCCAGGACGTCTCGGCGCTGGCGATGTACCAGCGTGCCCAGCGCGGCATGGGCTACCTCGCCCAGGAGCCGAGCATCTTTCAGCGGCTGACCGTCGAGCAGAACCTCATGGCGATCCTCGAGACCCGCCCTCTCAACCGCAAGCAGCGCAAGGAACGGGCCGAGCAGCTCATGGGCCAGTTCGACCTATTGAAGATACGAAACAATAAGGCCGCGCTCTGCTCCGGCGGCGAGAAGCGCAAACTCGAGATCGCCCGCGCGCTGGTGACCGAGCCCTCGCTGATCCTCCTCGACGAACCCTTCGCCGGCGTCGACCCCGTCGCGGTCGAGGGCCTGCAGGACGAGATCCGCCGGCTGCGTGATCAGTTCGAGATCTCGATGCTCGTCACCGACCACAACGTCCACCACATCCTCGCGGTGTGCGACCGGGTGTACGTCATCGCCGAAGGCAAGGTCTTCGCCGAGGGCACGCCCAAAGAAATCATCAACGACGAGAACGTGAAGCGCGAGTACCTCGGGTCAATGTTCCGGGGTGATGAGTTCGGTTAAGAGAGATCTATGCCCCACGACTACACCGACAACTCGCGCGGCATCCGCCTGCAAAAAGCCATGGCCGAGTCAGGCTTCGCTTCACGTCGCGCCTGCGAAGAACTCATCGAGGCGGGGCGGGTCACGGTCAACGGCCAGCAGGTCAAGGAGCTGCCCGCGTGGGTGGACCCGGCCGAGGACGCGATCCGCGTCGATGGTGAACCGCTTCCACGCACCCCGCGCAGTCGGCGTGGCAAAGAGCACACCGCGGCCGGCAAAACCTACCTCATGGTCAACAAGCCGCGCGGGGTGATCAGCACCAACGACGATCCGGAGGGGCGCAGACGCGTCATCGATCTGGTGGATGACAAGACGCTGAGCCGAAAGCGGCTTTACCCGGTGGGCCGGCTGGACGTGGACTCGACTGGCATGATGCTGCTGACGGACGACGGCGAGCTGACGCACCGGCTCACGCACCCGAGTTTCGAAGCGCCCAAGGAGTACCGCGTCACCGTGAAGGGCCGGGTCAGCGTCGAAGACCTGGAAAAGCTGCGGAAAGGGATCTACTTGGCGAGCCCGAAGGAGATCGCGCAGACCAAGGCTGATGATGTTGAGCCGGATGAGGAGGGCGGCGAGAAGCCGCAGATGGGCTGGAAGAAGAGCGATGCGAAGAAGGCGACGGTCGAAGGCGTGCGCATCTTGCGTGTCGAAACGGACCGGAGCAGCGGCGACCGCACGATGCTGGCGATGACGCTGCACGAGGGCCAGAACCGCGAAATCCGCCGAGTGCTCGCGAGGTTGGACCTGAAGGTGGCCAAGCTCAAGCGCGTCGCGATCGGCCCGATCCAGATGAAGACGCTGCGCAGCGGGGGCTGGCGCGAGCTGACGACCCCGGAGGTGCGTAAGCTCCGCAAGGCCGTTGGATTGAAATGATTGGCCGGGGCGTCGGCCCTAACGCTTGGCCATCGCCGCAGCATCACGCGACGACTTTTTTTACAATCTCGGCACGCCCTTGTCCTACATCTATTGAGGGACCCGTCTTGAACAGCCGAGAGATCCGAAAACACATCAGCGTTGAGGACATCCTCGAGTACTGCAAGCCGGTACGCGGGGGGTGCTGGCAGTGGCTCGGGTCGCTGCACAACGACGGCTACGCGGCGTGGAACACCGGCGGCAAACAGATCAAGGCCCACCGCGCGTCGTATCTGCTCAACGTTGGCCCGGTCCCGCGCAATCGCTTCGTCGTGCACACCTGCCGCAACCGCGCCTGCGTCAACCCCGACCACCTCAAGCTCGTCGACTACAAGGGCCTGTACCAGCACAACCTCGCGCGCGGCGACGTCGCGCGCGGTGAACGCAACGGCTTCTCTACACTGACCGCCAAGAAGGTCCGCCGGATCCGCAAACTCGCCGAGACCGGCAAGTACACGCACCGGCAGATCGGCATCATGATGGGCTGCCACCAGTCCAACATCACCCGCATCGTCAACCGGACCTACTGGGGTCATATCGATTAGTGGGAGGGCGAGGCTCCTGTCGAGCCGAGTGCAATTAGTGATGTGCGGCTCGGCAGGAGCCTCGCCCTCCCGACTGAACTCATTTTTCGGAATACACCATGACCGAGCCCAACTCGCCCGACACCGCCCGACGACGTGAACTGCTGGATGCGATCGGCAAAGCCTCGGAACTGCACCACCACATGCTGCTCGTTCTGGTCGTGCTGATCGGTGCCCAGGGCATCGCCGCGACGCACGATGGCAACATCGCGATCTTTGTCTCACTGGTTTTCTCGGTGCTGACGCTGGGCACTCGGCTGTGGGTCTACCAGGACCTGCTCGTATCGGTGCGGATGCGGCTGCGTCCGCTGCTGGATGGAGAAGGCCCGACGCCCGACGCGAAGACGAAGCAGGAACTCGACTGGCTCACACAGCAGGACCCCTGGCTGGAACGTGCCAGCGTGTGGGGGCTGTGGCTGAGCGCAGCGATCTTCGCCGGCGGCTGCGTGGCCTAGCAGTGATTAGTCGCGCTACGTGCCCGCGTTGGGGAACAGCTCCGGATCGCTGGGAGTGCTGGGCGAGGCGACGGGGTCCATCAGGCGGGACGCGGTCTCTCGGTCCTGCATTGGGGTCAGCAGCTTCGTCCACGCGGCGCGGATCGACTCAGGCTCGCTGTTCACTGTTGCGTTGCGGTTGGCGGTGCGTACCTGTTCGATCACCGGGCCGAACCGCACGGTGTCCCAGCCCGCTGTCTCTGCGGCCTGCTGGATGATGCCCAGGCACTGGTGGATGCGTTTCTGTTGGTCACCGGTGAGCGCGTTGGTGTTGAGCGTCTGCTGGATGATGCTGCTGTTGAAGCCGATCAGGTAGCAGGCCTGGACGGATTCGCCGTGCGCCTGGGTGATCGCGTCGCGTGCGTCGTTGACCAGCGGGCCCATCGTGGTGGTAAAGCCGATGTCGCTGCCCGCCTTAAGTTTCGAGGCGGGGTTGGAGGCGAGGCGTAGCTGGGCATACGCGTCGCTGAGTTGCTTGAGCACATCCGCGTCGATGCCGTCTCCGCGCGCGGCGCCGAGCATGACCTCCGACGCGCCGTAGCCCGCGTTGTAGGCGAACAACTTCTTGTAGCGTGCCAGTTCGACGATCTTTTCTGCTTCCTGGAGCGCGGCGAGCGCATCTTCAAAGGACTGTTGCGCTTTGGCGTAATCGCGGCTACTAAGTTGCACCTCACCGTCGGACCGGCTCTTAATATGGCGTGCCAGGGCCTCGCCGGCATACTTACGCAGCGAATCTTCCGATCCGCTTTCTTTCATGGCCTGAACGACCGCGACCTGGGCCTTGCCCGCGGCCTGCCCCGCTTTGCCTTCGTCAATCGCGGTCTGGTAGGCAGACTCCGCCTCGGCGAGCACATCGATCGCTTCGGCGTACTTGCCGTCTTCGAGTAGTGCGGTTGCCTTGCCCCAGGCGGATGTTGCTTCCGCGAGCGCCTCAGTTGCCCAGCGCTCGGCGTTGGCGTCGACGGCCTGGTCTTTCAGCTCCGTGACGCGGTCGCGCACCTCGATTGCTTCGCCCCGGGCCTGCTCATTGAGCTGCCAGGCCGCGATCTCTTGCTCCAGGGGCCCGATCAGCTCGCGGGCCTGGGTGTAGCTGTCGTACGCGGGGTTGAAACGCTCGGCCTTCTGGTCCGTATCCGCCGCCTTAACCAGACGTTTGACCTCAGCAAAACGCGCTGCGAAGGGTTCGGGGACGTCTTCCTGTTTAAGCCTTTCGAAAGCGGTCAGCACCGGGACGCTGGCTCGGGAGACGGCCACCGCGTCGCGTTCGACAACTGGCGTGTCTGAGCCGGTGTCCGCCGAGTCGTCATCGTTGCCGTCCTTCGGTCCACCGGTCAGCAGGATGACCAGACCCAACGCGATCACACACAGGAACATCACACCCATTCCCATCACCAGCGGGTCGACGCCCTTGGCTTTCTTGCGTCGGCGTCGGCGTCGTGGCGTCGCGGGGCCGGCGTGCCAGACGTCTTCGGCGATGTCGTGTTCATCGTGACCGTCGTCGTACGGCTCGTCGTCATGGACTTCTTCGACCGGCTGGGGCGCGACTGGCTTGAGCGCGCTTGGGTGAACCTCGGGCGTGCTCGGCGCGGGCGTTGGCTTGGGTGCTGGCGTGGGCTTTGCAACCGTGCGTTTCTCGTTGATGTCCTGCTGCGCCTGAGCGCGCTCGTGGGCGGTGGTGTAGGACAGGCCGAGGCGATCGACGTCATCTGGCAGGGACAGGTCGGCCTGGCAGTTCGCGCAGCTCGAGTCGTTGGGCGAGACCGACGCGTCGCACGCGTGGCAGGTGCCCAGCAGGCGGGAGAGGCCTTGCGCCTTCGCGGCAGTCATCCAGAACTGGTGGGTCGATGGGCCACGGATGATGGTGTCGCGCGTGATGCGACCGATCGTGACCTGTTGGCGGAGGATCGACTCGTTGAACCCGGGCATGAATGGCCGGTCCTCGTCGCGCACGTACCACGGGCCCATCGCGAGTTGGGTCGCCATCTGGCTCAGGGGTTCGAAGAGCCCGTTGCAGTTTTCGCAGCGGCCGACGTCGGACGATTCGTGGGGGTGGCCGCAGTAGGGGCAGGGGGTCAGGGGCACTAGCGTCTCCAACTCTTCGGTAGGCGGTCTCACACGCCTGTATACAAAACTTTTTCAGCGGGTATGTGAACGGCCAGCAGTTGCCGATAGTATAAGTGCAGACCGCTTTAACTCGCGTCCACGATTTGTATTACGGAGCTCGACTATGTTTATCGACCGGATGTCTCGCTGGCTTGTGGCGTTTGGGCTGGGACTGGCGTTGGTGCTGCCAACGGCGGTGACCTTGGCTCAGGACCAGCGTGAGATCACGCTGATCGCCCAGTTGGCCTTTGAACAGATCGCCCAGCGTGAGGCCGAGGCCGCCGCCGCGGAAGAGGCCCGGCATCAGGCGACGCTCGAGGAGCAGTCCCGGCTCAAGGCCGCCTACCAGCAGTACCTGGGCGGGGCCCGCCGCACCGCGCAGAACCTCATCGCTCAGAAACGCCGCGATGCTACGCAGCAGCAGGTCGATACGCTCCGCGCCCGCGCTCAGGTCGTGATCGACGAGGTGCAGGACGCCACCAAGCAGCGCGTCCCCAACGAGCTGGACCCGATCTTTGAAGAGCTGGAGAAGGCGATTTCGATCACGGCCGACGAACTGGTGAAGGCCGACGCACGGCTGGTCAAGCTGCGCCAGGAGCTGGGCCGGGGCAACGACCTGACGTGGGTCGATCAGGCGGCGATCCTCTACGCGCTCGCGCCCGATAAGGAGCAGGCCGAGATTGTTGCGAACAACGTGAAGTTCCGCGAGCAGCTCTCCGAAGACGAGGCCAATGCGATCGACGACACCAACCGTCGTCGGCTGGTGCTGGGTCTAAACCCACTGGCGATCGACATGAAGCTGGTCGAGTGCAGCCGGGACCACAGCAATGACATGATCAAGCACAACTTCTTCGCCCACGACTCACCGGTCGCGGGCAAGACGACGCCGTGGGACCGCGCGAAGAACTTCGGCACCAAGGCCTCGGGTGAGAACATCGCCGCGGGCTACAAGAACGGCAACGCCGTCGTCAAGGGCTGGTGGTACAGCCCCGGCCACCTCAAAAACATGATGGGCAAGGGCCACAAGCGCATCGCCGTGGGCCAGGAAAACAAGCACTACACGCAGATGTTCGGGCGTTGAGTCGCGCAGCAAGCCGCGGCGCTTCATCTTGTCGAGTTATCCCCGCAACTCTGCGCCAACCTTTTCACCCAATGCCTTGACGACGGTCTGCACTTGCGGGTCGACCTGTTCGTGTCGTAGTGTCGTGGCGGGGTCGCGGAACTGCATGCGCAGGGTGACGGATTTCTTGCCCTTGCCCACCTGTTTGCCGCGGTAGGTGCCGACGAAGTTGGTGGATTCGAGCAGCGCGGGGTTGGCGGTCGTGATGGTGTCCGCGATCGATTGCCAGGCGGTGGCCTCATCCACGACGACCGACAGGTCGCGCTCGATCGCGGGGTACTTGGGCAGCTCGCCGGCGGTGTGCGTCGGCGGGTACATGGCGGTGACGTTCTCCATGCAGATGAGCGCCGAGGCGACACGCGTCTGCAGGCCGAAGTGGTCGGTGAGCGACTGCCTGGTCAGGCCGACGCTGCCGGTCATCGTGTCGCCGAGCTTGATGACGGCCGCGACTTCATACCACGGGTCGTCGATCTTCTCGAAGCTCAGGCTGTCGGTCGCGTTTGCCCCGCCCAATGCGTGAACGAGTTCGGCGATCGTTCCTTTCAGTTCGGAGAGCGCTTGCTGCGCGTCCTCGGCATCGCGGATCACCGCGAGCTGTCGGCCTTCTTGGATCTGCCCGTCGCGCTTGGACCAGCCCGAGGCGATCTCGAACAGCTTGACGTCGCTGTTGCCCACATCCTGATTGAGCTTGCGGCAGGCCAGGAGGCTCGGTAGCACCGCGGGGCGCAGCGTATTGTCCAGCCGGCGCGTGTCGGTGGTGAGCGAGGCCGGCTCGTTGTCGACGACGAACTGCTGGGCGTGTTCAAGCGGGATGAGCGAGGGCGTGATCGTCTCGTGGTAGCCGTGGGCGACGAGGGTCTCGACGATGGTGCGCTTGGCCTCGACGTTGTCCTGCGGGTGATGGGCGACGATGTTGATCTTGGTCTGGGTCGGGATGTTGGCCAGGCCGTGCTGCCGGGCGATCTCCTCGATGAGGTCGATCTCGCGCGTGAGGTCAAGGCGGTAGCTGGGGATCGTCGCGGTGATCGTGCCGCCGTCGATGGTTGTTTCGATCCCAAGGGCGTTTAGCAGCGAGGCTTGCCGAGTTTCATCCAGCTCGATCCCGAGCAGATCGCGTGTGCGTTGGCAACGCAGCGACACAATTCCGGCGGCCGGGTCATCCTGCCCGACACGGATCACGCCCTGGGCCAGTTCACCGCCCGCCAGCTCGAGGATCAGCTCGCAGCAGCGCTTGCTCGCCTTGTCCACGCCCAGCGGGTCGACGCCACGCTCGAAGCGGAAGGACGAATCGCTGAACAGCTTGAGCTTTCGGCTTGCCCGGCGGACGCTCAGCTCATCGAAGATCGCCGACTCGATAGCTAAGTCGGTCGTGGTCTCGCTGACCTCCGACTCGGCCCCGCCCATGACGCCGGCCAGCGCGACGGGCGTCTTGCCATCCGCGATGACGAGCATGTCGTCCTGCAGCTTGTGCTTGCTGTGGTCGATCGCTTCGAAGCCTTCGTCCTTGTTTGCCTTGCGCACGACGATCTTCTTGTCGGCGAGCTTGTTCAGGTCGAACGCGTGCAGCGGCTGGCCGAGCTCGAGCAGTACGAAGTTGGTGATGTCCACGACGTTGTTGACCGACCGCTGGCCGACGGCCTCGAGGGCCTGCACCAGCCAGTCGGGGCTCGGCCCGATCTTGACGCCGGTGATGACACGCGCGGTATAGAGCGGGCACAGGTCGGTCGCCAGATTTTCGACCGATGCGAGCGACTCCACGGCCGCGCCCGCTTCAGCGGGCAGCTCGCAGGCCGGCACCTTGAGTGTCCGCTCGCTGCGGGCCGCGATCTCGCGTGCGACGCCGACGTGGCTGAGTACGTCCGGGCGGTTGGAGGTGACCTCGACATCGATCATCGTGTCGTCGCCGACCGCTTCGGTCTCTTCGACGGGGAATCCGCCGGCGGTGAGCAGGCGCTCGGCCTCGTCGAGGTCGATGGGCGTATCGAGCAGGCGGTTGAGCCAGTGGAGACTAACTTTCATGCCGCACAGAATATCGGCGTGCGCCTGGGCCTGCAGGCCCGGGCCGAATGCCGCGTAGGATTTGGCTGCTGCTAGTCCTCGACGGGGATATCGATGAGTTTCTTGTTGCCTTGGTCATCTTTTTCGATGGCGACCGCGTCGTAGAGCGACCCGGTCGCGGTGTAGGCCCGATACTCCAGCCGCCCATCCCTGACATCGATGATCTGGAAGAACTGGGTCCCTGCGGCGGTCTTGGTGGTCACGAGTCCGTCCTGTTTTTTGAACACATCCAGACCCTCTTGGTTGATGTCGTACATCTTCGGGCCGCTGACCGAGGTGACGTAGACGGTGCCCAGCGCGTCCTCTTGCTGGCCCTCGGTGGTGCGACGCGGGGTATGCCCCCGGGCGTACGTGTGGTCGTGGCCTTGGAGGACCAGGTCGACGCCGTTTATCTCAAGTATCTGTTTCCAGTGCTCGCGTGTGTTGGTCTGCTTGGGGCCGCGTTTTGGCGCAAAGACGGGGTGGTGGAACGTGACGACACGCCAGCGGTAGTCGCCCTCGCTGAGTTTTTGTTCCAGGTATTCCTTTTGCTCTTCGAGCTTGGCGATGGAATTGAGCACGATGACCTGGACACCTTGGTAAACGACCGTGTAGACGGTCTCGTGCAGTTCCTCGGGCAGGCTGTCTTCAACGGGCAGGGCAAACTGCGGCCGCCATTGCATCGCCAGCTTCCCAGCATATTCGTGGTTGCCAGCAACGGGTACGCCGGTTGTTTCGGCGTGCAGGTGCCCGCCGGCGTTCATCCACTCGGCCCACTCGTTGTCGGCGTGGGCCTTGTTAACCAGGTCGCCCGCGTGGATAGAAAATGCTGCGTCCGGTGCGGTCCTGTGTGCCATCCGGATCACACGCGACCACTTGCTGTGGATGTCGTTCTGCGCGTCGCCGAAGTACAGGAAGCGGAAGGGCTCGGCATTGTCCGAGGCGGTGCGGAACTGGATCCACTCCGACCACCGCTTGCCGTCGCCGACGCGGTAGGCATAAAGCGTGTCGGGTTTTAGATCGCTGAACTCAACGGAGTGGTAGTGGGTCGTGCGGTTGATCGGCTTGCTCTTGTCTCCCAGATCGAGTGGCTGGGTCGTCGCTTCGTGTCGCTCGGCGGCGTCAGCAAACTTTGGTCCCGGAAGGGCGGGAGCGATCTCGGCGTAGGCCTGCTTGACACTCGCGTCGGTCCGCCAAGTGACGGCCCGTGACGACGCGGGGTCACCGTGGAACGTCAGAAATATCCGGTCGGGGTCGGCGCTGGCGATCTCCCAATGACGGGCACCGCCTGTGTCGTGCGCCACTGCCGAGAGCGTGAGGCAGGCAAGGGTGATCAGCCCAACGATTACTTTTGCTCGGTAATCCAATGGAAAAGATCCTTCCAGTAGGTGTGGGGTGCTTGGCCCGCTGAGGGGTCATCTAACCCTTTGCAGACACGAGAATCGTGCTTCTATTACGAAGGCGGGCTGATACGGGTCGGTGTTGTGGATCGTGGCGCCTGATGCCTAAGTCGCGAGACCTCAGGACTCGGCCATTTCGCGGAAGGCGGCCTTCATGCCGTCCATCGTGATCGCCGGCTGGGTCGGGGCGGGGGCGGCGGTCGTGTTGGCCTGGTACTGCTGGACGTCGCGCGTCTTGACCATGCGGAAGACCCTGCCGTCGGCGGCTCGGAAGGTGTGCAGCGGGACCTTGCCGGTCTTCACCGCCCGGAGGAGCTGCATCGCGGGTAGGCCGAGCTTGTATGGAGCCCTTTCGAGTTCGACGGCTTCGCCGAGTTGCTTGCGCCACTGTCCCATCGTCATCTGTGCCATGCGTGTGCTCCCTGCAGCGATTCCGCCGCCACCCCTCAAATCGGCGGGGTTTGGCGATGAACCGTATTCCAGCGCGGGTTGTTATCGGTCGTTGGTGCCATCGATGTCTTGGAGGTTCACGCTAAACGCGCTTGCGTGCCCGGCTCTATCATCTGTCCCCCATGACCCTTGCCGACGCCAACCTGACCAATGCCCTGGGCCTGGCGGCCGCGACGACCGCGTCGATGTTCTGGGCGGTGTCGGTGGTGTTTTACCGACGGGTCGGGCGCGTCATGCCACCGGTGATGCTGAACATGACCAAGGGCATGATCGCGGTCGCGATCCTCTCGCTCTTCCTGCTGGTCGATTGGCAGGTGCTGGGCAATACGCAGTGGGACCTGTCGTCATCGATGCTCTGGCTGATGGCGCTCAGTGGGGTCATTGGGATCGGGCTGGGCGACACGATGTTCTTTGCCGGGCTCAACCGCATGGGGTCACGGCGTATGTTGCTGCTCTTTACGATCAACCCGGTCGTCACCGTCGTCGCCGCTTGGGCGCTGATGGACGAGCCGCTGACCTGGTTGCAGATTATCGGCGTCGCGCTGACCTGTGGCGGGGTGGCGTGGGTCATCGCCGAGCGCAACACGAAGCAGTCCGATGGGCACGTCGATCCGCTTGGCGTGGTCTACGGGATCGGGGCCGCGACTTGCCAGGCCGCCGGTGTCCTCATGTCGCGCTACGTCTTCGAGCAGGGCGAGATGACCGCCGCGTCCAGTGCCTGGCTGAGGCTGGCGGCCGGCTCATTCGCGCTGCTTCTGTTCCTGCCCCTGGACAAGGTGCTCAAGGACCCCGGCGGCGAAGACCACCACCACCCCGCGCACCCGTCGAAAGCACAGGCCTATCTCATGTTCTTCGGCGCGCTGCTGCTCGGCACCGTTTGTGGGATCACCCTCATGCAGATCTCGGTCAAGTACGCCAACGAGGTCGGCGTCGCCGGCACACTGCTGTCGCTGAGCCCGCTGTTCGTCCTGCCAGTCGTCGCGATGATGGGTGAGTACATCAGCAAACGCGCGGTACTCGGCGCGATGGTCACGATCGCGGGCGTGGCGATGTTGTTTGTGTTCTCTAGCTAGCGTCTTACCCCGACGCCCCGTACAGCAGGAACACGCCGATCCCCAGGAAGAAGCAGAACAGCCCGTACATCGCGTGCTCGATGGTGGCCAGCAGCAGCGACCGCGACTTCAGGTAAGTGCGTGTGAAGATCAGTCCGCCGACGAAGGTCAGCGCGAGCACGACCCAGTTGTTGAACATCACGTGGCCGAAGGAAAACGCCATCGCGTTGACGAGGATCAGCCCCCACCCGCCCCCGAGGATTGGCCGGTACCGCTGGCAGAAGAACGCGCGGTAGATCACGTTCTGCGGGTACACCGACACCCAGGGGTAGAAAATAAAAATCATCAGCGGCAGGAACCACGGCAGATCTTCGCGATGGAAGATCGAGAAGAGGCCCGTCGGTATATCGATCGGCAGGTAGGGCAGCGCCCGCCCGGACATCAATCCGAACGCCCCCATCAGCAGCACGCACAACAGAAGCCACCGTCCGACGATCCACCCCATCGCGGGCATCACCGCCTTGGCGTTCCAGAGCTTGCGGCGATCGAACTTGGGGTCGTAGAACAAACCGACCGCGCAGAGCAGGCCCATCAGCATCAGGAAGAAGAACAGCCGACCGCCACCGAGCACGCCGGGGTACATCCAGATCAGCAGCGGCCCGCCGCCGAATAAGGCGAACATCTCCAGCCAGCGCAATCCTTTTTGCGGGACAGTCATTGCGAAGAGTTTAGCGGTCCGTTGGGAGGGCGAGGCTCCTGCCGAGCTGCTAGCTCTATATGACGCGTGGCTCGGCAGGAGCCTCGCCCTCCCCGAGCTCCCAATCATGGACTCAGTTTGATATGCACCGCCTCGAGCATCGTATCGCCAACGACCTCGGCCCGGTGGCCGTGCACCGCGTCATCAAACGCCAACCCATCGGGTAACTTGTCCGCGGCGATGAAAGCATCGCCGGGACCGAATTCACGGGCGCTGCCATCGCGCAGGATCAGACGCAGGGTGCCGGATCGCACCACGATCAGCGTCGGGTCGCCTGCAACGTGCCAGTCAGCGGTGTAGCCCGGTTCGCTTGAGCGCAGCCGCAGGGATGAGCAGTCGATCCGCGGGCTCAGCCGCATCCCACCGCGCTGCTCGGCGGGCCAGTCGCGCTGGGCCCAAACGGTTGTGCCGTCTTCAGCTGTCACGAGCATGGGCAGTTGGTGGTTCTCCGCATGGTTGGCCATATGGATATGCTATAGAAACCGCGCCGATTTCTACTCACTCCTGTTGTTTTATGTCACACACCGCGACCAAACGCATCATCAACGTCTCCAACCGTCTGCCCGTACGCATCGCGGGCGACGAACTGGTCAAGTCTTCCGGCGGGCTCGTCTCCGCGCTCGAGGGCATCCAGGGCGACTTCGAGCTCCAATGGATCGGCTGGCCCGGAGGCGCGGCGGAACACAGCGAGAGCCAGAACAACCTGGCCGACCGTCTCAAGTCCGAGTTTGGGTACCACCCGGTCTTCCTCTCTGAAGAAGAGATCGACGACTTTTATCACGGCTTTTCGAACTCCTCGCTCTGGCCGCTGCTGCACTACAACCCGACCTACTTCAACTACCAGCACCGCTGGTGGAAGGCCTACGAGCGGATCAATGGGTGCTTCGCCGACGCGGTGTGCGACGCGGCCGACGAGGGCGATCTGGTCTGGGTCCACGACTATCACCTGATGCTGCTACCCAAGATGCTGCGCGAGCGTCGACCGGACCTGCGTATCGGCTTCTTCCTTCACACGCCTTTCCCCTCCTATGAGATCTTTCGCTGCCACCCCAGGCGGCAGGAGCTGCTCGAAGGCCTGCTCGGCGCGGACCTCGTGGGCTTCCACACCTTTGGTTACCTGCGCCACTTCCGCTCGGCGGTGCTGCGGCTGACGGGGCGCGAGTCGGACGTATACACCATCCGGCACGACGACGCTCAGACCCACATTGGCGTGTTCCCCATCGGCATGAACTGGTCGGGCTTCGAGCAGGAGCTCGGCTCGGACCGGTTCAACACGTGCAAGGCCCGCTTCACCCGGGACTACAAGGACAAGCGGATCGTCTTAAACGTCGAGCGCCTCGACTACTCCAAGGGGATCCCGCAGAAGCTCGAGGCGATCGAGAAGTACCTCGAGTCTAACCCGGATCGACGCGACAATGTCGTCTTTATCCTGATCGCGGTGCCCTCGCGTGAAGACGTCGGCGAGTACGCGACGCTCAAGGAAAACATCGAGCTGGCGGTCAGCCGGATCAACGGCCAGTACGCGACGATCAGCAACATCCCCGTCCACTTTATCAACCGGGGCGTGCAGTTTGAAGAGCTCTGCGCGCTGTACGCGATCTCCGACGTCGCGATGGTCACGCCGCTGGTGGACGGCATGAACCTGGTGGCCAAGGAATACATCGCCTGCCAGGAAGACCACGGCGGGGTGCTGATCCTCTCTGAGTTCGCCGGCGCGGCGCAGGAGCTATTCAACGCGATCATGGTCAACCCGTACGACATCGACGGTATGGCCTGGGCGGTCGGCGAGGCGCTGGACATGGACGACCAGCACAAGCGCGAGTTGATGGAACCGATGCGTCGGCTGGTCATCGAGAATGACAGCAAGTGGTGGGCCAGGCGGTTTATCGATTCGCTCGTGACGTCGACCGGGCAATCCAGCCGGGACGAGGTCAAGCGGCTGGATGACCGGGCGCTGCTGCCCTTCGCGAAGTCGACGACGCGCAAGGCGTTGTTCCTTGATTATGACGGCACACTGCGTGGCTTCACGCTCGATCCGGCGAAGGCGACGCCCCAGCCGAGGCTGGTTGAGATCTTTGAGCGGCTGAGCAAGCGTAAAGACCTGGACGTCTATATCGTCAGCGGGCGCAAGGCCGACTTCCTTGAGAAACATATGGGCGGGTTCAACTTCACGCTTGTCGGCGAGCACGGCTACACGTTTACCCGGCCCGGCGAGAAGCCGGAACTGCTCAATGGCGATGCCGACCTGGAGTGGATGCCGACGGTGCGCGAGGTGTTTGGTTTGTACGCCGCTTCGACGCCGGGCACGCACGTTGAGCAGAAGCGCTCGGCCATGGTCTGGCACTACCGCGCGGCCGACCCGGAGTTCGGGCACTGGAAGGCGATCGAAGTCATCGGCCACCTCAAGGAAGCGATCGCCAACGTCCCCGCCGCGATCGCGCACGGCAAGAAGATTGTTGAGGTCTCCAGCCAGCAGATCAACAAGGGCATGGCCGTCGAACGGTTCATCCACGAGCACGCGTACGATGCGGTGTTGTGCATCGGTGACGACCAGACCGACGAGACGATGCACCGCCACCGCAAGATGGGCGCGGTGACGATCAAGGTCGGCGCGGGTACGACAGATGCGGAGTACCGCCTTCCCGGCCCGGACCAGGTGCACGACATGCTCGATGCGATCGCGCGGGGATGAATGTGTTCAAGGCTTTGGCCGTGTGTAGCGGGTGACGTGAAGCGTCCCGTATAATCGGCCCATGCCCGACCCCCAGCCCACGCCGCAGCCTGCGCCCAACCCCACCAAGCCCGCGGCGTCCAACATCCACACCCACGCGAGCCAGCGCGTCGACCGTGGCAAGGCCCGCCGGCCGATGCTCGAGTGGTTTTTCTACGCCATCGGGCTCGGGGCACTGGTCGCGCTCGTCGCCGGCGGGTTCATCGTCCGGGCGGTCCAGAACGATCTGGACCAGGCGGCCAGTCACCGCGGGACCTACGTTTCGATCATTATCCTCGCGCTCTTCGGCTTCGCGGTCATCAAGAACTTCTTCGACATCCGCTTCATCCACCGACAGGCCCGGCTGACCGACAAGCAGATCAACAAACTCCGCGAGACCAACAATATTTATGTGTTTCTGCAAAGCTCCGAGCCGAGCCTGTTCCGCGACCACATTGACAACCTGCATGAGATCTTCCGCCGGGACTGCAACATCTCACAGGACAACCTGGTCACGCTGCTGCAGTCGCGCCTGCTCGCGAAGACCCGCGTCGTCGAGTTCTGCTCGTCGATCCTTGTGACACTCGGGCTGGTCGGCACGATCATCGGCCTGATCCAGTCGGCCGGCGGTCTGGGCGAGGTGTTCAAGGCCATGTCAGGCGGCGACACAACGATCATGGAGGGTGTCGACGCGGCGCTGGGCGGTATGGGGGTCGCCTTCTATACGACGCTGATGGGCGCGATCCTTGGCGGCGTCTGCCTGCGGCTGCTCTCGAACCTCGTGGATGCCAACACTGAGCACATCGTCAGCCACATCGCGGAGCTGACGGAGATCTACATACTGCCGATCCTACGCCGGGCTGGTCGGATCAATGAAGAGCACCAGAAGAAGCTGCGTGAGAAGGGCATCGGCCTGCCCGCCGGCGTGCCCGTGCCCGGCACCGTCGAGACTGGGCAAACCACTACGTCCCCGATGCCCGCGAGTGGGCCTGAAGATTTAGAAGATGGTAGTCATTAAGTTTTGCCGTCGCCTGTATGGCGACGTGCACGCCGCGTTCCACGCGGCGGCTAACGCGTACCGATAGCCCACATGCTGATCCTCCCCAAACGCAAGTCGACGTTTAACTTCTTCGAGTCGTTCTCAGACTTGGTGTTCTGTACGCTCGTGATGTTCCTGGTGCTGGTGCTGTTCCTGGCGATGAATGTGAACCAGAAGCAGGAGCAGGTGGACAGCGACCAGCAGGCGGTGACGCAGACACGCGCGGAGATCGCGCAGGCGAAGATCGATGCCGAGCGTGAGTTGGCACAGCAGCAGAAGCTCAATGCCGAGGCGAAGGACGTCTTCGATCGAGCGCTGGCCAGTGTCGAGGCTCAGCGCAAAGAGATTATCGACAAGGCCCAGGCCGCGATCATGGCCGAGCGTCAACGGATCGATCAGGAACGCAGTCGGATCGAAAAAGAGCTCAAAGCTCGGCAGGATGCGCTGGCCGTCATGGAGCGCGAGGTCGATCGGCAGATCCGCGTGTATGAGCAGGCGCTGGGGACTAAACGCTTCACGGGTTTGCCTGCCAAGCCTCGATTGGTCGTCGCCTATGACTGGCAGGCGAACCGGATGGGCGTGCATCCGGTGCCCGCTTGGCTGGTGGACGAGCTGAATACGACCCCGCCGGGCCTGGCGGGCCAGCCGTTGGCGGACTATTACGCGAACCTGCGTGCCAAGTTCATGAAGCAGGTCAAGGGTACCGAGCCGCTGACGCCGCGGCAGTACCGCGAATTGATCCGCGCGGTGTCCGTCGGTCTTGAGCCCGTGCCCAAGGTCGGCAGCGACCGCCGGATGTCGCTGGACCTCGAGTTCGTGATTGACGATGAGGGCCGACCCACCACGCAGGTCGCCGTCGCGATCCCTGGGGGTAACGGCGAGCGTGCGGGCGTGCGGGTCGGCGATACGCTGATCGCGGTCGGCGACGAAT
>Ga0213866_10000758_pt1 | contig 25097 bp, 23 predicted proteins | sample PICome_11_FD_160079 | JGI IMG/M metagenome (GOLD analysis project Ga0213866, IMG submission 160079) | Coastal seawater microbial communities near Pivers Island, North Carolina, United States - PICO284 | ecosystem: Environmental > Aquatic > Marine > Coastal | place: USA: North Carolina...
CTAAGATAATAAATGATTTATTGAGAGTTCGCCCTCGCATAAAAGCCAAAGGGGCAATTTCTATTAAGTTATTGGCCATTTTTCGGTCAATTTCCTCGCCCGGCATCATTTCATATAAAGCGTCGTAAAGGGGCCTTAAATAAGGATCAATTTTTTCTTTCATGTCGCCCGGTAGAAATCCCAGTCGCTCGCCTGCTTCTACTGCAGGTCGAGAGAGAACTAGACGGTTTATTTTACCCTCGACAAATAAAGAAACGGCATAAGCAACCGCCATATACGTTTTCCCCGTTCCCGCAGGCCCGACTGCAAAAACTATATCTTTAGTTTTCATTTGTTTAAGAAAAATTTCTTGGTTTTTTGTTTTGGGGTAAATCGTTTTTAATTTTGTAGTGATTTGGAATTTTTGATCTTGTTCAATTTGCTCTTTAATATAAGAGGGCTTTGCCAAATCAATATTATTTTCTATTTCTTCGGCTGTAATGTCTTTGTTTTTTAATTTTTGATATAAACCCTGAATAATAAAGTAAGCTTTTTCAACAGGATCACGATTACCTTTGATAGAAAGTAAATTTCCTCGAGTGTATAATTTTACCTTAAACTTATCTTCTAAAACTTTAAGATTTTTATCATGGTATCCGAATAAGCTAGAAAGAAATTGATTATCTTCAAATTCTAATTTTTTTTGATGAAGTGGAATACTCGAAGTGGTCATTATGCTCTCTCTCCCAATAAGGAATGAGTCAGTGCCTCTTTAATTTGAACGGGGATAATCTGACCAATAATTTGCTTTTCTCCTTGCAGCGCTACACTTTGATTAAATTCTGATTTTCCTTTGACTTGACCTTCATGTTTGCCTGCTCCATCAATTAACACTTGAACGGTTTTTTGAATAAATTTTTTATTGTATTCCAGCTGTTGTTCATTCAATAATGCTTGGGTTCGCGCTAATCGTTCATCTAAAATATCATCATTAATAAGTTCTTTATTAGCGGCAGGGGTTCCAGGTCGAGGGCTGTATTTAAAAGAATAAGAGTTCATGTATTTGACTCTTCGAATTAAATCGAGAGTATCTTCAAAATCTTGATCCGTTTCGCCGGGAAAGCCAATAATAAAATCAGAAGAAAGAGCGATATTAGGCTTTGCTTTTCTTACTTTTTCAATAATTTCAAAATAATAATCGCGGGTATGTTTGCGGTTCATTAATTTTAGAACATTATCAGATCCTGATTGAACTGGTAAATGCAGATAGGGCATAAGCTTTTTATTCGTACCGTGAAGTTCAATTAAATCATCGGTCATATTAATGGGATGACTTGTTGAGTACGTAATGCGCTCGACGCCTCCAATTTCAGATATTGTATTAATTAAAGATGCCAGAGTATAAGGTTTGCCCGCCGCATCAGCACCGTGATAGGCATTAACATTTTGGCCTAGTAAAGTGAACTCTACGACACCTAAGTCGACAAGGGCTTTGACTTCGTCGACTAACTCATACACTGTACGTGAGTACTCGGCCCCCCTAGTATATGGGACTACACAAAAATGACAAAATTTATCGCATCCTTCTTGAATGGTAATAAAAGCTGATTTGCTGTTATGGTTTCTTTTTATAAGATTAAGAGTGTCAAATTTTTCGATCGCATCAAACTCTGTGATAGAGGATTGAGAAATTTCATCTGTTTGTAAAAACTTATCTAAAGATTGGATGGATTGGGGTCCTATAACTAAATTCACATATGGGGCTCGTTGTTGGATTAGTTCCCCTTCGGCTTGAGCTACACACCCCGCAACAATCACTTTTTGGTCTTTTTTTCCTTTTTTTTGAATTCTGCCTAAATCAGAGAATGTTTTTTCAGTGGCCTTTTCTCGAATATGGCATGTATTAAGGACAATGTAATCCGCATTAAAAGGGTCATCCGTCGGTTGAATGTTGTGAGACAGAAAAATATCTTTCATTTTATCAGAGTCGTAAACATTCATCTGACATCCAAATGTTTTAATAAAGAAATTTTTAGCTACTGGCATTAAGAGTTTTTGCAAACAAAATTGCGTCTTGCAAAGAAGAGGGATTTATAGGATTGCTCCCATAGTAATTTTTTCGTTCATTGTAGGCTTTATAGCCTAATTTTTCATAAAGTTTAATAGCAAATTTATTAACAGCGCTTGCTTCCAAAAAGATTTTGACTGATTTTCCTGTACTTTTGAGTTGTTTTTCAAGCTCCTCTAAAATCATTCTTCCCAGCCCCTGGTTCCTAAATTTAGGCAAAACGGCAATATGTAAAATTTCAAATTCACTGACCTTGTGATCTTGATATAAAAAATGCCCGATCAAAGCGCCTGTAACATTAGTTTGATCTAGAAGATAAATGTTAAAACTTGTCTCTTTATTGAGATGAAGCTCAATATCTTTTTCGCTCCAATTAATCTCTAGTTGGTCTTTATGATTGATAATCCAGTTTTTAGAATCAGATAGAGTATGTAAAAAATTCAAGCCACAATATTATCATAAAAAACCTTGGAACACTCATACCAGTTAAATTTTTTTGTATATTCTTGACATTTTTTTCGATCAATCGACAAACAATTCAAAATATTTTCTTTTAAATTATCTCCAATAAATCCATTAATCCCATTGGCGATGATATCTTTAGGACCTGTTACATCATAAGCAGCAACTGGGGTTCCGGTAGCATTAGCTTCAGTGACGACATTGCCAAAGGTATCGGTCTTACTAGGAAAAACCATCACATCTGAACTAGCATAGTAATTTACTAAATCCTGCCCAAACAGATAACCTGTAAATTTTACATCTGGATATTTTTTTTTAAGTTTATTGAGCTGGGGTCCATCACCAACGACGACTTTAGTGCCCTCTAGATCCAAATCTAAAAAAGCTTGAATATTTTTTTCAGTAGCCACTCTACCAATATAGGAAAATATTGGTCCAGATCCTAGATCTAGTTTTTGATAATGACCAAATTTTTCATGATCAACGCCCCTAGACCAAACTACCGTATTTTTAAAATTCATTTTTATTAGTTCCGCTTGCATAGACGGCGTTGGAACCAAAACTTTTTTTGCTTTGTTATGAAAATGTTTTAAGAAGAAATAAAAAAAACTAGCAGGAATTTTTGTACGTTGTTGAATGTACTCCGGAAAACGCGTGTGAAAAGAAGTGGAAAAAGTTTTTTTTTCAGCCAAGCATATTTTTCTGGCCAAGAAACCTAAAGGCCCCTCGGTAGCGATGTGGATATGGTCAGCATTGATCTTATCCATCATATTTTTCAGTGTTTTTTTGCGAGTGATAACAACTTTAATTTCATTGTAGGAAGGTAGGCCAAAACGAAGCTTAAAAAGTTCAGGATGAATAACCTCCACCTGCATACCCATTTTTTCAAGCTCCGGTATTGTGTTTATATAAGAACGAACAACGCCGTTAACTTGTGGTTTCCAAGCATCTGTAACAAGTAATAATTTCAAGCTGCAGATACCTTATTGATAGTTTGTATTTCTAAGGACTGTATTTTTTTTTCATCCCAAAAAACTAGCTCCAAGTTACCATTAAAATCCTCAACCATTGCGCTACAACTATCGACCCAATCTCCTAAGTTGTGATATGTTTTATCTCCAATTTTTTTTATTTGTGCATGGTGAATATGACCACAAACAATTCCATCACAATTATTTTTTTTAATTCTCTCCAGACATGCATTTTCAAAATTTTCTATAAATCTTTGAGCATCTTTTACCCGCGTCTTTAAATATCCTGATAAGGACCAATAGGAAAAACCAAGCTTTCTTCGACAGAAGTTTAAAATATTATTAAACCAAACAGAGTAGTCATATAGGGCAGCGCCAATTTTTGCTAACCATTTTGAATTTAAAACTATTCCATCAAACTCATGGCCATGCATCAAGAGTAGTTTTTTATTATCGGCGGTTGTATGGATTCTATTTTTACGAACTTTTATATTGGCAAAAGAAAAACCACAATAATCAGCAATAACCTCATCATGGTTCCCCGGAATATAATATACTTTAGTGCCAGAGCGGGCTTTACGTAAAACTTTTTGAATGAATGTATTAAAGTCAGAACTCCAAAACCAATTTTTTTTTAAACGCCATCCATCAATAATGTCGCCTAATAGATATAAGTAATCGCAGTCATTATATTTCAGAAAATGTAACAGCTCCTTTACTTTTGAAGCACGTATGCCAATATGCACATCTGAAATAAAAATAGAGCGGTGCTTGGTAACTTTCATAGATTCTTACCGAGATAATAAAAGAAACATGTTAAAGTTTTATTAAATGGCGAAAGATCAAAATCTATATATTCGCAAAAATTCGAAAATTCATGCAAATGGACTTTTTGCAAAATATGACATCGAGCCTGGCGCTAGAATTATTGAATATCGAGGCTTAAAAATAACTAAAGCTCAATCTGATAAGATTGCGGATGTGCATATAGCAGCAAATAAAAAGCAGGGAACCGTAGGAGCTGTTTATATTTTTACCTTAAATGAACGATACGATATCAATGGAAAAGTAGCGTGGAATTTAGCAAAATATATTAACCACTCTTGTGATCCCAATTGTGAGACCGATATTGTGCATGGTAAAATTTGGATTAATGCTATTAAAAACATTAAAAAAGGTGAGGAATTGACCTATGACTACGGATATGACATGGATTGTTTTGAGGACCATCCCTGTCGCTGTGGCTCCAAAAACTGTATTGGTTATATTGTTCGCAGCAATTTACGTTGGCGCGTAGAAAAAAAGATAAACAATAAAAAAAACAAGAAATAATTTAACAAAATTTTCATACATCGCTGAATCTTTTTCCTTTAAAATAAAAATAGATTTGAACAAAGATTCGCTAAAATCTGTTGTAAAGAAATCCATCGCTCCTCAGATTATTCTCAGCAAAAAATTGAAAAAACGTCAACTTGAACAAGAAAAGAAACTTAAAAGAATTGAAAAAAAATTTAATCTTTTTGAAAAAACAGTTTTAAAAATTAAAGATCAAGTGAAACAGTATGCTCAAATTTTTCAAAACGATTTAAATTTACAGCAAATCAATAAACAATTTAATGGACTGAATGTCGAACCCGAACTGCATTCCTTTCAAAGTGAGATCCGTTCATTGAAAGAAGAAATAGCTACCCTCAAAGACTCCATTACCATCAAACTGGATGATCATCAAAACAAAGTAAACACCTTTTATTCTCGATTAGATGAAATAGACTTTCAAAATTATCGACCAGCAAGAATTAAGCGCATTTATTAAATAATCATGGATCGCAAAAATAAAAATATCTTCGACGCTTTTTGGTGTTCTATTGATGGATTAAAAATTTTATATGAAGAAAAAGCTGCGCGACGAGAACTTCTTCTATTTATTTTTTCAATTCTTTATATTTTTCTAATGCAACCTGATTTAAATATGATCATTTGGCTTATAGTGTTGCCTTTATTAATTTTAAGCATTGAAGCACTTAATACGGGAATTGAATACACTTGTGATAAGATCACAATGGATAGGTCAAATAAAATTAAAAAAGCCAAAGATCTAGGATCTGCTGCAATTTTTTTAGCGTTAGTTGCCTATAGTGCAGTGGTTATAATAGATATTAGTAAATTATTTTTAAACTGACATTCCAATTAAGATCATTTTTTCAACAAATTAATCACTGCTTTTCGGAATTAAAAAAAGCATCAGCTCCTCAATGCTTTCGTTTAACTACTGACAACAACAGAAATAGTGAATCGGGCTATGTCACTAAAAATTCATAATTTATTTGTGAAAATTATATTAAGGTGGAACAAAGAAAATGCAAAAGTACTTCTCTGAATTTCTGGGTACCTTTATTCTTTTATTGAGTATTGTGGGATCAGGAATCGCTGGTCAACAATATACTGACGATCAAATGGTAATTCTTTTCAGTCATTCTGTGGTCATCGGATTTACTTTGATCTTTTTAATTCGTATGTTTGCAAACTACTCTGGAGCTCATTTTAATCCAATTGTCTCTTTGTTGTTTTTTTTTAAGGGAGAGTTATCTTCCAAAGACTTAATAATCTATATGGTCATTCAGTGTGTAGCTGCCATCCTAGGTACAATGTTTGCTAACTTTCTCTTTGGATTTAATGTGATTGAAATCTCTTCCAATATTAGAAGTGGAAATAATATTTATATCTCAGAAATCTTTGCTACTTTTGGATTACTCATGGTCATCTTGCTATCAAGGGCAGATGGAAAAAATATTGTGGCTTTCAATGTTGGAATATATATATGCGCGTCTATTATCTTTACCTCTTCTGCCAGCTTTGCTAATCCTGTTGTAACAATTGCTCGAATGTTTACTGAGACTTTTGCAGGAATTCATCCTTCGACAATCTTTTTTTTCATTGGATCTCAAATTATAGGCCTAGGAATTGCTTACACTGTCTACAAACAAGTATTTGAGAAAAAATCTTAACTTCTTTAAAACTTAAAAAGCTATTTTTAAAACAAACTTCCAATTAGTTTTAGTTCTTCTATTTGAAATTTTTTGGTTTTGCTATATTTTTCAACCATTGCGTGGGTTCGTTTCGCAAGAATTGTAAAAATTCGCTGAAATTCATTTTCAATTTCTTCTTCACTGCCCTTAAACTTAGCTGGATCTTCAACGCCCCAATGCACTTTAGGTGCGCTGCTTAAATAAACAGGGCAAGATTCACCAGCAGCATTATCACAAACTGTGATCACTAAATCAAAATTTATATCACTGAATTCGTCCCAAGATTGGCTTTTGTAATCTGTTTCAAAAATACCTGATTTTTTTAAAGTTTTTAAACTCATTGGATGAACATAGCCTGTGGGTTTACTACCGGCACTAAAGGCTTGAAAATCATCTTTACCAAAATGATTGATTAGCCCTTCTGCCATAATTGAACGACAAGAGTTACCCGTACAAAGGACTAAGATTTTTTTCTTATTATTCATCAAAATCTAGGGAATAGCCAGCCGACCTAACTGTGCGAATTATATCTTTCTCTTCATTTTTATTTAGTTCTTTTCGAAGTCTACGAATGTGGACATCAACAGTTCTTAACTCTACATTGACTTGATTGGGCCAAATCTTATTTAATATCTGCTCTCGAGAGAATACTCTTTGTTTATTCTTTAGTAGGAAAAATAAAATATTAAATTCTGTTGGGCCAAGGTTAAGTCGCCTTTCTCCTCTGTAGGCTTTTTTTTGAACGGTGTTTATTTTAATTTCATTAAAAATAAGATTTTCTTGATCTTGATTTGACTGACTGGTTCTTTTTAAAATTGCTTTAACCCTTGCGATAAGTTCACTAGGTAAAAAAGGCTTGGTAATATAATCATCTAATCCGCTTTCAAAACTTATGATCTTATCTTGTTCGGAGTTTTTTGCTGTAAGCATTAATATGGGCAGGTTTTTATACTCTTGCTTATTTCGAATTCTTCTAAGAACCTCTAAGCCCGAAAGACCCGGTATCATCCAATCCAAAATAACAAAATCAGGCATAAATGTATCAAGATGTGATAAGGCGTCTTCTCCATTATGGACAACTAAATATTCGAAATTATTTTTTTTTAAATGCAAAGAGATAAGGTCTGAAATAGACTGATCATCTTCGACTACTAATATTTTAGGAAACAATTTTTTTAAGAATTATTGTACTTGCCTTCAATTAAGAAATGTACTTCTTCCATAATGTTGGTTACATAATCTCCAATACGCTCAATACCTTTTGAAATTTGGATTAAAGCTAAGGAGTCGGGAATAAAATCATCGTGTTCTTTCATATAAGAAAGGACGTCTTTGATAAAACTAGCATGCAATTCATCAATAACATGATCTCGTTCGGCTATTTTATCAGCATCTGCAATTTTTCTATCAAATAAGCAGTTCAATGCATCATGTGTCATAAGAGAAGCCTTTCCCCCTAGTATCTCCAGTTTTTCAATAAGTTGGTCAGGGATATTAGTGCTTACTCTATATCCTTTTTTTGCAACAGTTGTTAGGTGATCCCCTATTCTTTCAAGATCTCTAATGATCTTAATTGAGCAAAATAAAAATCTCAAATCGTCTGCCATTGGCTGTCTCATTGCAATAATTTGAAAAACTAAATCACTAATTTCATGATTTAGCTGATTTATTAAGCTATCTTTTTCAATGACGGTATTTGCTAAATTTTGATCTCTTGAAGCAACAACTTTTAAGGCATCGCTAAATTGTTGTTCTAAAATTGATCCCATCTTAACTAGCTTTTCATTAATTGAATTAATCTGATTTTCGTAATTTTTATCTGTATGAGGCATTATTATCCAAACCTTCCTGTAATATAGTCATTAGTTTTTTGGTTATCTGGTTTCGTAAAAATTTTAGTAGTATCTCCCTCTTCAATTAGATTGCCTAGGTGAAAAAAAGCTGTTTTATCAGATACTCTAGCTGCTTGTTGCATAGAATGAGTTACTATAATAATAGTATAGCTTTCCTTGAGTTCGGTTATTAATTCTTCGATAATTGAGGTGGCAATAGGGTCAAGAGCAGAACAAGGCTCATCCATTAAAATTACTTCTGGTTTCACCGCAATTGCACGGGCAATACATAGTCTTTGCTGCTGACCGCCGGACAAGCTTGTTCCTAAATCATCTAATCGATCTTTAACTTCTTCAAATAAACCTGCTTTTTTTAAAGCAGTAACTACAATTTCATCCATTTCATTTTTTTTATCAGTAAAACCGTGAATTCTAGGGCCATAAGCAACATTATCGAATATTGATTTTGGGAATGGGTTGGGTTTTTGAAAAACCATTCCAATTTTTTCTCTTAAATGTTCTACTTCTATTTCATTACTATAAATGTCAGTATCGTTCATGTAAATTTGACCTTCAACTTTACAAATCTCAATTACATCATTCATTCTGTTTAAACATCTTAAAAAAGTAGATTTACCACATCCTGAAGGCCCAATAAGAGCCGTTACTTTATTTTTCATAAAGTCTAAACTGATGTTATTGATAGCTTGTTTGTCACCATAATGAACGTTCACGTTTTTAGTAGAAATAATATTTACCATTTAACTTCAACCTTTCTTCTTATTAGTATAGCGGCGAGATTCATCACAATTAAAAAAAGAAGTAGCAACATGATACCAGCAGAAGTCTTTTCAATAAAGCCTCGTTCAGCACTCTCAGACCAAAGATAAATTTGAGATGGTAAACCAGTTGCTGGATCTAAGGGACCTCCTGGAATTTCCATTACAAATGCCACCATACCAACCATTAATAGGGGGGCCGTTTCGCCTAAAGCTTGGGCCATTCCGATAATTGTTCCTGTCAGAGTTCCTGGAAGAGCTAAAGGGACTACGTGATGAAAAGTTGTTTGCACTTTTGTTGCGCCAAGAGCAAGGGCGCCGTGTCTTATAGAGGGTGGTACCGCGCGTAAAGAAGACCTACAAGCTATAATTATGGTAGGTAAGGTCATAAATCCCAGCGTCAAACCTCCAACCAGGGGTACTTGAAAAGGCATATTAAAAACTCCAATTAACATTCCAAGTCCTAATAATCCAAATACTATAGACGGAACTGCAGCAAGATTATTGATATTAACTTCTATTAAATCTGTCATCTTACCTGGCTTTGTAAACTCTTCTAAATAGACTGACGCAAATAAACCAATAGGAAATGCAAATACTAAACAAATCATTAGCGCATAAAGGGATCCCATAATAGCGCCTAATATTCCTGCCGTTTCAGGATCACGAGAGTCTCCATTAGTGAAAAACCACAAATTAAATGTAGAACCAATTTTTTCCTTTGAAGTCAATTCATCTAAAATTGTTAACTGATAATCATTAATTTTTCTTTGAGACTCAGGGACATTTCTAGGGTAATTGCCCTTTACAATTTGATCAAGATCTGAGGACGCTGATATTTCTAAAGTTACTGTATTGTTGATTACTTCTTTATTTTTTAAGAAATAATCTCTTAGTTGATAATCAAATCGTCTTGTATACATTTCTCTAATTTTTATAAATTCATCTTCGCTAAGATTTTTAAAATTAAAATCAATTACTCCATCTGCTAATTTTTCAAAAGATGCTCTTGATATTTCTTTATCAGAGGAGTTTTGATCTACATTCATTAATTCAGGGTCAAAAAATATATCTGTCTCAATTGTTGTTCTAAAGAAAGCCCCACTCCCGGTGGAGAAAATTTTGATTATTAATAAAGAAACAAATAACAGTGATAAAAAAACTCCAACTTGCCCATAGAATTTAAAACGTCGCTCAGCGCTTAATCTTTTTTTAATATTACTCATATTTTTCTCTATATTTTCTGACGATAACTACTGCGATTACATTTAAAATTAATGTCATAACAAATAAGGTCAAACCCAAGGCAAATGCAACTAAAGTTTTTGGATTGGTAAATTCCACATCTCCAATTAAGGCAGTAACTATTTGTGTCGTAATTGTTGTTGCTGGCTCTAATGGGTTAAATGTTAAATTTGCTCTCAAGCTAGCCGCCATTACAACAATCATGGTCTCACCTATAGCTCTTGAAATTGCTAATAGAAAAGAACCCATAACGCCTGGCAACGCAGCCGGTAAGATAACCTTTTTAATTGTTTCAGATTTGGTTGCGCCAAGAGCATAAGACCCCTCTCTAAGAGGATTGGGAACTGATCTAATTACATCATCGCTCAATGAAGACACAAAAGGAATAATCATGACCCCCATAGCTAAACCAGCGGCCAAAGCGCTCTCAGCAGAAATATTGATGCCAACTGAGTCACCAAACTGTTTTAACATTGGCGCTAAAGTTAAAGCTGCAAAAAATCCATAAACTACAGTTGGAATACCAGCCAAAATTTCAATTATTGGCTTTGCAATATCTCTGACTTTTGGCGAAGCATATTCAGCCAAATAAATTGCAGAGGCTAAACCAAGAGGCAATGCAACGAACATTGCGACAGAGCCAACTAACAAGGTTCCCGTAAGTAGAGGAATCCATCCAAAGGCATCTTTGAGAACTTCTTTATCAACTGTTTCAGCACTACTAATAACCCATGCACGATTAGGATTCCACGATGTGTTAAAAAAGAAATCCATAAAATTTACAAATTGAAAGAATTTAATAGCTTCAAAAATAAGAGAAAAGAAAATTCCAAAGGTTATTAAAATTGCAATAATTGAACTTAATCTAATGATGTTGATAATTATTTTTTCTACTAAGGGTTGAACATTTAACTTTTGATTAATTAGCCTAGATACCAATAATCCTATGATGATTGGTAATAAAATAAAGACTACAACGACAGACCAACCATATATGCTATCAAAAGAAGCAAGATTTTTTGCAGCAATTTTTTCACTTTCAGACGACATATTTAAAAGTGATAGCTGGCCTTTCATAAGATCTACTTCAGGAATATTAACTATAAGCGATAAATTTGTGATTTTATTAAGTATTAATCCTAGTTTAGAGTCAGACCAATTTGCTAAATCAGGAAATAACGTAGGCGTCATCACATACATTTCTTCAAAAGTAGGTTTATATATTAATAAAAAAAACCAAATTAACAGTGAGGGCAATAAAACAATTAAAACTAAAAAGTAACCATAGTAGTCAGGAAGAGATGCTAGTCTTGCGTTATTAGAAAACTTTATTTTTAAAGCCCTATTTTTTCCAAAATAAAAAAACCCATACGACACAGCAAACAATAATAAAAGGGCTAAATATTGCATTGGTAGATTTTTACCTTACAGATTTATAAAAAAAGGGGTAGGAAATCTACCCCCTTGATAAATTAATTGTTAGTGGTTATGGGCAAAGCTTTCCTGAGAAAGCGTAACCAGCATTTTTAAGTGGGTGTTCTTTATTTGCACACGATTCAATGCTGAAACCCATTGGATCTAAAGTATCAGTGATGTTTCTAACTCTTGAGATTAGCTCAGGAACCATCGGGGCAGCGCCAATTTTTGTTAGGTAACCATTATCACCAATCGCCTCTTCACTTGCCATCATTTGTGCAAATTCCTGAATACCAGGCACAACACCAATGTGGTCCGCTTTTAAGTAGATGAATAATGGTCTTGCCATTGGGTACTCATAAGAAGCAATTGTTTCACCTGTTGGTAAAACTCCTTCAACGCTCGCAGCTTTTAGCTTGTCACCGTTATCTTTAAGATAAGAGTAACCAAAGTAACCAAAACGCTGGTTATCTTCGTTCAGTTTTTGTGCGATTAGAGTGTCGTTCTCACCCATTTCAATGACTCTTCCGTCTTCTCTGTAAAGAACGCAGTCATCTTCCCTATCTTCAGGAAGTTCACAACCTTTTTCCATTACACCACCGTCAAAAGCATCTCTTGTTCCTGATGATGGAGGGGCAACTAGTACTTCAATTTTGTAATCAGGAAGATCGCTTCTGATTTCGTTCCATGATGAGTATGGGTTTTCTACTATTTTACCGTCAACCACAACATATGCTGCCATAGCTTTCCAAATATCTTTTCTTGTTAGAGCGAAATCTTCAGCTGTGTTTGAGTGCGAAAATGTAATTCCGTCGTTAGCCCACATTACTTCGATCACGTTTGTTACACCGTTCTCTAGGCAAAGTGCTGCTTCACTAGCTTTCATGTTTCTAGATGCACCAGTGATATCTGGGTGCTCAACACCAACACCAGCACAGAATAACTTCATTCCACCACCAGTACCAGTTGGATTGTAGGTAGGCGTTTTGAATCCGGACTCACCCAATCTTTGAGCATTTACAGTTCCATATGGGTAAACAGTAGATGAACCTACTATATTTATTTGATCCCTTGCAAAAGACTCAGCAGCAAAAAGTGTTGAAACAACAAGCGCTAATAAAGTCACAAATGGTTTTTTCATTATTGTTTTCCTTTGATTTTCGATTAATGAGGAAAAAATACTTTAGTTAAGTAAATGAAATATTAAAGAAATGTTAAAGTTTTATGACAAGAGAAGATCTATCTTAAAGGTGGACCCTTCCCCTAAACTGCTTGAAAATTCTAGTTTATGTCCATTTTTGGAGAGCAATTTATCAACTATCGCAAGACCCAGGCCATGTCCTCCTGTCTCACTATTTCTACTTTGATCAGCTCTAAAAAACTTAGTGGTAATTTTATGTAAATCATTTTGAGAAATACCAATGCCTTCATCTTTAATTATAATTGATATCTTATTATTTAGTTTCTTTGTTGTAACATATACGTTTTTTCCCGTAGGGGTGTACTTCAAAGCGTTAGACAGAAGATTATTTAAAATAAAATCAAAATCATTTGCAGTGAAATCAAAAAATATTTCTCTTGAAGCTTCAATGTCGATATGAAGTTGAATGCCTTTCTTCTTGAACAAAATTGAGTAGTTCTCTAATGATTTTTCTAATAGTAAATGTAAATCATTACTTATTTTCTGAATGGATAGAGATTCAATTTCGGCTAACTTAAGTGTTTGGTCAATTAAATCTCTTATTTGAAAAGTTTTTGCGTTAATAATATCTAAGTAATTTTGATTTTCTTGAATTGAAAGATTATTTAAATCAACTGTTTCTAGATAACCAATTATTACTGACAAAGGTGTTTTTAACTCATGTGTTAAGCTAGTTAAGTTATCGCCTTGCTGCTCCTCTTTAATTTTGTCAAAAGTAATATCAGTAACTATTACAATATAAAATTTAGAGATTTCAAATATTTCTGTTTTAAAATATTTTCTGGTTGGAAGAGGCTTACTCCAATTAAAAACAGAATAGCTATTATTTTTTTTGAATTTTTCAAATTGAACAATAAAGTCATAATCTCTGATTATTGACAGAATATCTTTATCTTTTTGTTCTCCATAAATTGACTTACAAGATAAATTTTGAGTATAAATCGTGAAATCTTTTCTTAAAACAAAGACAGCAGAAGAATATTGATCAAAAAAATCTAACGTAATTTCTTTTTCAATACTTCCATTATGTGGAATGTCTTTTGATTTTTGTTTATCTCTTAATTTATTTTCAAAGTATTTTTTTACAAATAAAATTGCTATTACTTCATATATTAATACTAGTAAAACTAGTTCAAATTGAATGAAAAATAATAAGACTATATTTGCAATTAAAAAAAAAATGGCATTTATATAATTTTTATTAAGTAATTTCATTAAGACTAGACTTTAAGATTAAAATTTAAATCCAAATTGGATTAGTCCAGGCACATCTGCCAATACAGTCAATGATTGTAATTCGAAACCAGTCAGAATTAAAATTTGTTAAATCTAATTCAACAGATGTCAAATTTTGTCCATTATGATATTTTGAGCTACTTCCAGAACCAGCTACACAAACATGACTAGCGGGAGAACAAACCAACTGAACCTTTTTTTCATTTATAGAAAATTTTAAAATTTCAACACCAGTGGATGAATAGTATTGTCCTTTTTTAAGTGCGTCTAAGAGAGCCTGTTCTGATAATTCTTTTGCCGCCACCATAACCCATCCGCCACCTGCATCATTTATTCGAAAATGCGAGTCATCAGTGGCCGTTAATACAATTTTATGTTTTTCTTGCAATAAGTAATCAGCAGCAGCTATTCCACCACCTCTGCCCGCTTCTATATGACAAGAATTATTAAAAATTTCTACACCGTGTGCGTGACTAACAGACATAATTTCGTCAAAAGTTAGACTATACCAGTCAGGATGCGCGATGGTCACAAATGCGCCAGCTTGAAGAGCTCGATTAACTAGTTCTGGGGCCGTTTCTTGATCGCTAGCCGGTAGGAAGTCCAAGGGCAATCCATTAGCAACAATATGCCAAAGTCCGTCACGAACATATTTTTTTCCCAAACAATGGATTTCAGCAGAGGGAATAGTAATAAAATTTGCAGTATTTAGTGAACTCGAGTCTAAAACATCAGGGGCACAATAATCTTTATTCGTCCATAGGTGATCGGACAAACAGATAAAATCATAACCAAGTTGTTGGTAGTGCTTTACAACATCCTCTGGTGAAAGCGCCCCATCAGAGTGGGTGGTATGACCATGCAAGTTACCACGAAAATATTGGTGTTTTGATCGTGATGGAAGTAGTTCAATGTTCATAATTAAATATTATAAAATAAATATATTTAGTCATCTAAATTTATACAGGCAACTTCATGATTATGAAATTTTTTGAGGGATGGTTCATTTTGACGACATTGATCAGTAACTTTAGAACAACGACTTTGAAAAACACAGCCTTGTGGACGATCATAAATACTGGGTATTTCTCCCTCTAAAGTTTTTTGAATATTTTTTTTATGAGGGTTAATAGACGGCACAGCATTGAGTAGAGCTTGCGTATAAGGATGTTTAGGGGTTAGAAAGATTTCGTTTTTAGGAGCATACTCTACAATTTTTCCTAGGTACATCACTGCCACTTCATCACAAAAATTTGATATCACACTTAAATCATGACTAATGAACATAATTGTTAATCCCATTTCATTTTGTATAGATTTTAATAGCTGTAATATTCCTGCTTGAATTGAAACATCTAAAGCAGCTACGCTCTCATCCGCAACAATAAATTCCGGTTGGGCAATTAAAGATCGAGCAATGGAAATTCGTTGTCGCTGTCCTCCAGAGAAAGAGTGGGGGAAACGATTGAGATGATTAATGTTTAATTGACATTTTTGAGCAATCTCAATTACTCTATTATCGGTTTCACTTTTAGACTTAGTCATACCTAATGACTCTAAGGGTTCTGCGATAATATCTCTGACTGTCATTCGAGGACTTAAAGAGTTGTATGGGTCTTGAAAAATTAATTGGACTTTAGAGCGAAAATCTCGCAGGTTTTTTTTTGAAAGATTGCTTAGATCTATGCTGCCTTCTTCAAAATTATAGTGAATAGATCCATGATGAAATTCTTTTGCTCCCAGCAAAGCCCTACCAAGGGTTGATTTGCCAGAGCCTGACTCTCCTACTAATCCAACAATCTTTCCTTTGTTTATTGAAAGATTAACATTATCCACCGCCTTAAAAAATTCTTCTTTTTCAAAAAGACTTCTTCTTCCTCGAGAGTATTGAACGTCAAGATTGTTAACTTTGATAAAACTACTCATGGTGAAGGTGACAAGAGATAAAATGATTATCTTCTATTTCTTTTATAAGTGGTGACTCTTTATCACATTTGTTATTTATAAATTGAGAACATCTATTTTGAAAAACACAACCTTGAGGACGATCTTTTAACAAAGGAACTTCTCCCCCGATAGGCAAAAGTTTTTTTTGAAAATTTTCAATATTAGGTGACGACTCAATAAGTGCTTTTGTATAGGGGTGTTGAGGATTAGTTAATACCTGGTAAACCGTGCCGCTCTCTACAATTTTTCCCATATACATAATCAAAATACGATCGGCTGTCTGGGCAAGAAGAGCTAAGTCATGAGTTATAAAGATTACGCCCATGTTACGATCTTGAACTTCTTTTTTAATGAGGTTTATAATTTGTGCTTGAATAGTAACATCTAAAGCTGTTGTAGGCTCATCTGCGATTAAAAGCTTTGGATTGGTAGATAAAGCCATTGCGATCATGGCTCTTTGTCTCATGCCCCCCGAAAATTCATAAGAATACTGATCAATTAAGTTTTTCGCATTTGGAATTCCAACGCTAGTCAGCGCTTCAATAGAGCGTTGACGCGCAGCTTCATCGGATAGCTGCTCATGTATTTGTAGTTGCTCAATCATCTGATCACCAATACGTATAGCAGGAGCAAAACTTGCCATAGGTTCTTGAAATACCATTGAAAAAATTTTACCCCGATATGGGATCATTTTTTCATCATCTAGTTCAAGTAGGTTTTGATTTTCATATAACACCCTACTGTTTTGATCGTATATGGCATTTTCATCATTAAGTTGCATTAAAGATTTAGCGGTGATGCTCTTTCCAGAGCCAGACTCGCCAGCAATTCCCAAAATCTCACCTTGATCAACATTAAAGCTGACATCATCTAAAGCCAATAGTTGCCCCTCATCAGTATCAAAATGAATTTTTAAGTTTTCTAATTTTACTAAAGTCATTACTTTTGAACTCGATAAGGATCTGCAGCATCTCTGATACCATCGCCGACATAAACAAAAGCCATGACTAATGCGATAAAAAATAATGTAGGAATATAGTACCACTGGTAGTTAAGAAGAACGTCTGTTTTGGTTGCGTTCTCTAACATTACACCAATACTATTGACAGGGTCTTGTAGTCCAAGTCCTATAAAGCTTAAAGATGTTTCAGCTAAAATCATATAAGGAAAGTTTATTAAGGTATCAACTATTATATAGCTAGTAAAACTTGGCAATAAGTGCTTATAAATTATTTTAAATGTACTTGTTCCGCATAGTTGGGCCGCAAGGATATATTCTTGATTTCGCTCTGAAAGAAGATGGGTTCTAAGTCGACGAGCCAAGGTAGGAAAATCTACCAACCCTAAAATAGTTGCGATATAAAAGAAACGCATTTCTGCACTCCAGGTATCTGGAATAAAGGCTGCCAGAGCCATAAATAGTGGAATTGGAGGGATTGTTCGGATTGCATCTGTAATAGCTGATAAAATACTGTCTACCCATCCACCAAAATATCCGGCCAAACCTCCCACCAAAAGAGACATAAAAAGTTTGATCACCAAGCCCAACAGACCGACGGCCAAGGAAATAAAAATTGCCTTTAATGTCCTTGAAAAAATATCTTTACCAGTGTCGTCGGTGCCAAAAATATGAATTTGCCCTTTATCAACACCAAATAAATGTCTATCAAAGGTTATTCCTAAGAAGGTATACTCCCATCCTTTGACAAAAAAATAAACGTAGCGTCTTTCTTCTTTGTTGACTGTTTCTACCCAACGAAAATTGGTTTCAATTGATCTTGTTCTCTCCGTGGAGTACAAAAACGGTCGAATAGAAAAACCATTTTCATCCCAAAATCGGGGTATTTGGGGTGCCCCATTAATATAATCCTTGTCCGCGCCTGCGATTGTTGGTTTATAGGGAGATAAAAAGTCTGAAAAAATTCCCAAGGAAATAAGAAAAAAGAGAAAAAAAGTAGCTATTTTAGCGGATTTATTTTTTTTAAAGCGCTGAAAGACTAATTGTTTTTGTGAGAGAATTTCTGTTCGGCTCATTTTTGATTTAACATTCCTTTGCGCGCCCTAGGGTCAATGATAGATAGGACAATATCAGTTATAAAGTTGATTATAATAATAGTTGCGGTCATTAAAAAAATAATTGCCCCGGCTAATTGCTGGTCATTTGAGCGAACTAGTGCTTGAAGAAGCAAAGAACCAGCATCAGTAATAGCCAAGATGAGCGCAACAATCGGTAAATCATTAAAAATACGATTTAAATCAAAGCCAATTGAATTAATTAGAGGACTTAATGCATGGCGAGTTGGATAATTTAATAATAATCTTTTTCCAGTAACTCCTCTTGCTTTAGCAGCTGTCACATAGAGTTTTTTATTCTCATCGATTACTAATGCTTTAACAGTTTGAAGCGCAAGGGCGGTAGCCGCCCAACCTAAAATAAAAATTGGAAGCCAAGCATGTGCTAAAAAGTTTAGAAATTTTTTCATGCTCCAAGGAGCATCTTGATACTCAGGAGAAAACAGACCGGTTAAAGTATCGCCAAAATAAATAGTAGAGAATAACATAACCGCTAAAGCTACTAAAAAATTTGGAAGCGCCAAACCCAGATAACTAAAAAACTTAAGAGAACTATCTAAAATTTTATTTTTCGTTGTAGCGGAGATAATTCCAAATGGAATGGCCAAACTATAAGCCAGGATTAAAGCAACTATACATATGCCAAGGGACATTCCAAATTTTGGAATTAAAAGAGTGCTAATATCTACTCGCATAATACAACTAGTTCCAAAATCACCTTGAAATGCATTTAAAACCCAACTGCTATATCTAATTAGGAAAGGGCGATCTAACCCTAACCTTCTTTCTTCAGCGGCAATATCTTGAAATGTAATATTTTGTCCGCTACTTTGTTTAAAAGACAAATATCTCTCTGCACAATTTCCTGGCACTAATTCCATCAATGAAAAAACAATAAAGCTTATTAGTAAAAGCGTAATGATGGATAAGCCAAATCTGACGGCTATGAACTGGTAGATATTTTTCATTTATATAAATAAGAAATACGGACAGTTTAAACTGTCCGTATGTAAATTAATTATAAGTTTCTTTGACTACTCAGCTAAAAACCACTGTTGAGGTCTATATGGGTATGTTCTGTAGTACTCATATGATGCTGTTTTGAACTCTGGGAAGTTCTGCAGCTCGTTTCGATGATAGATCGGAGCTGGACCAGCAACGGTACCAATGAACAATAGATTCTCTGTCATAGTTTTTACTAATTTTGCCCCTAACTTATCTGACTCGGGAGATCCAACCACAAGGGTTTGGAACTCATTTATATCTGCAATCATATCAGAAATATATTGAGGCGGCTTGACACCAGAGGCTCCATTAGTATCTAAATACTCTGCCCATAACATTCCATTACGGTGGCCAAAGTAGTTTTCAAATGGCGGAACAAATAGCTCATTTGTAGAGAGAATTGTAGGCAAAGGTTGTCCTTTTTTCCACAAGTGAACCTCTAGTTCGTTTGCCGATTGTGCTGTTCGATACTCATCCGTTGTTACTTGCTTGAAAGTCGTCTTAATACCAACGTCTGTCCAGTTTTGAGCAACTATCTCTGCTTCAATTAAAGGTAAGCCTTGATCAGAAAAGTTCATATTCAAAGTAAATGGCTTTCCATTATACTCTCTCATACCGTCACCATCGCTATCCACTAATCCAACTGCATCAAGCAACTTGCCTGCTTCATCGGGATCATAGGCAATTTTATGATTTAGGTATTTAGAGTCCACAAAGCTTGGAGCAGGAGAAAACGGAATATACTGTTGTGGGTTTCCTAACCCAAAGTATGCCGCATCATTAATAGCTCCCCTATCAATAGCTAGTGACATTGCCTCACGGAAGCGTAGATCATTAAAGACAGTGTTTTTATCTTTGTCAGTAATATTATAGTTAAAACTGAAAACCGGAATAGAAACACCTGGTTTAATATCAACTGAATAATTACCTTTTTCTGCACCATCTAAAAGCTGAGGAGCAAATTCTAAGGCAAGATTCTGCGCAAGATATTCTACTTCTGAATTGGTTAACTTCAGCATTCTAACTTCATTGTTATTTTGAATGAAAGTTTCATTTTGTTCACTGATGTATGGTAATTGATTACCTTTTGTGTCAACCATGTGAAAGTATGGATTAGCAGCAAATTTTCTACCTTCTGATGTTTCCGCTACTGTTACATAGGCTTCTAGACTAGGATAAGCATCTTTTGGAAGGTTATCGACTTTGTCTGCAGCTGATAACATTGGAGACGGCGTATCAGTCCAACATGAGTTTCCATAATAGGCTGATAAAACAGCATACCCATTTTCAAAACCCGCCTCTTGAGCTAACTGATCGGCATTAGGGTTCACATCTGGATGATACTGACCCAAGAAGTGCTTAGGAGCAAACCCTAGACAATAAGATGTAGCAAAGTGTGATAACAAACCTGGCTTGGCAGCAGGAAGAATGAACTTCACAGTAGTATCATTGACCACTTCTACTTCCATTCTTTCTCCAGCAACTTGTAGGTAGTCATAGGGCTTTTCACGAACGTTGCTATCAAACATTAAATTGTCATACCAAAACTTAACATCCTCAGCTGTAAAAGGAGCGCCATCACTCCATTTATGACCGGCCCTTAAAAAAAAGGTTAATTCTGTAAAATCAGAATTCCACTCCCAAGCTTTGGCTACGTTTGGAACGATTGTCTGAAGGTCATCAGAGAAACGGACAAAATTTACATGGCGCACTGATAACATATCAGAGGTTCCTGATTCAGTAGCATTAGCTAGCATTCTTAGTGTGCCGCCATATTGGCCAATAGTATCATACGGAACAACTACTAATGGCTCTGAAGGCAATCTGTCTGCAACACTTGCTAACTTACCGTTACCACGAATACGATCGTTTTGAGCATTAATATCGGGATTTTCACTAAATGAAAGTTCACATTTAGCTAGGTTCTCAAATTCCTCTAATTCATACTGCTGAGGATATGCTCCTTCAGAGATGCCCATCATGTCAGAGACAGTAATGGCTTTACATCCGGAGTGAGAGCCTGCCTCGGCACCAAGCGAGAATAGAGAAATAGGTAATAATAATGTTAATAATTTTAACATATTTCCTCCTTAAAATTTATTAATACATATTATAGTCAATTCTGTTAAATTTTTGTTACAAAAATTAATATTTTTAATAAAAACTGTGCATATTAAATGCTTGAAAATATTGGGTATTCAGGAAGTGGTTTGTTCCAATTAAAAATATTGTAAAGAAAGAATAGATTAAAGAAGAAGAAATTTCTTTAAGCTGTTTTAAACCTCCAATTTTGAAAACGTAACAAGATATTTTTTGTGAAGACCACATAAGCAATCCTTACTGCGGCATTTGTAAAAAAGATCAGCATTCCCATTGCTGCGGCTGGAGCAATATCTCCCGCATCATCCATATTAAGCACAGCTACTGAAGCCAATGTGGTTTTAGGTCCATAAATAAATACAACTGCCGATACGGTAGTCATTGCATTGACAAAGAAATAAATACCAATTTCAAATATTGCCGGAAGACTTATTGGAACAGTGACTGAAAAAAACATTTTATAAAAAGGTTGCTTTAAAGAAGAGGCTACACTCTCAAATTCATTATCGATTTGTTTTAATGCCGTGAGCGCCGTTAGGTGAGAAACTGTATAAAAGTGAGTAATAGTAGAAATTACTAAAATGGCCATTGTTCCATAAATGAAATTAAATGGATTATTGGGGTTATTAAAAAAGAAAATATAAGCTAATCCTAAAACCATTCCTGGTATGGCCATAGGCATCATTGATAGTAGGTGCATCATAGTTCTGGCTGGCTTAAATGATCGGGCTTTTTCAACGAAGTAGGCAGTTGTAAAAACAATTAGAGTACCAAAAAGAGCAGCAAAGGAAGCCATTTTGATTGAATTATAATAAGAGTCCCAACCTCCCCCATCCATTAAATCAAATTGATAATTTTTTAATGATAAGGAGAGGTTGTAGGGCCAAAATTTAATTAAACTTGCATACAAGCACATACCGACAACCGTCAAAATACATATGGAAATGATTATGCAGTAAACAAGCATGATAGTATCTAGAACTTTGTTTTTTTTAGGTTGATACACAACTGAGCGAGCGGTCAAAATTGAAACTTGTTTTTTTTGAACAATTCTATCTACAACAAAAGCAAGCATGGCAGGTACTAAAAGGACAACGCTAACTACTGCTCCCATTTCAAAATTTTGTTGCCCGATCACTTGTTTATAAACATCAATTGCTAAAACGTTATATTGTCCACCCACAACTTTTGGGATACCAAAGTCAGTTATTACGAGAGTAAAAACTACAAAACAGGCGCTCATTAATCCGTATTTTGCTGAGGGAATAGTAACTGTAAAAAAAGTTTTTATTGGACCAGCGCGCAATACGGTTGCTGCTTCATATAATCTTGCATCAGCGATTGATAAAGCAGTAATAATAATTAATAACGCATGAGGAAATGTATAAAAAACCTCAGCCATGACAATCCCAATAGGTCCATAAATACTCTTCCCCATCAAAAGTTCTTTAAATATCCCTTGATTACCAAATAAATAAATTAAAGCTATGCCCGCTAATAATGAGGGTAAAAGTATGGGGATCATTGCAATAGAGCGGAAAAAAGGTTTGGCAACCATGCAACTTCGGGTTAAGGCGAATGCAAACATGAAAGATAGGCTTACTGAAATGATTGTTGAAATAATAGAAACGTAAAGACTATTATAAATAGAGTAAAAAAGTGAAGGATTAGAAAAGTAGTATTTATAATTTTCTAATCCAATAAACAAACCGTCTTTATTTTCAATACTTTTAGATAAGATTGCATACATTGGCAAAGCCAAAGACACCAAGATATACGTAGCTGCAATTCCGATAAAGAAAACGGTTAAATAATCGTCTTTGCTTTTTTTCATTCCCAATTACTAACTAGAGACAATTTTTAGAGAATTTGGATTGAGGGAAAAAGAAATTTGTGAGTTTTTAGCTATTGAGCTTTGTTCATTATTGTCGATGGGCAAATGACATATAAGGATTTCTTTTTGATCATTGTATTGAACCTCAACCTGACCGATAGAATATGAGCCCAAAAATTCTATTTCTAATACCCTACCCTGAATAATATTAGGTTCACTTAATTGTTTTGAAATTTTGATATCCTCTGGGCGTATAGCAACTGTAATCTCTTCACTCATCAAAGGCTCACTACAATCAAACTCTTGTCCAAACATTTTAAATTTATTTTCAGATATCTTTTTGGCGGAAATTAAATTTGTTTTACCAATAAAATCAGCTGTAAAACTAGTTTCAGGTTTAGAGTAAAGCTCTTGAGGAGTGCCAATTTGTTCAATCACACCTTTGTTCATTAGAATTATACGGTCAGCCATTGACAACGCTTCCTCTTGATCATGAGTAACCATAATCGTAGTAACACCTAATTTTTTTTGAAGGTTTTTAATTTCTAATCTTAAAAACTGTCTTACTTTTGCATCCAAAGCAGACAAAGGTTCATCAAGTAATAAAAGTCCAGGAGATGGTGCCAATGCCCTAGCAAGAGCAACTCTTTGTTGTTCTCCTCCTGAGAGTTGTGCTGGATACTTATTTTTATGAGACTCTAAACCGATTAATGACAGCAGTTCGTTAAGTCTATTCTCAATAATTTCTGAACTTTGATTGCGAGTTTGCAGTCCAAATATAATATTTTTTTTAATAGTTAAATTAGGAAAGAGAGCATAAGACTGGAAGACGATTCCGAAATCTCTTTGATCCGGAGGAAGATTAGATATGGTAACACCCTTTTGAACGATTTCTCCTGAGTTTTGTTCTTCTAACCCGGCTATAACGCGCAGCAAAGTCGTTTTTCCGCATCCCGAAGGACCAAGAATACAAACTAACTCTCCTTCATTCACACTAAAAGATGCCTCTTTTAAGGCTTGAAAAGAGCCGAATGACTTACTGATTTTAGATACTGTTAAATATACTGACATAATGGCCTATGCTAAGCTTATTTATATAAGCTTAGCAAAAAGTATTATTTTTATTATTGTGGCTCAGATTTAGAGTCATAGCGATTTTGCCATTCCTCTAAAATTCTTGATCTATTTGAAGCCGCAAATGCAAAATCATTGTCAATCATGCTATCGACTAAATTTTCAGGAAAATGCTCAACTGGCTTAGCAATACCAGGAATACCAACAACTGCATAAGCATCATTGTACATCTGGTTAGCCTTTAAGCTTATGGACCAGTCAGCCAATGTTTTTGCTGCTTCTAGGTTTTTAGTTCCTTTGATAATTGCTGTTGCTTCCATATCCCATCCAACACCCTCTGATGGAACAATAATTTCAATAGGAGCACCGTCTGCTTTAGATTTTGCACCTCTAAAAGCAAAGGAAATTCCGATTGCAACTTCACCTGCAGCAGCTTGCTTACAAGGCTTTGATCCGGAGTGGGTGTAGTTGTTGATGTTTGCGTGTAAAGCGTCCATATATGCCCAACCGCCATCTTCACCAAATAGCTGAAGCCAACTTGAAACATCTAGGAATCCAGTTCCAGATGAATTTGGGTTTGGCATGTTAATGTGACCTTTATAAACAGGATCTGTTAGGTCTTGCCAAGAACTTGGCATAGGAAGTCCACTCTTTTCTCCTTCAACTGTATTAAAGCATACAGCCGCAACCCAAGCGTCCATACCCGTCCATGTTGCCGGATTAGCTGAGTCTCTAAATTTAGGATCAAGATCGTCTATGCCCTTTGGAGAGTATGCTTCTAACATTCCCTCTTCTTTTAAAAGCATAAGACTAGTTGCGGCTAACCCCCATACAATATCCGCTTGTGGA
>Ga0213866_10000759_pt1 | contig 25076 bp, 43 predicted proteins | sample PICome_11_FD_160079 | JGI IMG/M metagenome (GOLD analysis project Ga0213866, IMG submission 160079) | Coastal seawater microbial communities near Pivers Island, North Carolina, United States - PICO284 | ecosystem: Environmental > Aquatic > Marine > Coastal | place: USA: North Carolina...
ATTTTCGCCAGGCTCAGTATAAAACCTCCCAAAATTTTCAGAAAAAAAAGCCCGCATGATAGCGGGCGATAAAATATTTTTTTGGTTAACTATAATCGATTATCAATATATTTTTTTTGTTGGTTTTGGTGGATTGCTATTAAATCACGCAACCAATAATGGCGGGCTTTTCTCTTATGCCGCGTTAATCCCGATTTTTTAAGCTTGCCGCGCGCAGCCCTGATTAATGCCCGATTACTGGCGAAAATGCCGCCCGCGTCTCGTTGTATCCTAATATATTGCCCTGAATACGCCATTATATTAACTCCCATTTGTTGGCTATTGAATGCGAAACCGCACCGGTAAACTTGCCGCGATAGTGCCGCAATTGGTTCGGCTCAAATACTGGATTAGTTTTGTTAAAATAAACCGTATAGTCACCAATTAACTTAAAAGCGCTTAATTGCTGTTTATTATCAAAATAACAATCAACAATAGTTTGCGCGTGTTTTTTGCCGCGCGCTTTAAAATTAAACGCTTTTTTTGCATACAATTCGCCAGATTCATAATAAAAAGTAAAAACCGCGTAACAATTCATAACTAAAGCCCTTTTAATGCGCTTTCAAGCGCTTTTATTGATTGATCATTAAAAAAGAAATTAGCCCGCACACTATCTGCAGCCCTTTCTAATTTGTTGCTGCCCTTTCTACGCAAAAAGCCTACCGAATCGGGCTTATCTAAAAACCGCGCGTCTGTGGTATCCATATCGATTAATTTAATATCGCCTATGCGCTTTTTAATGGGCTTCTCGCCTATTGTTTCGGCGTTATTCATGGGGATGACTACGCGGTAATTATTGGTTATAGCCCGCGCGGCCTGTTTAATTGTTCGCGCATTGTTACCACTAGCGCTAAAAGTTAAATCGTAGTTAGCCAGGTTGTTTTTAATTAATCGCGCATAAATTTTCGTATAGTCGTAAAATCGAATATCCGGCATTGACGAAATAAAAGCGCTAAAATCGATATCGCTAGTGCCATTTAATCGAATAACCAAAGAATCGCCGTGCTTTTTATAATGGCGCGCTATTTCCGCTCGCAATTCATCAAAAAAGCGCTTTTGTTCTAATAAGTAGCAAATAGTGCGTTTTATTTTGGCATTGTCGCCAGTTTGCATCCCTAGTTGCCCGCTACTTTCTAAACAGCCCGTTTTACAGCCCGCTAAATCAGCGCCCGCGCAAAGCGTAGTCGTTGCAATGCTATCGGCGGGCTTTAAATACAAAATGCCCGTGTTAATGTTAAGCTTTTTTCCTTTAACAATTTTAGCGCTTGAATTCACGTTAATTAATGGCGTGTTAACTTGCGTTAAATAATCGAAATTATCACGCGCCCATTGTTTAGCGCTATCAGTTAATAACGCGCTATTTTCTATTTCTGCTAATGTTTTTTGTAATTTCATAATAAAAGCCCTTTTTTGTATTGATGCGATAAGTATAGCTAATTGCGCGCAATATAATATTACTTATTGTTAACTTGCAATCGCAAAGCTTTGCGGGCTTACGCTTTCATTCGATCGCGATATGGCGTCACTTTTTTGGCGTCAATTTTCGGTCGCGTCACTTTTTTGGCGTCAAAAAATTTACTGTATAAATACTCAGTGCTGTGTTTTTGCACAGTACCAGGTTGATTTAACTGGCCGACACCAATCCAGTAAAAAAGCTCCCAAAATCTAAGAGAAAAGCTCCCAAAATTTAAGGCAAAGGCTCCCAAAATTTAGTGGATAAAATTAAATATTTAAATCAACTAGAATTATTACGCGCAATTGGTATAATCAAGTCATGCAAAATATAACTTGTTCGCAGTATGCAAAAGCTTACGGCCTGAAATCTTTGAAAGAAGTTCAGGAGTTAACGGGGGGTGTTTATCGAGACACCCTATTGAAGTGGTATAAAAATAAACCAGAGCTGTACGAGGTCATTGTCTTAGGATGCGTGGCTAAGAAGCAGATTAGAGAAAAATATGGGCATAAAACGTGATGCAGCTGATCATTGGTTTTCAAAATGCGTTAGAGAGCGCACAGATTACACTTGCGAGGTTTGCTTTAAGCAATATGACAGGTCATCGACTGGCCTGCATTGCAGTCATTATTTTGGTCGCGCAAACAAATCTGTTAGGTGGCACGGTGACAATGCCTTCGCGCACTGTTATGGGTGTCACCAGAAGATGTCAGCAAACCCACACGATTTTTCGCGATGGGCTGAACAAATCCTCGGTGAAGGCCGGTATGCATTACTGGTCGAGCGCAAAAACGATACAAATACGGCAAAGCAGCTCGTTAAAGACAATAAAGCTGGGCTGATATCCAAGCACTATAAACAGCAGCACGAATTAATTTTAGATAAACGAAGAGAAGGGCATTCGAGGTACATTGACTTTGAAAACTACTAGCACTGAGGCAGTAAAAACTTATCGTCAGCGACAAAAACAAAAAGGCCTGGCTGAGATTCGTGGGCTGTACGTCAAAAAAGAAGACCACGAACAAATTAAACGACTTGTAAGAAATTTCATTAAGGTGGAAGGGTATGAACAAAATAATAGATTGGCTGGAGTTCATCTGGACGACTGAGCTACCAAGCAACTCAAAGTTTGTCGCAGCGTATCTGCGAACATATATGAATGCCAAACGTGACCTTTGCTGGCCCTCTGTGGGCCGTATAGCGAAGGAAACTGGTCTATCCGAGCAAACAGTAAGGACGCATTTAAAGACGCTGGAGCAGGCGGGGTTTCTCCAAATAGAGAGATCAAATGGTGGCCGCCCATCAGGGACGAACAGATATAAAGCCATTTTGCCTAATGATGCAAATGCAGCAATCGAGCAGATTGATGATGCAAATACATCAAAAGCACCCCTGCAACCATTAGACCCCACCCCTGCAACTGTTGCACCCCTACCCCTGCAACCATTAGACCCGAATATACAAGGGAATAAACAAGGGAATAAACAAATATTAAATAATGATGATTGCCCTGTTGAATTAGCTGAAAGGGCGATCGACTACTGGATGAAAAAGGGAGCGACCATTGACCTTGATGAACAATGGCAGCTTTTTTGCGCCCATCACCAGAGTAAGCCCAACGCTAAAATCAAAAACTACGGTGCAGCATGGAGAACCTGGTACGTTAACGCTGTGAAGTTCAACCAGTCCCGTGAGAAGAAAGATCCGGCAATGACTAGGTTACGGGACACCAGCTGGGCCGACTCAATCATTAACAAAAGTTAATTTGACGATGAGAAGATTGCGCGTAAAATTAAACTCATATTCAAAACAAAGCGAAAGGGGCTTTACCATGAGAGACAATCCACTAAGAGTTAATTCACCAGAAGAGCCAGCGCGTGAGGCTTGGAATACAACCCAATGCTTTCAAGCGCTACAAGAAGCTTTGGCCAAAAATCTTGATTGCACAATTCTTGATTACTTGAATGAAGAATTTGAAGAAACGCTAGCGGAGAATGCCCGCTCAATTGCACGATTAACGCAAGCCGGTGTAGGCGGTGATTTCGTTAGAGAAATATTAAGCAAGTGCATGATGAATATTATTGAGCGATTCCCAGAGCAGCTTGAAGATGACCTGCGTATCTCGATCGAAGATGAAGAGTACGACCGTCAACTTGATGCAGGTGAAATCTAATGGCGATGTATACCTGCTTTCAGTGCGATGCCTTGGTTGATAACGACTGGCATCCCTGCACTGAAGTAAACGGTGAGCTTCACTGCGAGTCATGTGCAGAAGAATATATCTGCGAATACTGCGGTGAAGTGATGGAAGATGAGCATAAGCAAAAGTTCAATATGCACTATGCTTGCTATTATCAGTTAAACGGCGATTACGACTACGACCAAATGAAGGACAGGAGGGCAGAAAGATGAGCAAAATTAAAACTATAGTTAGTGACTTGCAGGATATGGCAGATTTTAACGGGTTTGGTGATGCACAATCCCATCAAGCGTTTAGAGAATCATTGGATATGGATTTACATCTCACAATATGTGAGTTTTTGCGAGAGTATCGCGATGAATTCATGTGCCAAAACGACTTTGTTGGCGCGATTCTGAAAAAAGCCGACATTGCTTGGGACTTGCACCAAGAGTCTAACAAAGAGCAAGCAGAAGATAACATTCCATTTTAAAGGGGTAATCGAAATGAAAGATGACACAGCTGGTTTATTTTTAATAATGTTTGCGCTTAGTTGCGTTGGAGCCTGGTTAACACATATTGTGCATTGCTTGATTTATGCGAAGTACCTGTTGTTGTTAGCTGGCGGTGTGATAGCGCCAATTGGGGTTATTCATGGTTTTGGGCTTTGGTTTGGGGTTGCGTGGTGAGTAAGCATATTGAATTAGTTAAAAAGTGGCTTGATGACCCAAAGAGCTTGACTAAAAAACAGCTTAAAAATAATGCTGATGCTGCGTATGCCGCTTGGGTTGCTGCCTCTTTTGCTGACTCGTCTGCTGATGCTCTGTCTGTTGGCATTGGTAACGGTCGTGATTATGCTTTTAATGCTGCCGCTGTTTGCGCCACTAATGCTGCTGACTGGGTTAAGAGATACGAAGAACTAACAAAGGGGAAATAATATGAAATCAGATAATTTAAGCGAGCTTGCAGCGGCCTTGTGTAAGGCGCAGGCAGAGATGGGAGGTGCAGTTAAGTCTGCATCAAACCCATTTTTTAAATCATCATACGCCGATCTTACATCGGTTATAAAGGCAATCAAAGAGCCTTTTGCAAACAATGGGCTTTCTTACGCGCAGTTTCCGGTCACATCTGAAGGCGGCAATGGTGTAGGAGTCAAAACGATCCTGATGCATGAAAGTGGCCAGTACCTAGAAAGCGAGTTTTTTCTACCTCTTACGAAAGCTGACCCGCAGGCAGGTGGTAGTGCGATAACTTACGCCCGTAGATACGCCCTACAGGCTATGGCAGGGCTTCCAACAGCTGATGATGATGCTGAGGCTGCGATGATGCGGGGAAAGCCAGAACCGACTCATGAGGAGCGCTGCGCCCTTGCAGTGGATCGCAACAAAGACTCTCTTAAGTATATCCGTGACTCTTTAGCGGTTAATACACCAGAGAGCGTTCAGTATGCCATTGAGGCTTGGCGCGAGCTGGATAATGACAGCAAATACGACTTATGGCTTGCCCCAACAAAGGGTGGCTGGTTTACAACTCAGGAGCGAAAGCTGTTGAAGGAAGGTTTCAATGGGGCATAAAGGTATAGATCAGCGGCCATACGACCGCGACAAATTTAACAAAGAATTTGATCGAATTTTCGGGAAGGGGAAATCGAATGAAAAGCAAGAAAAGAAAAAGCGCAAGCCATCTGGGCTTTCAGATAGTCCAGCACGACAATGATGATTATGCCCTGCTGATTGAGCATGGCCATAGCGTCACACTTATCACTCTTGGTGAGCAAGATGTATTGAAAAATCTTGGCGATGTATTTTTAGAAATCAGAAATGAAATTATTGATATAACACGAAAGGTGCATTGAAATGAAAAAAGTGAAGCAAACTCAGTTTGACCGCGTATTGTCACACCTTGAAGATGGCAACACGTTAACCAGGTTAGAGGCTTGGCAGCAGCTTGGGATCATGAACCCGACAGCTAGAATTTGTGAGTTAAGAGCTGCTGGCTACCCTGTAAAGACCACCAATATTAAAGTCAAGAACAGGTGGAACGAAAGCTGCACTGTCGCACAATGGTCATTGTAGTAGGCTGCAACCCTTTGCGCTGCGCCGCCCAGCTTAAGCCTACAGGCGGCACTTTAATTAAAGGATATGAAAATGCAATTCGTAAAAACTTACCTAAACCAAGAACCACCAATCATTAAACCGCTTAGGAGGCGAAAGATGGAACAATATGACAACACTAATAAAGGTGTTTTATTTAAAGAGCAGGGCGAAAAAGCCGAAGAATGGCACGATGATTACAAAGGCACAATCGATGTTGAAGGTGTTGAGTATTGGATTGGCGCTGCTGTTCGCAAGTCTAAAAATGGCATCCCATACATGAAGCTTAATCTTCGTAAAAAAGAAAGTAAGGCTAAAGAAATTGAGCAGGGGTTGGCGAAGCAAGATCCTCAGCCAGCACATCAGTTTCATGACGATGACATTCCCTTTTAAGGAGTTAAAGTAATGGTCAGAGTAGAAATAATAAAAAAACAAATTGTTGATGATCTTATGAGTGGCGAAGGCAGGAGCGCCACTTATTTTATCAAAAAGACTAATCAGTCAAAAAAGCTTGTCGATGAAGCTCTCAACGAGCTTTTAAATGACAAAAAAGCTTACAAAGAGCCAGCCGCCCAAAAAAATGAAATGGTTTGGTTTTTAAATCCATTTGATCTTGGTCTTTTAAAGACAAAGCTAGTAACCCAGTTATGGGATAAAAACATACAACTATAGGTGTAAACATGGGATATAGAGTGGGAGTAAGACCAGATTATATGTCAGGTGGAATGAAGTCATATCTCGACGCTAGGGGGTTGTCAGGAACACATGACGGTAATTTCAATAAAGACGAAGAACCATGGTTGAGCAGGACAACAGAATTAAGTAGTGATATTGGATCTAACTACCAGCTCCATGAAATAAGAGACAACCCAAAAGATTATACCCACCTTGAACCTTTTAGCGTGTTAGCAATGATGGCTATTCGTGATGGGTTTGATGAGTTAACGTGGGCGAAGCTTGCCTCTACAAAGAACACTTCATGCCACGACCTGCGTGTCGGCAATAAAACTTACAGGAAGCTAAAAAGCAAAATATACGTTAGGAAAAATAAATAATGGCCTCAGAATATTTGGTAAACCCAGTACATGATGATTGCGCCGAAGATTGCTTGGTAGAGCTTGAAAATAGAATTAGGTCAGGCAAGCCGTTCAAGGTGATTTATAAAAACGCAACGATGGCCAGCATCGGGCAAAAAGCCCTATTCCACATATGGTGTAGGGAGATGGCATCGCACTTCATGAATATACCAGCCTCTTCGGTCACTGAGGACGAAGAAGAGTCTGTTAAAGCAAGTCTAAAAAAGGCCGCATACACTCAGAATAGATGGCCGTGGATGATCTACACAAAACGAGATGTGTTCACTGGGGAAGAAAAAAAAGATTATAAGAGTATAGGATCTCTTGGGGTTGGGGAAATGTATAACTTAATGGAATTTACTCAAATGATAGCCGCTGAACAGGGTTTGATATTGGAGGCGGCTGGCGAATACAAGAGGCTTAAAGATGACTCAGAATGAAAAAAAGGTTGAGCGCTATGCTCAGGTGTCCGAAGCTCGGTTTTACATGACGATGGCTTATCAGCTTGACGATATTGACCAGGTTAGAAAAGTATTAGAGCGCGGCTTAATTGAAATAGATGAATACATAAGGAAAAATTACTGTGATTATTGGTACGACAATAAAGACTGAAACGATAGCCGAAGAAATTGTATGCTGCGTCTTTGACCTGCTTACCTGTAGCGATGAAGAGCTGGACTACATGAACTTTGTTAGTGATTTAGAGTTCTGGAGCAGATATGCGTGTGCTTGATTTATTTAGTGGCATTGGTGGATTTAGCTTAGGGTTGGAGCGAGCAGGGCTTTCCACAGTGGCATTTTGCGAAATTGAAGAATACCCTCGCCGCGTTCTGGCCCAGCACTGGCCTGACGTACCCATTTATAATGACGTTACTACACTAACAAAAGAGAGATTAGATAATGATGGAATCTCAGTTGACGTTATTTGCGGCGGATTCCCCTGCCAAGACATCAGCCTTGCCGGAGAACAACAAGGCATCAGTGAGGACACAAGGTCAGGGTTATGGTCGGAGTGCGCCCGTTTACTTGGGGAGCTTCGACCTAAATACGCCATCTTTGAGAACGTCACAAACCTGCTTGCTGGAAATGGGGGAGACTGGTTTAAGCGAATACTATGGGACATTTCCAAGGTCGGGTATGATGCGGAGTGGCACTGTATACCAGCTTCCCAGCTTGGCGCAAACCACCACAGAGATCGGGTCTGGATTATTGCCTACCCCCAGCGCGAGAGATTACAAGGGAGCGAGAAAGCTGGAAACATTGAACCTCAAGGGTCGCGGTTCGACAAACTCTTTACCCGACCATTTTGCAGTTTTAGGCAAGACCATACACATCAGCCCATCATTTCTGGAAAATCACATGGGATACCCGACAGGGTGGACAGAGTTAAATCGCTCGGAAACGCCGTAGTGCCGCAAATACCTGAATTAATCGGCAGGGCGCTTATGGCCCTGAAAGCTGGTTAGCAACGTCTATGGCTCTTTGCCCTACTTGTTCAGCCCAGCGACTGTTTAGCGCCTCAGCGCCTGCCAGCTCAAATTCGCCGCGCTCAATATACGATATGGTCTTTTTAAACTTTTGGAAATTACCAAGCCCCATATTGAAGACCATATTGATGATCGCCTCTTTGCGGCCCTCGCTTAAATCTTTAAACCAGTCAAAGGTGCGGTATAAAGTGCCAGCGATACGCGCAATATCATTTTCAAGCAAGTACATAGCCTCTTCTTTAGAGATGCCATTATCTTCTAGATTCCTACCAACCCCGATAGTGACCTTGCCTGCGGTGCATTCATATGAATTCAGCACCAAACCCTCATGCACGATCAACTGATCGATTAATCTTTTTTTATTAATCAATGTAAAAGCTCCCAAAAATTTTAATCTTTTTTATTTGAAGCGCCAAAATAGAATGAGCAAACTGCTGACACTATTCCGCCCATATAACCCATGGTCAAAGAAACAATAGTTTCTGAAGTGTTTTCAAGAGGGAAAAAAGTAACAGAGAAAACGTAACCGCCAAAAATAAGAAAGCTAGCAACGGCCAGTACACGAGGCGTCCAATCATCTGCAAAAGAAGCTCTAGCGTTTTGAGCGTCAATTGTTTCAAGCTCAAAAACATCGACTTCAAGCTCTTTGCATCTTTGCTGAAAAGAAATTTCTGCTTTTTTAATTTCTGTAAGTTGCTCAGGAGTTGCCTGCTGTAACGCCCGCTCAATTGATTTTTCATCATTACCACACCCTAAAACACTAGCGATAGCAGATGCCGCCGTACCACCTAATGGCCCACCTAAAGCGGTTCCTAAAGTGGGCGCAATAGCCCCGACTATGTTTTTGATCTTATCAAACTTCATCAGTGTATAGTCCTACTAACAATGCCAGCGAACAGGATAAAAATAACAAGCACAACTCCATCGCCCAAAGGTACATTGGCTGTGCTACCGACAGTAAAATCAGAAGGAGCAAGTGTAAGCTGATAAAAAGCAGGGTCGCTCTCGGTTCCATCTGTATCAACAGCGCGTAAACTGAACTGGACATCGACTTCATTTTGCTCGTAATCTGCATCTGTAAATTCAATAACAAACTGCTGCACCCCTTGAGTATCTATTTCGCGCTCGTTATAACTCTCGGTCGTAGCCCACTCCATCACATAATGCGATAGTTCATCCTCAGTAAGCAGCGTCCCGTCAACTCTAGATAATGGCGGGTCGAAGTCTATGTAAGCATCGAACGCCAGGTAGTACATTTATTTCTTACGTTTTTTCTTCATTGCACTTTTTTTAGCTTTTGCAGCAGCTGCTTTACCAGACTTGGTGTAAGGAAATTTCTTTCCATCTACTTTAGGCATTGTTTAATCCTCAATAAAGGTTGTATTCATAATAATTAAAGTGGTTTTAGCCCACTCCAATATGCCAACAGCGTCAGTTGCACTGATAGCACCTTGAGAAGCGTATTGATCAATAAGCTTCATTATATCGTTGTACAGGTCATCACCAGCGGCATCGCTGTATGTAAAATTCTCATGCTCTGATAAATCTTTTATATCGCCCATCAAACCCGCTCCGTACTACGTCTGACCTCGCCCTTATCTTTATCAAGGACAATTAGGCACATCGACTGGCCCGAAACATAACCCTGCTCATTGTGCCAAGAATCAGCTGGGGGAAGCCCAGCAAATGACTCAGTAATACAGCCACCGTATGTTTCTTGAGCAGTGTTTTTGCTGTGAATATGCCCATGGTAGCAGTATCGATGCTTTGTCGCACCCCAGATTTCAGGATATTTGGCCGCAAAATACTCAGCTAATTTGGCTGGTTTTGGGGCGTGTCCGTGGGTGACCAAAAAGGCAGATTTACCGTGCTGATATACCCATGTTGGGGCAGGAGACATTGCAACCTCTAGTCGCTTTTCGCTGCGCCACCACGCCTGCTGGTGGGCTTTTATAGCCATGCTAAGGATATCATCATGATTGCCCCTACAATGCCTGACAATGACCTTTTTAAAGCGTTTCAGAGCCTCTGAGGTCATGTAAGTCATAACCTCAAGCCCAATTAGGAAAACGTGCTCTAATCGACCATCAGTGTCCAAGGCGTGTTTTGATCGAGCCGTAAAGCCCTCGTAGTTATCAGCGTGAAAATAATCGCCTAACTGATTGATAATGCAGGTTTCGCAGTCTGGGGCATTGATCATCAGCCGGTCGAAGACATCTTTATGCCGCTTTGCAGCTATCTTGGTGTCGTAATTATCGCCTGATATATCATTATGAGCATACATACCGAAGTGAGCATCACCAATATTTATTATGGCGATCTCTTGATTTTTTAATTTACTTTTCGGTGCGGGTATTTTGGGAGATTTCCCGTCATGATCTACGAGAAACTCATCCAGCGCAGCTTTTAATGCGTTTAACTGATCTTCTTGAGTTTGATTAGTTTTTACCCACTGTGCTTTTGGGTTTCCATCTTCATCATAAAGAGTAGAAACACCCTTGACCGTAAACCCATCAGGTGCAGGTTTGGTCATGTTGTGATCAGGTGCGTACCCCTGACGCGCAGCATTTGTTTTAACAGTATTGATGTGGGAAGAAACTGTGCCAGCAGAAATCCCAACCAACCTTGCAGTTTGCCGATAGCTATGCCCATCGACCAAACACTGAATTATTTGTTTTTGTCGGTCAGTCGTGCAGTATTCAAGTAATTTCTTGTCCACAACCTTTGTCCCAAATTATTTTTTTCGCTTCTTGCGCTTTTCCTGAACTTGCTTCCATAAATCACTATCAGCCTTTCTTGCACCACCACTACCAGATGCAAAAGACTTTGCCCTAGCCAACCCCCAAGATGTTGGAGTCTGGCCTGGTCGAGAGCCGCTAGAATAGTATGCACCTTGGCCGCGCTTCATTACCTTCTTAAGAACGCCTACAGGCACATTGTATTTTTCAGAGTAACCTTTGAGAGTTTTATCGCTTGGGCTTGGCACTTTTCGATCTCCGCTTTGCTATTCGATTCATTTCTTCTTTGGTTAACTTACCCGCTTTATATTTTGCGGAAGTAGACTTAATCTCTTTTTCAGTGGCAGACTTACTCTTTGCACCACGAACATATTTCTTTGGTGTGCCGCCTTTGGTCTTAGGAACTTTTCTAAACTTAGCCATTACCACTTCACCTTGTCTGCCCAGTATGCCGCTGACATCTTACCCTTGGCAATGTTCTTGGCATGACGGGCCTTAAACGATGCTCGTTTTTTCTTCATAGCTTCAGACTCGCCAGCTTTCGGCTTACCGGCAGTCTTCGCACCTTGCTCACCAAAGCGTATAGTCTTAATCTTATCGCCATCTTTAGCGACAACAACATGAGATTTAGTTGGGTGACTAGGAGTGCGCTTAGGCTTATTAAAACCCTCAACACCTGCTCGTTTTAATCTTGGATCTTTGGCCATGATTACCTCACAATGGGCTGCTATTTAATCTATCCAGCTTTTGACGAATTTGTTCAATCGCTGCTTCAATTCTTTCAACCTGATTTTGCAAAGCTCGTATTCTGCTTTGATTAACGCTCGACCGGCTTTGTATTTCGCTTGTATCTGTAACTTCAATCCCATCCATTGCGTTTTTAACATTATCTAAACTCACCTCTAGTGTGGTTAATCTTCGCTCAAGTACCCTTATTTCTTCTACGTTATACAACTCCGACATCTTTTGTTCAAGGGTAGCAACTTTATTTTCAGTGATACCATAGTTAGCCGCCGCACCTGCGACCGCTGTAAACAAGCCCACCCATGTAGCTATCTGCTCAACCTTCACCTGTATCTTCTCCATAAAATGCAGGCGCTTCGCCGTAGAACTCTTGCTCGCCTGCTGCTTCCCAAAATTCACCCTCAACGCTAATACTTTGGCCGTCCCACTCAACATTGAGGCTGTCGTTATAAGTCTCTGCTACCGTTTCAGCGCCATCGAAAAACGCCTGCGCTGTGTCCGTGGCCTGAGCAATAAATGATACTGACTCAACAATAGCGCCGCGATACTGCTCAAGCATATTCGCCGTTCTGCTGGTGCTAACCATATCATCAATCGTAGCGTTGAAAATTTGTACTGTATCTTCTTCAATCCCCGTCAAGCTGTTTTCTACAGCGTACTCATTCAGCGCAATCTTACGGGCCTCTTTCGCTGTCTCAATCTCACTCGCAATTGCCGTTACTGCCGCAATCTCCTCAGCCTGATCAAGCAGCAATTCTTTTTGTGAATAAAACTCACCCTCTAACCCTTCAATCTGATTGTCGATGAATTGATTAATCAGGTACTCAGCCGTTGATTGCTCAAGCGCAACACCAAACGCCTCATTGAATGCGAGTACCTCAGCTAAGTCTAAGTAGTATTCTTTGCCTGTTTGGGAATTAACGATAACAACATTAGGGCCATTCATCGTCATAGATAACTGGCTAATAAAGCTGTCCAGGTTACTTCCTATGGCTTGGTTTATGCTTGCGGTTAGTTCTTGGAGTGATGCCCCTTTTGCCATCACCGGCAGGGCGCTCAGGAACGCTATTTGGATTAGTCGCGTAATACCTATATGCTTTTTCACCTATCAAACCTCGCATTGTTGGACATGGCGTACCGCTGTCATATAACGCCCACCATACCCTATTGTCTTGACATAGAACACTTACAGCCCCAACCTTTAAGCCTAGCGCCTGAAGCTGTTTTGATAGCTTTAAGCGTTGGCACGTTTCATCGGTAATGCTGGTTCCAACCGCAACACCAAGTAGCTGAGTTTGAACACCTGCACCACCATTAAACACGCAAACATCTTGTGAATAGACTGGGGATGCCGGAGCAACTGCCGTACTAACCACCTGACCTTCTTGCGTTACTTTAGTCTCGCTACTGTTGTCGATTACCTCTGCTTGCTGGTTTGAACCAAAGTCGCCAACGCTTGCTTCATTGGCTTGCGAGCAAAGCGGCAACAACAGAAAAACCGCCAGCAATAATGAGCGCATACAATCCCCATATACTATTCTGCAATGATTCAAACCGATTAGAGCCTTCATCAAGTCGCTTGTTTATCCCATCCAGCTTGATGCCGCATTCAGCTTCATGCTTTTCCAGTCTTGCCAATAACTCCCTCATCGTTAAGTTACTCATCTAACTACGTCCTTAATCATTCCACCTCTAGTTTGGAATGGCGGTTTACTGCTATGAAATTGCAATGTATGCCTACCCATATCTTGACCGGCAGCGAAATCACCGCTGACGATACCATAGCCGTTTGTAAATGTTTTTTGACTCAGGCAGTGAATAGAAGGGTCATAACCTCCGCTACTTGTCGATTTAAATTCAACAACTGTATCACCATTTCCAGTAAGCGCAGCTGATGTAAGCGCATCTGAGCAACCCATAACAACCAATGTTGTATTTTCTGGGTCTGCTATCACAGACGGGGAGCGAATTTCCTCCATGCCGGTGTTTACACCAAAACCTGAAGATGATACTAAATAGCCATCGACACAAAGAACGCCTATATTTGCGCCCTCGGTTGTAGCGGCTGTGTAATTAACAGTAACTGTTGGTGTTAAAGCGCCCTTGTCAGACACATCTAAAACAACAATTAAATGATGCTGCACACCAACCGGAGTGTTTGGATAATAATCTTCTAAGTTCAAAGTGTGCTTCACTGTCAATCCAGAAACAGTAACGCTGTCCACTCTTACGCTGTTGATAAACCCACCATCTAAGGCAGCAATTATGCAAACAGTTTTAGCATTAGCAGGTATGGTTATATCTTTTGTTTCAGATGACCTTGACGAACCTTCTGTAAGGCCGTACCACGTTGTATCGTTAGTGGTATTGTCGTTTCCTGCATTAATAATCGTTGGTTGTGGCATAATTATCCACCTCGCGTTTCATCTATAATTACTTTATGAGTTCCAAGCGAACCGCTTGCATCTTCATCTGTAGCGCTGCTTGAGTATTTAAAGTGCGGGCAAAGGACTACTTCTTTAATTGTGCTTGCCGAAAAACTCTCAATCAGAGTGTAGTCGCTACCATTTAAGCTGCCATGAAGGTATATGGTTGCAGAGCCGTAAATAACTTGAAGCACACCAGTGCCGTATGATGCTTGTATTTTAGCTGTGTAAGCTTCGCCTTGTGTTAATTGTGTAGCCATTTTAATTACCTCTTACTGTATTGTATTTGATTGCGTGAAGCTCTTGCCCATCAATAATTTGCGTTCCAGACTCCAAGGCATCGCCTCGCGTTTGAACAACAAGGTCACGCCTTGCTATGTCATAATCCTCAATTGGCGTTTCGTTCAAAGTCGATATATGGTATTCATCAAAATTAGCCGACATTGCCGAATCTATCGCATCACTCCACTCTGTCGTATAAGCATAAGCCCTGCTGCCTGACTCATCCGGCCCAAAATATGCAGCCTTGTAAATAAGCTCTGAGCCTTCAGCGATACCGCACAGCATCGTTAGCAAATATCCATCTTCATACACCGCGACAATAGTGTCGAATCTTCGCAAATTAGATTGATGACCGGCTAGTGCCTGCTCTTTATCACCAGCTATAAATTCCTTCATAGACTCCCATGAAGAATTAAACAGCCTAGTAAATTCTTCATCAGTAACTACTGGGTTTATCTCGGCTGTAAACATCAATCCCGCCTCAATATAATTTTAACAACGTCATTATTGGCCCAGCCTAAATCGAAAGTTGTTGTAAACTGTACAAAGCTAACGCCACCTATAGTAGCTGGGGTGCCTCTAGTAAAGCTGCTGTACGGCCTTGCCTTTGTTACGCCAGTAGTCTGATTCTCAAACCTAATGGTTTTAAAATAGTTTTCTTCGCTAACTGATGGGAGTGAGCCGCTTTTAACAAAGCTAATAACAACGGTTGCTTGTGATGATAAACTGCTAAAGCTGTCAATAAATTCAGATGAATTGGTGCTGTTATACAGTAATCCGTTGGTATCTATTACATCGCCGCTACCTATCGCGTAACTGTCAACATTAATACTGCCGCTGGCGTAAATAGATTCGCTATACCCAATCCTTGTTGTTTTAGATATTTGAGTGTTTGTGCCGCAGGTAATCGTAACCTCTGAAATTACAGGGTCTAAACCACCAGCCGCCGCAACCACCCCACTGCTGTGCATTACGATATACCCGAACCAAAGATAATATAGTTATCAGCAGCAGTGCATACAAGCTCTGCTACACCACCAGAAGCGATATTAACCGAAGTACCAGTGGCAACGGTTATCGTGGTCACCGCCGAGCCTGTTAGGTGTTTAACGGTCTGGTCAGCAGTACCCTTATCTAATGTAATCGCACCCGAATGCGTGTTATGAATTACCCATGTATAACCCACCTCGCTCGCTGTAGCATCAGGCAAAGTAATATCATGGTCGCCATTAATAATGATTCTTTTGCCGCGCTCAGTAACTAAGGTGCTTGCTGATATATTCCCTGTCGATGTGTAAATCGCCATGCCATCAGCAGTTACAGTGCCTGCAACGGTTAGCTGGTTTTGAGCAAGGGTTAAAAGGTCTTCATCGTTAAATGTCCCGATTGTTCCAGTGTTGCTTTTGGTATCAGTAGTTGAAGAAGCACCACCCATACCCTCAACAATAATGCCGTTTTCGCTTGGCTGTAGCCTTATATTATGGTTAGTGTTATTTGTTTGGCCCCAGTGTAATCGTAGAATTGTTCCTTGAGTCTCATCGCCATCGATGCTTAAACCCATATCGGAGTCGTGTGCGTACTTATCATCACCAGTTGGGTCATTATCGTAATACCGCTTACCCCTTAACCTTAATTTGCCTGCGGATATGTTTAAGTCACCGTTACCAATTTGCGATATATTAGCGTCAAGATATTCTGTGCCGACTCCTTGGCCGCCGTAGTTGGCGGTACTATCGTAGTTAGCCTGAATAATAAAAACAGGGTTTGTAAACCCGTCACTGTCTTCTGAATGCGGGTGCTGTATAGAATCAAAAACAATCCGAGAATATGTATCACCATCACCATCCACCTGCATTTTAATATCGCTGCCATCCATGTTTACAAGCGGATAACCACCAGCCTGACTACCATCGTGAACAACGATAGTATTCTTATCAGTATCGACAGTGACTTCGCCTTCAGCACCTGTGAAGGTTGAATGGTCGCTTGTGTTACCGCGCCTTAGTTGGATTCTAGTAGCCATCTCTACCTCTTAAAGCTATGGGCTTCTTAAGCCGTAAACTTTTAACTCACCAAATGAAAATGAAGAACCGCCTTCTTCTCGCAACCTAAACTGACTATGTGATGTGGTTGACAATCTTGCTCCTGCAAATTCAGAACGCTTTACCCTATTTGAATCTGTACGGATTACAGTGGGAAAAATCCTGCCCTCAACGGCTGACCTTCGGCTTTGATACATCTGCGTAATCGTGAATTCAATCCTGAAATCATCACCACCGTTTAATAGGTCAGTATCAGAGAGTAGTATTTGGTCATCACTGGTATCAAAACCTGTGCTAGTAGTCCAAGAGTAATGATTACTGCTGCCATCATAACTACCTGAATTTCCAAATTGAAGGCCAACTCTGGTATCACCACTCATGCCAAGATAACCAATAACCTTAATCGTTTCGTAATTTATTAATTCCGAGTCAGTGAATGTAACGGTTGCATCGCCACTACCGATTGTCTTTGTTTCTATATGCACCCAAGGCGAAAGGCCGCTTTCAAGCGCCTCTTTTTGTATTCTAACACCACTAGCAGTGGCATCACCCTCTTGTATAGCAAGGACATTATCCTTTAATGCCTGCACCAACTGTTGAGTAATCGGCGCATCAACCGCCACCTCTGTATCTGATATTGCTCGATAAGTAGTCATAATTTCCTCAAAGTATCGTGTACGGTTCTTGGCCGCCTGACATTCTAGCCCTAGTAGTAACTCTTACGCTCAAACCGCTACCCGTTGAACTTTCGCCAGTTAGTATTTCTGTCGCACTATAACCATCGTGGTCATCATCTGCAATATCACCGGATGCAGTGTTAGAGCTAACAGAATCAATGCTGGTGACTGCACCACTCGACTGAGTATATGTAACCGCTAAATCTCGTGTGCCAGCCGTTGCCCCAGTCTCAGTTTCATCTGGTTTAAACTCTATCGTATCACCAGTGCCAAACCCAGTGCCGCCACTTAACAACTCGACCGTGATATGGTTTGCATCAGATATAAATGAATCAGTAGCCCTTACAGCTTTATATGGGTCGTCCTCTGTGCCGGTGCCACCTGCCGCATCGTTTACCGAGTTAAACCCAGCACTTGTGTTATCTGCTGCATCTTTATCAAACCCGCCGACATCATTTTCAGTAACAATCCCGAAGTTTGTAGAGCCAAACCTAAACTGTTTAGCCTTAATCTCGTAGCATTGCTTATTACTATCAAACTTGGTCGATGTGCATTGCATCTGCATCAATCGTTCTTGACCTTGATAATTCAAAATATGCTTTGTAAGTAGATAGAAATGCTGCCCTGTTGATAACGAATCTTGCGAGGCATCCATTTTAAATTGCACTGACTTTGGTGTTTGCTTGAACCGGTTAAGCATTCGTTGGGAGACACTGGTTGCGGTTGATGTATCTTTTACACCCCAGCCGTAAATAGTCTTAATCGCAGATGAGTTGTATTCATTGACACCTTCGCTATCAACATCAAAATTTAAGTAAAGGTTTTTGTAGTTTCTGGGCTTATCCCTGTCCTCTGTATGGTCGCGAAGGTTGTAGTAATACTGAACCCTTGAAACACGCTCTTTTTCAGCGTTTATTAATTTAACGCTATCCTCAATAATCTCGTTATCAGTAATCGTAACTAATACTGAAGTATCAAGCTCTGGCGTTTCAGCCCTCATAATTATCTGGCTTAGCAGGTCATCATAGAAAAAGTTTACACCTACCATGCTACCCAGTTGCGATAACTGCTTATTGACTTCTTTAGGCTCGCTCAGAATAGCGTTTATCTTGAAAGAGGCTAACCACAATGACTTTTCATCTGCCCATGAATACAATTCACCAACGGCATTGTTTACTAGGTCAGCGGATATTCCTGCCTGTGTAACCAATAACTCATAAGCGACATCATCAATGGTAACGCCTGAGCCTCCGGTATCGTATGAGCCAAACACAATACACTTTTGAACGCTATCATCAGCATCATAAGCAACAGTAGCGGCTTCAGAACCCCATTCGCCGCGAGCTTCAAAATCAAGTGCCGCGTGACTTCCAGATACATCAACCCTATATTCTAATATCTCATCATTAATACGGACAAAACCAGTAGCATTATCCGCACCGAAATAATCAGTCACTTTATCTTTATCAGCCTGAACACTGCCATCCAAAGCAACATCATCAAACTTCAATTCAATATGGTTATGTGTGCCGCTATTTAAAGCAGCGCCTAAACTGAAACGTGTAGCAGATGGAACCTTTGCCTTTAGCTCATCTGCCAGTGTCATTGGGTCTTTACACTTTATTGTGCAAACATCGTTATCCAAAAACATTGAGTCAATAATGTATTCGCGCTTGCCATCATATATTTCAAGGTCGCCTTTGTAGTCAATATAGCCATCATAAACTTCAACAGCCCGACCATAAAAATGCGGATTACGCTCAATCAACTTTGTAAAGTAAGTGCCGTTTTCTAATGCAATGATATTGCGAGTAGCAAAGTATGGGTCAACGTCAGCATCATTTGAAATAAAATCGCGCAGCTTGATAGATACATTGGCCCTAACTGATACGCCTTTTGTTGGCTGAATCTCAACTGGCGCTGTGGATACCGACATCAAAGCCGGATGTGCATCACGCTCTTTACCTGTAAGCATATCTCCTTGCTCACTGATAAATGTATAAACACGCTTGCCGCTGTTTGACGTTCGATAATTGGTTAAATCTTGACAGGTTTCTCTTGTGTTGAAACATTCACTGCCAGCACTCGCACCCGCAGTGCAAGTTGATAGAATAGTGCTGCCACTCTGGCCATAAACATTATCGCAAAAATCAAGGTATAGCTTGACCACTTGTATCGGCTTTCTTGGCGACAGTTTATGAGCATCATTAAACAATGTATCTAAGGTGGGTACTGTGTTTTTATATTTTGCAAAGTCTTCAAGGCTTTGTTGCTTATACTTGTATTCTAAGTATCCATGAACTTTGCTTCTTTCTTCACCAGTGAGTTTTCGATTAAAAATTAAAATCTCATATATCGCGCCATCTGCACGACCGCTAAAGGCGTCTGTTTTCATTAGCCTCAACGTGTAGTTGCTGTCTGGTAAGTCAGCGCCTACATTATTTTGAAGTGCTGGAACGGTAGTACCATCAACGCCAATAAAGTTTACAGATTCATTTGTCGCTAAAGCCTCGTGGATATGTGGCTCTAACTCAGTCAATGTGGCTGTAAAGGATGAGCTTCCGCCACTTGTGTTGGTGTACTCGATACCGGCTTTATAATCATCAGCATCGGTAGTACTTTCAAAATTAAAAGTAACGTCTTTGCTTCCCACACCATCTTCAATTTCAAAGTATGAAACCCCAGTGGTGTCTGACCTGAAATTAGCAAGCATGAAAAAATGCAAATCTTCAAGCGGTACTGATGCTTCAACATTAAAAGAGTCTGCACCACCCTCAAATAACACGCCGCCAACATCATGTACCTCTGCGACCGTAAGCTCTAAATTACTCCCGCTAAGGCTTGATGGATTTAATGTATCACCTACCTGCCAGTCATAAGAGCCGCCAATACTATCAACTGATGTGATAGAACCACCTGATACAGTTATATTAACGAAAACAATATGATTAGCGTCAGCTGTATCTCTCATTGATACATCTGTGATTGTTCCATCAGTGTAGCCTGAACCGGCATTAGTAATCGTAAAAGATACAATTTGCCCCTGCATATATTTAGGGTTTGTTAAATCAATGCGGCCTTCAGGTGATAGCTTAAAAATAAAGTTGTTGTTACTTTTGTCGCGCCACTCATCAATAATCTGTCCGGCATCAGGTATCCCCTGACCATTGTTATTGTTAGGGTCTTGACCATCCAGCCAAACGAATAAATCGCTTTGTAGCTGTTTTGGTGTCCACTCTCTGCTCACGATATATAACCTACGACTGGGATACGCCAGTTAAGCGTTGTCGGCGTATTGTATGAAGGCTGTCGGCTTTGCTTATCGAGTACCGCATACCAAATACGGTTACGTCTTGAAGCCTTTTCAGCATCAGTTGAGGCGGCACTGCCATCGTCATACATTAAGTAGAAAGGAAAACGTGGAAGGTAGTACCCAAAATACTCAGAAAACCCATAATTAGCACTGTGTCCGTTAATCGTATCTGTAAAACCAACAGGAGAAACTAAATCCGCCTCAGTTAATGTAGCGAGATTAATACTAAACTTTTGAGGCATCTTTCTCGTGTCAGTAAGTAATGGGTTACCCTTGTTGTTTCGTTTTATCTCTGCCATCTGCGGCTCATAAAGTGGCGGTGTAAACGGTGCTGATATATCTATACCATCAACCCAGCGGCCAATCGCAAAGTTACTCATAAAGGTATTTACATCCCAGCCAACGGTTGTAATTTTAAGCCTCCTCAAAGGCTGGTCTTTGTCAATATATGCCCCGTAAGCTCGATAGAATTTATCACCAGCCAAATAAGTGCCATCATAAAGACCGCCATCATCTTCAAAGTCGAGGTAAGTGCCATCGGTAGCAGTATCATACTCAATCTTGATGCCTTGATTGCTGTTAAAGTTATGACCGTAAATAGCAAAACCATTCATCGTAACCGACTCGCCAAAAACAACCTCAACCACAAGCTGAGTCGAACCACTTATTTTTAAACTGGTTGCGGCGTTATCATCAAACGAGTTTAAAAACCCATGCCCATCAGCCTCTGTGCCTGCGCTGATTGTTATAGTTGGTTTTGTGGTGCTTCGCCAATACCTATGATGAAGCTCATTCTTTGCTAGTATGTAGCCCATTACGTCCCCACCAATGCGTTAATTTCTAGGCCATCTTCAGTGGCCTCGTTGATAGCTTCAATGATACGTCTTGCACCTGAAGGGTCAATAGTTCCATCGACTGTGACGTTTATTACACTAGGAGCCTCGGCAGCCTCATCATTAGCGGCTGGCTGGATAGGCGCAGATGCCGCAGCAGCAGAACCTGAAGCGCCACCGCCACCGCCACCGCCACCGCCTGAAAACTTCATAGCCCCAGCTGCGATAATAGTTGCAGCCCTTATTTTGCTTGAAGTCAAAGCTGTAGCTACAAGCGGAGCAGCTGCTCCTGGTACAGCAGCGTAAGCTTTCTCTATTCCTGATATTTGAACTTGAGTGTTAATTGCGTTCTCTGCTAACCCTATCCCGACCTCAGCCAATACCATGGCTTTGCCAAGCGCCTTGCTTTTGCCTGCGAAAACAGCAGCAAGCCCAAGCATATCTTTATACATTTTTTGTTTAGTTTTGCCGCGAACCTTATCAAGTTTTGCCTCTTCTTTTATTTGTTTGGCTTTTTGTTTATCAACAATTTCTTGCTCTTTTTTCTCATTTTCTTCAATAATCACCAGCTTTTCGTCATACTCCGCTTGTATTCTTGCAAGCCTTTGCTCTTTCAGAATATCTGCTGTCTCAGCCTCAATCTCGCCAGCAGCAAGCATTCTGTTAATATCTTCCTCAGCAAGCCTATCCTTTAACTCTTTTTCAGCCAAAGCAGCTTCTTCGAGTTTTCCTTGGCGCTCAAGTAGAAAAATATCTATCTGCTCTAGCTCGGTAGCAGCAGCAGACTGATTTCTTGCTAAATTTTCTTGTCGCTCCCTTTCTTTTTCCTGAGCCTCTTTTTGTCGAACGACTTTTTCTTTTGCAATTTCTGCAGTCAAAGCATCTAACGGGCCTTTAACTGGGTCTGCAAAATCTGCTTCTTCAAAGTCAAAATCATCCTCGAAAGGCTCTTCTTTTTTCCTTGTTACCTCAAGTTTGGCTCTTTCCTTAGTAACTTCTTTTAGCCTCATCTCCTGCTTTATTCGTTCGCCACCAGCAATTCTTGTTTCATTCAAAAGGTATTTTATTGAAGCTATCTCTTTATCATAAGCCTCTATCTTCTCATCAGTAGTCGTTGTAACAAGATCAGCTAAACTCCCCATGACTTTGGCGAGAGATGTGAATTGGGTTGTTGCAAAATCAGCCAATCCTGAAGACTCAGCAAGACCAATAGCAAACTGCTTAAAGTTGTCGCCAAGCAAATCTGTAGCGCCAACCAAGCCACCGCCACCAGCTGCTCCACCAACCTGCTCTTGAATTTTATCAAGAATTATATTTTGAGCTTCAGATAGCTTATTAGATTCAGCAAGAGTCTTTATTTTCTCTTTCTCTGCCTCACTAAAGCTAATACCATTTCTAGTAAGAGCGCCAAGATTAGTTATTGGATCTTCAAGCGCCTTACCCAATGATTTAGCACCGGAGGCAGCGGTGGTTCCCATAACAGCACCAACATCTGCGGTTAGTGCAATTGATCGTTTAAATACATCGTCTTGCACAGCCTTAAAGGTAAGCATGATTGCCTGTGCATTTCTTATATCTTCTGATGACGTTAAAGTATCACGGCCAGCTTGTATGGCCATATCATTCAGTTGGCTCGCAGAAAACCCAGCAGAAGCGCCCGTTGACTTAACAACTGCCTCAAGCTTGAACATTTGCCGCTCGTAATCCTGAAACACTCTTAAGGAGTTACTTACCGCAAAACCCATGCCTGCGACACCAGCACCAGCCGCGACTCCCGCTATACCAATCCTGTTTAAGCCTGTTGATATAAACGAAAGGCGCCCCGAAAGACCATTTAGTGGGCCGGTTAAGGTTGCCGTTGCATTGCTTGCGTTTCTAAAGCTTTCTGAAAGTCTCTGACTAGCAGCGCTACTTTTGTTTATTTGTGCTGCTAGCTTCTTTGACTGCTCGGCAGCTTTCTTTTTTCTTACTGCGGCTTCTTTGTAGGCATTAATTTCAGCTCTTCTAATAGCAGCTTCTTTTTTTGAAATTGTATTGCCTGTTCTTTGCGTCTGCGATAATTTTTCTCTTGCTGCGGCTTCTTTGTAGGCATTAATTTCAGCTCGCTTCATCCTTTTTATATTTTCTGCGTAGGCTTTTATTTCAGCCTTTCTTACAGCATTAGCAATTTTATTGGCTTGCGCTTCTTCCTTGGAAAGGCGAGTACCAGTCTTAGTAGCTTGATTTTTCTTATTAGCAGCATTTTGAGCTGATGCGGCATTTTTTGTAAGCTCACCAAGCTCTTTATTTGCTTTTTTAAGCTCTGATGTGTCAGCCTGAAATATCAGCTTTGCAATTGTGTCTGCCATTCTTTCTGCCTTGCGCTATCTAAAGCTAAAATGGCATCAACCTGCCATCGATCTAATGTTTCATCAAAAATATCACAATATGCATTTATATCTTGCAGAGTGACATTCTCAACACCATGGGAAATAGCTAAGTAAGCGTCCCATGTTGGAACCAAATGATCATCAAGTACCGGCTGATTTTTTAATTCTGAAGGTTTGTTCCCACTAATCCTTTCAATAGCCTTCCAAGATTCAAGCCTAGTTGACTTACTTCCTTTCTGGCGACCATTAGCGTGAAAAACCCATTCGCCAAACCTTATTAACTCTTCGGCTTGGCTTTTGTAAAATTTGCCCTATCAGCCATAAAGCGATCAATCTGCTCTTTAACGTAGGGGGCTTTAGAATAAAGCTCTTTACACAACTTCTTACTGAATTCTTCGTCAGTGCCTCGCCACCCAACAGTGGCTGCAACTAAGCCATCAATAGACATTTTTTCATCATCGAAGTCTTTTTCATTTCTAATTGCTTCGATATATGCCTTTTGCTGCTTTTTTGCTTCAGCCCTAAACACGGGAGAGTCAACACCCATCACCGTTATAAACAATCCAGTCTGATTCCCTTCGCCATCAAGTATTTCACACTCAGCTCCGTCTGCGTGAAGGTCAGTTGTATAAAGGTCGCTAATATTCATAAATCCCCCAAGGATTTGTTAAGCCTCTCCCAGAGAGGCGTTTAATTAGGCGCTTAAGTCAGTGTCAAACTGAATAGCTCCGTCAATACCTGAATCGTAAAGCGCAGTAAATTCTAAACTAGCAGTAACAACGCCATCAGCTGAAACTTCAGTAGTGCCAGCAGTGAAAGCACATACGGGCATATTAAACTTAATACCATCTGTGCTGTCATAGCTTGTTCGATCGTTATCAATTTCAATAACTATTGCCGCAGTACCCGCCTCTTGGCTTGCTGAGTTAACAAAGCGAGTGTAGTTAGCATTGCTAGTAAAATGAGCTTGAAGGCTTCCAGTAACAGACATCTTGCCTAAATGGCCCTCGATGGGCTTTTCATCACCAATAACATAAACGGGCGACATTCCATTATCAATATTAAGGGTAATCTCAGTGACAGTTGTGTCCTCTGCCCCGCCAATAGAAATCCTTGCATCTTGAGATGTGAAAGGAGTAACTGTAGTGGTTGCTGTTGGTGAGTTACCAGGATGAGCGTCAGCTTCTGTCATGGTTGCGCCCATGAGTGAAATGCTTGACTCAATAAAACCATCAGCAGGTATTGTCATTGAAAATGCATTAACCTGACAGCCTGTAAATATCTGTGCATCGCCAGTTGCGTTAATGTCAGTAAACTCGCGAACG
>Ga0213866_10000760_pt1 | contig 25066 bp, 14 predicted proteins | sample PICome_11_FD_160079 | JGI IMG/M metagenome (GOLD analysis project Ga0213866, IMG submission 160079) | Coastal seawater microbial communities near Pivers Island, North Carolina, United States - PICO284 | ecosystem: Environmental > Aquatic > Marine > Coastal | place: USA: North Carolina...
ATGATATGGATGTGGAATTTGTAGTCGTATTAGTCGTATTAGTCGTATTAGACGCGATAGTCGTATTAGTCGTATTAGTCGTATTCACTATCACGTTTGTAGTGTTTGATGTCGAATTAGTCGTATTATTTTCCTGTCCCGAAACAATGACGACAATTGAAAACAAAAATATAGAAAGGCTTAACATCAATACAAATTAATATCAATCTTATATAGTTGAATTTTTAATATAACATCTAAAATAATATGATTAACATTATACTATTACACTCAGTTACAAATGCAAACCATGTAACCTAGGATGTATTCGTTTTGGTATTTTATTTATCCATTGGAAATAATGTTTTAATACGCCCCACTCTGTTTTTTCATTCAGTCCAAATCTTTTCATATTGACATTTAAAAGACTTGGATGAACATACACCCGAAATAACAGATATTTAGACGAAAAGTTATACTGTACATCACAACACTCTCTGACATGTTCGTACAGACATTTTTGACAATCATCAATAGAATGATACGGCGAAAATAATTTACCATTAGTTTCCTCTGAACATTCACGAATAGCAGTATCCAATTCATTTCTATCAACATTATCCGTTTTACCACCCATATCCTCAAATCTACCCCTATAATTATTCATCAAACGCACTACCTGACCATTACATACGGTCCAAATTAAAATACCAGCAGCTCGAATAGGTTGCCCAGAATACCAAAACGTAGGTCTTTTTGACATATATATTGAATCATATCCACTATATATATACAATATATCTCATATGTTGGACACATTCTAATTTTACTATATATAAAAAAAAATAATATCACAAACAGTTGTGAAAATGCATACTAATAAACAAAATATTGCTGAAAGACTTGCAATTGAATGGCGCAAACATAATTTTTGTACACCTGCAAAAAATGAACATATATGTTCGATGGAACGATGTAACCTACAACATATTGTAGGCGGTGTATGGACAAATGGTGAAGAGGAACATGTATGTGTCAGAGTATTGTGTAAAAATCACCCCAAGTGGGCGAATAGGGGTAAGCTAAAAAAACAGGTCAGAAATTTATATATGTGTCGTTCAACTGGACAATATCACCTTTGTAACGAACAATGCTCATGTACTGATGTGGACCATTCCGATGGTGGTCATGTTTGTAGGATATCAGGTATACGGTATGATTCCGTCAATTCAGATACATGGTTTACTAACCATCGGGTGACAGCTACTCACCAAGAAAATAAAGACCCTCTGAAATTGGTACGGAATACTGATTTTCAAGTCAATGCAGATTCGTCGGATACTATTCGGCAGCAGCAGCATACTTTTATTAGTAAACAAAAGGTTTCGGCTATCTTATTTTCAAATGATAGGTTGTTTATGGAACAACGTAAGTATGTAGATATGAAAATAGAAGCCGAAAAAGTAGTGCAGAAATATGTTAAGACTTGTGAGAAAAAAAAACAGATGGTCAATTATACACATATTGTTCAATTGTATATTAATCAAATGAATCGAAGGCATATTTTTAGGAATTTATTGCCTGAAAATGATACTGTCGATAATATCATTGATAAATATGCGCGGTTGGCTTGTCGGTATTGGTCTTTGGTGATTGGTAGATTTCCGTTAGGTCAAACGACTCCAGCCATTTTTCCTATTAAAATTTTTGTTGTCAGTATTTTATACATTATGAAAAATGGTCTTTGTGTGGGTGGAGTTCAAGTTATACCGGGTGATGATTATCTGTTGTCTGTTTTGCCCGAGGCTAATACTTTGGATGCATATGGTGTTAATAAACCGTCGTTTACTGCATGTAAAAATAACATTTTGAAAGCGTATAGAGAAGCTGTGGAGATGTATAAAATTCCTCCTAGCTTGTTGTGTTTGAAGTAAATAAAATTTTTTATATATAAAAGGATGTGTTATTTAATTATTTATGTCTGTTAAACAATTCATTCGTAAAAACTTTCAAAGTAGCGAATATAAAATAAATATACCAAATCATGCTGATAGTCTGCGTAAATGGCAATGGTGGGGAGACACAAATAAAGACCATTTATTAACAATTGATGATTTGGAGCCCTTTACAAATGATAAATGGGAAATTGTCGATTCTGAAGCTGATGGTCATTGCTTTTACAATACTTTGCATAGATTTTTACTTGAAAATAATTTGTATAATACACAACGCCAGAGGACATACGAAAAAGGTCAAAGCGATGGAATCTTGGATAGGGAAAAAATGCGGGCAAATATATTAAAAAATGGTAAAGAAGGTAAAAAAATGTTAGAGCCTCCAATTCTATACCTGAGGAAAAAAAAATTAAAAACAAATTTGAAAAAAAAAAGTTACGAATCCTACAAAAAAGGAGAAATAGATACAAAAGTAAAAAAAACGGATATTAAAGAAAAATATCTACCAATTATGGTAGATAAAGGCTTCTTTTTAGATGATAGCAGAGAACCAATAGATATAATCACAGGCTTTAATGATGCCATAAAATCCGCCAAATTATCCGGAAAAAATTCCGAAGGTACGGAAGGATGGGTAAGTTTTGGCCAAGTAGCTGTCGTGGCACTTGTTCTAAAAATAAATATAATTATATGGTCAGAACCGAATAAAGGTTGGGTTCTATTATATGCCCATAAATTTTATTATGATGAAAACGAAAGAAATAACCGTGATATTCTGCGAGAAGAGCCAGTATGTTTTATGAATTTCACAGGAAACCATTATCAAACTTTAGTACCGAAGGAAAATAACACACAGCGAGATAAAAAAATATTATACGAAGATTATGACAAACGATATACAGAAAAGCGTGAAAAAGCAAAAAAAGCATTGTCAAAATTACAAGGATTTGAGTCTAAGAACAAATTTAAACGAATTCCAGCTATGTATGACACAGATGAAAAAAAAATACAATGGATTTGGGATAGATTAGAAAATCGCAAATGGAAGGTAAATAAATTTATAAAAGACTATGGTCAAATCAATGACAATGAAATGGTCTGTGAAACTTGTAAAAATATATACGACAAAAAATTAGATTCATGCCCAATATGTAAAAAAGAAAAAAATGATAGTGAAGAAAAAAATGGTGAAGAAAAAAATGGTGAAGAAAAAAATAATATTAGTAACCTAACAGAAGATGAAAAATTGAGCTTGGCCATTGAACGGTCACTTAGAATCAAAGGAGGATATAAAAAAAATGAGGAAGATGATGGCTGGAAATATGCAATTACGGAATTCACTGCCAAAGAAGAAAATATAGACAATACTCCAATTGAAAGAAACAAAAACTGGAACGATAAATTGAAAATAGTATTAGGAAATTTATTGACTAAAGAAGTCGACGGGAATGGATACTGTATGTTAAATGCTATCAATGCGCTAACCGGCGTAACCGGCGAAAAATTGACAAAACAAACTCTCAAGGGATTGGCGGAAAAAATTGATATCGGAGATAATTTTATCAAAACCCAATTTCAAAATGACTTGAAAGGTAATGTTAGTAATTTAGGAAGTTTTTGGTTGCCCAAAATAGCAAGAAAATTAAATGTTCGAATTATAGTTTTCGTACGTGCTCACAATACAGACAATTACAGTTATAGAGTGGAAGAATATCCAGATAAGGACACCGATGATATATGGAAATATAATAAAACATATTTATTACTGAATACCGCACATTATTGGCCATTAAAAAGCTCATCAGACGAATTGGATTCATCAGGCGAATTGGATAACAAACAACTTGAAAAAATGAAAAATGAATGGATAAAACAATAGTAATATATAAATGATAAATTATAAAACTTTAAACTGACTTAATGCATCAATTAAATTATGTTCACTAGTACCACACTCTGGCATATCCGATATATCAAGAATCCCCGACCTGACTAATATAGTATACCATTTTCTTGACGAATTGACAGTATCCAAAGTGATATCAGAATATTGATTTTTAATAACATCGAGTACATCACCAGCACTACGAAACCTTTTTCTTTTTTTATTTTTTTGAGTTTCCATTTTATTCTTAGGAGACGTACTCTGAGACGTACACTTGAGCTGCCCCCCCATAACTTCATTTCTACAAAAGGGGCACTTCATGGACGTCTCAACCAAAGTATCTACCCAACACTTAAGACACGCTTTAGCGGAACCACAATGATTTAATGTAATCGAACACGACTCTAAACAAATATGACACTGTGATGAATCTTTTGACTCTCCAATATCCCATGATTGATTATCATGAATAAAATGTATTAACTGTTTAAAATTTGGACACATCCGCCTTTGCGACAATGGTATATTCAACCCGTTCTCAATAGTTTCCGCGACATTTCTACACAATCTCTTCGGCAATAATGTTTCTTGATTCGCCATTCTAACTTCACACTCTTTATATTTTTCCAACAATGCAGGCAAAAACTGCTGAATCCTTGTCAACATATAATGTGAAGGATGAGTAACTTTATGATAAATTTCCATAATTTTTTCTTTATGCGAATCAGGCAACAAACTTTCTGAGTCATCGGAACAAATAAATTCACGAACATCGATTTGAATTTCATCCAAAGCATCAAATAGAGCTCTCATGGAGCTATTTCTAAACTGTTCTTCCATACTATTCAAAATCTTATGATATCTTTCTGGTTTAATAACAACAGGCGGTTGACCTGAAGCGCCACCACCACTATCAAAAATTAACATATATTTTTCCCCCCTTGCCATAATAATTGCCGAAGAGTGTCCATTTTTCCTACGTTTTTCAATACGAAAATTAGTCATAGGGTCCATTTTTGTCCATCCCACCGATTGAATAGAATAATAATTATCCATAACTTTACATGCCAAATCATTTTCATGATGAGCAATTAAATAATCATCAAATTGATACGAACCATACTCTGACTCAATACTATCTTCCGATTGATTAAACTGTAGAAACAACCTATTGAGACACCTTTTCACAGCAGGCTTCGAATCTTTACAAGTTTTTTCAACCGCCAATCTCATTCTCTCAGGCCTGAACGGCGGATTAAACTCCCAATGAAATCGCGTTGTTGTCATTTTCTCATATTGTTTATTTGAAATATTAACAGCATTCATCTCACAAGAAATCATTTTCCCAAATATTTCTTGATATACTCTACCATTTTTTACTTGAATTTTTTCGGTACCAACAATCAATTCTTTAACCGAATCTTCATTTTTAACATTTTCCTTACACCATTCCATAATCATTTTACATGACATAGGTGGCAAAAGAGTCGAATATAAAGAATTATCTAACATGTGAATAGGTAATTCATTCTCATCTACATACTCTCTAACAGTAGTCTGATATTCCACATCATCACCATGCAAACGAAATTTCATATCCTGATTACGTTCAGGTTTCCCCCACAATTCCCCAAAATCATTTGTCAAATAAATAGCTTCCAAAGATGGTTCATTAAATCGTCTACTCAAATAAACGTTATTTTTTTCCTGGCATTTTATCCAAACACCACCCCATAAGAATTCCCACTTCATATAACTAACTTAACACGACTTTAAATACAACTAAAACGTTACTAACATATTCTCTACAAATATAAATGAAATATTATTTACACATATTATCTAAATATGTAAAAAAATTATTATAAATTACAATCATATGCAACTTACCACCATTTGCAAATTTCCTCGCCATTTTTGGATACTGCTTTTAATTCCATACCATTTAAATGTTGTTGTGGTGGGTTTTGAACTACTATTTCTTGTTCATTTCCATCATCATCTTGATAGTAAACAGTAGCGCCTTCCTGATTAACGGGTAAGTGTAATTTGCGTACTTCGCATCTTCTTAAATTTCCTTGGTCAAACCCCTTTCTCAATGGGAATGGAAATGCTTTGTTCATAAATGGAAGTATAGCACTGAGTGATGCTATGCTTTGTTGGTCTTTGTGTGAAAATGGTTTGTTAGATGTATTGTGGTCGCATTTTTGACAACCTCTGACTTTCATTGGTTCTGGTGGTGGTGTTTTGCTGACATACATTCTTTGTATATCTCTTGATGGTAAATATCTTAAGGGGTATATTTTCTGACCACAGCAAGACCATCGTTCATCATGTTGTATGTATCCTGGGTGTTGATAACAGTCAAGTCCACCCATCGATTCGAGGAGATTGAATTCACAACCACAGGTTCTACATAACCAAGATTTCGTTGCTATATCAAATGATGATTTTATCTCGTTCTGTGAAGAGTATAGTGTGACTGCTGGAATTTGTGTGTCTGGTCGTGCCATTCTATTTCTAATGGTAATAGTTATTTATACTAGATTTTATTAGTTGACTATATGAATACATACATATTGACATCACAATCATAGTAGTAATGTATACAATCGGTCATAGTTGGAGCAATCCATTTTGAGCGATACTGTGCGCGCGCGCGAAACAAAAAAAATACACTATTACACTACAGTCATACTGGTAGCTATATATAATGTCTAGCTTTGTAACAAATGTAAAAAAAAAGACGGGCTGTTCCAAATGTCGTTGGAGTAAACGTGGTTGTAATGGTCCGCGATGTAAGCGTATTGGTCCGCCTATAATTAAAAAAGCACCTGTCAAAACCAAAAAGAATAGTACCACCCCAAAAAAAAACAAAAAAGTTATGGAAAAAAGTACATCTTCATCTGATACATCGTCAGATGATTTGGAAGAAACAGAAAAAAAAGAACAGGAAAATAATATGGAAAGTGTCATTCGTAATAAACGAAGGAACACATTTTTAAGATTTATAGATAATGAAGCAGTAGAATCATCAGATACTTCTCAATCATCTGATGATTCCGATACTTCAGATGATAATTCCGATATAAGCGATTATGATTTCGAGGACGGATTTCTACAAGAGGACGGTAAAGTATGGAAAAAGGTGAACAATAAGTGGACAGTAATAGACGACAAAGAAGAAAGTGACAACGATATCACTGACGACATGTCAATGGAAGAGCAAATAATATTCGAGCGCAACAGAGCACAAAAAGCACTCGACGATTTGAGTATTAGTTATAAAAAAATAAAAACAATACAAAGAAAACACAATGAAACAATAACGAAACTGAGAAAAAAGGTTAATATATGGAAAAAACGAGCCACAGAACAATTATTAAAAAACGACAAATGCCAAGAAAAAATATCAGAGCAAGAACAGAAACTAAAAAAACTACAAATGAAGTTAAAAAAGCAGAAAAAAATAGAAACAAAAAATAAAGTTAACATATAATACACTTATGATATATATATCTTTCAAAAATAAAGTATAAATCACTCAAAAATATAATCAAATATGAATACAGATAGTTTGCGTTTTTCTTTATATGGATTTTGCTTGTTTGTTTCTGCCGGACTGGTTGGTTTTTTCGCTATATCTATCGAGCATTTCATTGGATATATAAATAATATAATCATCCCATGTCAACACGATTCAATTTGGCAAGATGGTCGATGTGTTTGCGATAATACCAAGGGTATATTTGGTGGAGAATTTTGCGAAACATGTCAATGTCAACACCTTGGTATTTGTCGAATGAGTTCAGAAGGCGCGGTCGATACACGATGGAGTTGTCGTTGTCCAACTCATCAAAAATGGGTAGGCATCACATGTGACAAATGTTATGCTACCCACAACACATCCGACCAATGTAAAGGCCATTGCATTGAAAACCATTACGGACAAAACTGCAACACACACTGCATACCAGGCATACCAAGCAACACCGAACGCAAAATTTGTTCAGAAGTACAATCATCAGGAGGGAAATGTAACATATGCAATGGACACGGCACTTGTAGTAATGACGGTGAGTGTCAATGTGATGATGGTTTCTTTACGTCTAGGAATGGTGATAAATGTATTTTGAGTTGTGAGTCGTGTCCTTCTGAGCGTGGTGTGTGTCAGTCTGTTGGTGGTCAATTGCAGTGTATTTGTAAGGATAATTATTTTGGTGTTAATTGTGAGCAGACTTGTAAGTCATCTAATGATTTGGTTTGTTCGGGTCATGGTGTTTGTCAGTTTAGTGCTAAACGTGGGTTGGAATGTGTGTGTAATCCTATGTATATTGGTGATGATTGTTCTGCTAAATGTCCTGGTAGGGATGTTGTTGCTGAACCTTGTAATGGTCATGGTACTTGTGTTTTTGATAGTGGTAATTCGCCTGTGTGTCAGTGTTCTGCTCCTTGGGAGTCATTTGATTGTGGTTGTGTTGACGAATATACTTGTAATGGTCATGGTGTGTGTAATCCTGATTATGATGGTACGAATAATATTTGTAATTGTTTGTCTGTTGATGCTGATGTGAATGCATCGACTGAAGAGAGGAGATATGGGGGTCAGCATTGTGAGAAATGTCAGGAAAATTGGTGGGGTAGTCGTTGTCATTTGTTTTGTGATAGATATGCTGTGTCACAGTCTGGTGGGCATTTGGGGAAAAAAGTTGGTTGTAATGGTCATGGTTCGTGTGTCATTAATAAAGTTGGTGAAGATGAAACTATTGAGTGTGAATGTCAATCGAATTATGAATCTAAAAAACAATGTGCAGAATGTAAAGAGATGTATTTCCCAAAAGTTTTTAAATATGGTGATGGTGGTGATAAAATGTCTTTGCTTATTCCGAAAAATGCTGAACATTGTTCCGTATCGTGTTCGGGTGAAAATGAATGTCATTCCAAAGGTAAATGTAATCCTGATTATGATACAACAAATCATATTTGTATTTGTGATGGTAATGGAAAAGATGGCTCATTGAATACTTTGGACCCAGAGGTAGGTTGTTCCGCGTGCCAAACTAATTGGTATCCTAAAGATTTGAATAATCCCATTACAAGATGTACCAATTATTGTGCAGATAGTGGTACTTTGGATACAGATGAAAAAATAATTAGATTTGGTACTGATTTAGATTTACAGAATGACCCGTTTGCTAAAGATATATGTACAAAGGTTTCTGGTGGTTATAAAGTCAATCCTGTTTGTCATGTATGTTCCGGTAATGGAAAGTGTAACCCTGAGGGTGGTTGTACATGTAACGAGGGCACAACAGGAACTTATTGTGAAATTGATTGTGGTAATGGCAATGAGGCATGCTCTGGTCATGGACGATGTGTACGCGACGAATTAGAAATGTGGTTTTATCCTGATACTAATAATTTTAGATGTGAGTGTTTGCCTTATGACCCTTACACTTCTGAGGCTAGATTGAATTTAATCAAACAAGGTGTGGCTGTAGATTTACCTCCTGCGCCAAATTATTATGGAAAGTATTGTGATTATCATTGTCCGACATATAACTCGCAAGTATGTGCTGGTAGAGGTGTATGTGATACGAAAATTGCTCTCAATAATCAAGGTGTAGTTCAGGAATGTACTTCAGATGCTCAGTGTAGGGAAATTGATGGTATTCGTGATTCATTTTGTGAAGTATTATCAACACCATGGGATTCTATCGTGCCTAGATTCTTTTCTATTGGTGCTGAGTCATTGGGATATAAAACATGTACATCTGTATCTGGTACTTCATGCATTGATACTATTTATAGTGTCGATTGGGGCAATTATTGTGTTCAAATGTTGAATGGGTGGTATCCAAACCAGTTGAATACTGTTAATTGTGCATTTGATAATGATTATCGTAGCAAAGTTGAAGATTTTTTTATGAATGAATATAAAGATGGTCAGACTTTTTGTGAACATGCATTGAAAGAATTGACACCATCCAGGAATAAAAATGTTTGTAATCGTTTCTCTTATCCAAATAAAATACAATTTGATAATGATGAAGTGATATGTCAGAGTTTTACTTTACAAAGTTCGTGTCAAAAAGAAACGAAATGTGTATATGACCAGACTATCGATTACATTACGCAAGTAGATAGTAATTGTGCCACAAGAAATGCTTTGAATTGTAATGGTTATTGTACTTTAGATTCAAATCAAGTGTGTAAGACAAAAACTTATTGCCGTGCTAAAAATTGCGCAGATGCTATTTCAGAAAAATCTTTAGAATCTATGTGTCTTGAGTATGATAATGTTTGTCCGACGCAGGTGAAAAATTTGTCTGCTCAATGTTCTGTTGGTTTGAATAATATTAGAAATTCGGCAAATGATGCGCTTTTGAATGTTAGTAGTGTCAATATATTTTTTGTTTGCTCGATGTTTAATAATATTCACTCTCCAACTACAATTAGTCAGAGTGTACCCGGGGATATTGAGCCAAATGGAATATTGACTACTTTGGGAAGAAATGTTCCAGTTCAAGAATATAGAAATGCATTTATTCAAAGTCGTTCGTCAGTTGTATCATGTGACAATGTAGAATTTAATGCTAGTTCATTTTGTGATAATCATCTATCATCAGTTTTGACAGATTCTAAATGGTATATGAAAGAATCGCCCTTTTGGTTTTTGCCATGGCGTTTAAAATGTGGTCAATATATTACTCTATGGTCGTCAGAAACATTAGCAAAAACACAAATGACGAAATTCATGCAAAATGCTTCCATTCAATGTACTATCAATAATGCTGGTGATATTGCCGTCAGACCTCAACAATGGTCCTTACAATGTTTAGAAGATGAGAAACTACAAATGTATACTATTGGTACACGGTCATTTCCTCTTCCATATGCAAATGCTGGTTGTACATTGAAGGAAAATGTTATGGATGCTAGATGGGGTCAAAAACAATGGGTTCATAATGAAATTGAAAATATATATCAAGAGACTTGCTTGAAAGCATCCGAGTCTAAGGTCATTCCAGAGGTGCCGGTTGTACCTGATTTTTGTGCTACGAGGAATCCGTGTGGTGTGCATGGGTGTCAAGTTTGTTCTGGTATTAATTGTGATTATGTTGAGTGTAAACATAACACTAATTTACAGCCAGTGTGTACTGATAGTGATGTGACTTGTGGTGATGGTGGAACTTGTATATCTATGGATACGAAAAAAGGTGTGTATAAATGTAAGTATGAGATTATACAGCAATTTAATGATATGATTGCGCCAATCGTTCAGGTGCATCGGGATTATAGGGATGTTAATTGGTTGAAGCATTGTTCTCATGTCGTTAGTGTTCCTATGCCATTAGATAGGAAAAATGTTTTGAATGATGTTTGGGCTTTGGGGTCAGAGGTGTTATATGTTAGCCATGGTAAATATCTTTTTCAAAAAGCTGTTATCGAGATAAGTGTAGCTGTTATCGTTAAAGTTAGTGTGGATGTGCAACTATCGGAGAATGATGCTGTTATGAGTGTCGTATGTAATGGTGATGATATTACGGTCTTTAATATTGGTAATATGACAATAAATTTACCTATTGGTACATGTACACTCGAGAGTATTGGAAAAATTATTGTCAGTTCAATTTCAGTTGATAACGTTGAAACTATATCACATAATTCATTTGATTTTGAGGAAGGTAGTGTTACTGTTTTTCCACTATCATTGAAAAATTACATTGAATTTAATGATATCAATACTATAACATTTAATAAGAAAAACTCATATGATATAAGTGCAGCAGATGATTCAGCAGGTGTTCAATGGATATTATCAAAAGAAGATGAATCAATACAAAATGTTCGCATATCGGGATGGATATGGTTACCTTCAACAAATGCCGAAGCATCAATGAAATTAATGTCAGCTGAAAACAAAAATATAGTAGACATGTCAATTATGACAGATGGTGAAAGTACAACTGTCACTCTTAATGGTGGTGATAGTTGTAAAATACCAATAGGAAATAAATGGAATCGATGGTATATGGAAAGTAAATTAGTTAATGAAACAATTGTAAAAAATGAGACGACATATCATCACATAGTTTGGCAGGTGTCACTTTATTTGAGTGATAGTATTTCTGGACAAAAATGCATGGTCAATAACCATATCAATCATTTAAGCAATTCGCGCATAATGAAAGTTCTTAATCGTATTGCACCATCATTTAACACATTTACATCCAAATCAAAAGATGATTGTCATCAACAATGTTTATCTCATTCTGAATGTGTGCAGTGGTCTTGGACAGAACAAGATAAGCATTGTTATATGTACAACAAAAGATGTCATGAAGACAAAAGATGCATGCATGGTACTCATACGTTACATTCGTCACATAGTCACCCAATTCATTCTTTTGTAATTGATACTGATTCTTTGGTACCTATTACATGGGGACATATACATCATGACCAAATTGTTCACAAATCTCCAGTCAAGTTTTACAACTCATATACGGATATAATTAATACAACAATTAACAATTATCCATACAAAGCATATCTACCAGACACAACAACAGTCTGTAATGACCTAGCAAACACATTTCATAATATGCCTGGATATAAAACTTATGTCTGTAATGGACCCACATGTAGCAATGGTTACAATGAAAAAAATATGTCAATGTGTGCACAATTTATTGACAATAAATATCCGAAAGAACATTCAAAATGCGATGCTCTCAAAAACTTAAATTGGACTGCATATTGTCATTATGAAAATTCATTCCATGCTAGAAATTTAGATGATAATAATAATTATTTCCCAATACTTGGTACAACATCATCATATGGAAATATGAATGATATATGCAAAGAATCATATGAATTCAAAAATAAAACTCAAAACATATGCAACACAACAACAGAAACATGGTTCAAACAATGTCTTGGTAGATGGCAATCATATGAAGAATATTGTGATGACTCTTGTCTAACATATATACAAGACGCATTATCATCAGATGGCGCACTAAATAAAAGCATATGTGAAAAACGTGACGAATATCTACAATTAAACATCTCTGGAAATATAGAGAAAGACCAATTTTGCTCAAAAAAGGTAGAAGAGTTAATCATAACAGACTTTTGCCAGCTTCAAAATACATATCATGATAAAGGGAAATTAGTTATGCCTAGTTTAAAACCATCATGTAGTCAAGATTGTACAAATATGTTAACAAATGAATTAAACCGAACACAGTGGAGGAACTGGTGTTATCAATTATCAAGTGGAACAATTAAAGGAACTTGTTCAAGAACATCATGTAAATGTGATACAGCTGAAAATATTGGTGTTGCTGGTGAAATGTGCGAATTGACATGTCCTTCAGGTACAGAAAATGGTCAAGAAATAGCTTGCTCTGGTAGAAATGGTAATTGTTTTGCTGCTGATTATAATCAAATATCAGCAGATACTACCAAACAAATTGCTCAAAAAGAATTCAGGCCTGAAAATAATATCACAATGCAACAGACAATTAAAGATAATTATAAGCCATTGTGGTTAGCAGGACCTAATCCTAGTGCCACTGGTATATGTCAATGTACATTGGGTAGTGGTGACAGTTGTTCTATACCATGTGATAATTGTAATAATGGTACATATGGTGTTGGAATGGCATCTCAGTATGGTATTTGTGATGCTTATTATGGTCTTTGTCGTTCATTGCCTCCTTTTATGAGATTAAATGTCAAGAAACAAACGGATGTCGTTATGTCATATAATTCGACGAATTTTAATGGAATGCAGTGGTCTAATCCTGACGATTTTCTTTATGAAGATGATAGTGTTTTATTAGATGCGGCGATTATGGATGAATATGATTTGCAAGGTAGTTCTTATGGGATATTGAGTGTAGATGATGGTCAGTTGGGATTTCAACAACAACAAGTGTTTCTTGATGTTGTTGATATATTTCCTAGATTATGTACACAAAATGGTGTTTGGTTAGAGGCGCCGGGTTTTACATGGGAAGGTAGTACAAAATATCTTTCAAATCAAAAAAAAATTCAGAATAGTGGATTAAGTATGGTTCTTGGTCAAAGCTATGATATATCAACTTATAAAATAAAATCATGGGGACCATGTAACAGAATAGATATGAACGATGAATGGTTTATATGTTTTGAAAATGGTCGTTTACATGCAATGGGCACTAATGGTAAAGCTATGGCGCTTTTTTCAATGGGTCAATATGCATCAATACCATTATCTGGCATATCATTTGTTAAGGCATCCTCGAATACTGTTTATGCGTTTGGAGGTAGTAGTAGTTATTCAAATTCGAATTCTGAAGCGTTGTCAAACACTTTGTATAAAATAACTTTACGAAAAAGACCGTGGGAAAATAATTTTGTTGTATTGGCTCATTGGGAAATAATACCAACTGTTGGCAATATACCAGTCAAACAAAAAGATGCATCAATTGTGTATCTGTATAATGAATTATATCTATTGTCGATAGTCAATAATGAACCTTCGATATATGTATTACCATTTACATTGGATGGTTCTGCTGCAAAATGGACATTATATGGTAAAGTTCCAATTCAAGGGAATATGACAACAATAGCACCAGATAATAGCAGAACTAGAGGGAATAGAATATATCTTTATATTGATGATATAGTTCTACTTTTTTCAAAAGAATTAGGATTTGTCACAATAAAATCATATCCTCCGAAAAAATCACTCTACATACAATCGTCTGGATTTATGAGTGAGGAGCAATTAAATTGTAGATTTGAAATCAAGAATATTTCAAACGTATATAATTTGGAATTTGGACAAAATGTGTTGGTTAGTCATACGAAACAACCATTGAATGTATTTGTATATTTGGAAGAATGGTTAAATTTAGACACAAAAATATCACGGAATATATATAAACAATTTCTACAATCGATAGAATGGAGAGTTAATAAAGAAATAGTACCAAGAGATGTGATACAACAAATACAACTTCCAAAAGCCATAAATATGGTTGAAAAAATATACATGCAACAAGGAAGATGGAAATTGACATCGATGTTATTTCATACATCTGAAATGTATAAGAGTTTATCAAGAAATGATTTACGATTTATTAATCCATCTGTTGGAATAATACCGAGTGAAATATTCCTCGATATTATCAAAAAAAATGATGCGTCATTGCTTTTAGATGTAACTTCATTTGTATCTGCGTTACCAGCTAATATTGACGGTAAAACAGTCATTAGTGTCAATGTCGAAGGTCAAAAATATTCAAAGGATATTATTATAATGGGACATCGACGAGAATTCATACAAGCAAATATTCAATATCCATATATAGAGGAGCTATTATTTCAGAATGGTGTCATAGAAATAGTGATAGTTAATTGGTCGGATAATGCATTCGTATTAGAATTAAGACGTCAAGGAGATAAAAATGCTGAAATTAAATGGGTAGAAACTCAAAATATAAAAACTTTCCATGTTGTCGTTCATATTGAAGAATGGATGTATAACAGTGCCAGTGATACACTTTTCACTGTTAACGACTTAGCACCTGGATACTCAGATTGGCAAGCATTATTCAACATGTTTGTATCAATACATCCGGAATCAACTGCTAGAATGAAAACACAAACTAATAATTTTTTGCAGTATTATGGTTCACATTGTTCAGCTACATCAGACCAACAATGTCCAGGTATATTGATAAATACACATATGGCATGCTCTGGTCATGGTCGATGTAATTCAGTTTGTAATTGTGAATGTGAATTAGCACCATCTATATTACAGAATAATGCCAATGCATATCAAGAATTATCACATTGGCAAAATTCGCCGTATAGAGGTGATGGATGTCAAATAACATGTCCTGGTTTTGATGGATATGATATTAAATCCATATGTTCTGGTAATCCAAACAAATGTGGACGAGATGGTAAATGTGCATGTGACCCAGGTGAAACAGGTGATGCGTGTCAGTTTCGTTGTCCTTCTGTTAAAATAGATGGCAAATTCGTGACATGTGCTGGTAATGGTGGATGTAGTACAAAATCTATTGAAATGAATTCAACCATTTTCACAAGGGATATATATAAAAATCGTGTCTCTGCTATTAATCGTAATAGTTATATTTCAGCACTTTCGAAGCATTATAATCCTTGTCAAGAATTCAATTATTATCCAGTCAAAGGCGATTTAATAGATGTCATACCTTTTAAACATCAAAGTGGATTAATTCAATCGTTTGTTGATTTAAAACAAGCAAAATATTTCTGTGATAAAATAAACATCAATTATTATCCAGATTTAAGCAATTACGAGACACATTTATTACCTCAACAGAAATGCATTGGTATAAAGAAAATTGGAAATCAATATCAACCTATGGAATATCAAATGAATAATCTATATTATCAGCCGGATGGTACCAGTAATCTTGTCAAGTTATTTGCATGTACATTTTCAGATTGTGAACTCTCTCGACATATCGATGATAAAAAAACTATGTCTAATATTGATTTTTATTTGGACCCGCCAAAATTTGAATTTCATGGTATCTATAAACATGGCTTTTCATCAGGTACTATAACTTTCTCAATTAATGCGCAAAAAATATCTTTGGACATTGAATGGGATTTGAAAAATATAAAAATTGATATTATTGAAGAATATACACTTATCAAACATACGGTGCTTCAAACCAGTGGTTCTTATAAGAGATTTGTTTTATTGATTGATGGAAATTCGGTCAGAGTTAGATTATATAAAATGAAGGAATATGATGATAACTCACAGTCACAAAGTTGGTTGGTACCCATTTATGGTAAGAAATATAGAATATCAGATAAAGTTAAGACAGGTTATGCTTTTAATGTACCGTCAGATGATACAGGTATAGATACTCCAATACTAATTTTGGAACAAGCTGAATATGCATGTGATATTCAAGAAGATTGTTCAGGTATTATACAGTGGGAGGCGATAACTAGAGGGACATTGTTTTCTCTATATACGTACAAAAATGTTGTTGGTTCGTCAATATTATATCCAATCAGTGACGAAATAGGGAAACAAAACGATTTTATATATTTGCATAAAATGTCTATGTTTTATAAAGGTAAAAATGAGGCTGATTTAACATCTACTTGTGCAGTTATTAAAGCTAGACAAGCTAGCTATCCAATGGTTAACTATTCAACCACTTATAATATTCCAGTCACTGATATTAATTTTACTTCAGTGGTTGAGCCACAAACAAAAGCTGTCGAAATTGGAAATGGGATTTGGACCAATTGTTGGGAAAAACAGGATGGTGGAGTAAATATTAAGGATTGTTATCAAACATGTCGCTCGAAAAGTTGGCATGGATTCGCTTGGTCAAATGTCACAAATACTTGTCTTTGTTATAGAATTAACAAAAATAATATTAAGCTTAATAAGTATACGGATAGTCTTCACTCTACAGATTCGAAGAGTGTCTATAATCCTTGTGATGTTTCGAATCAGAATACTCCAAAAACATCGTGGATTTATATTAATCAATAAAATAATTATATAACACTTCAATTCGGAGCATGACTCTATTCTAAAATATTTGAGAGCAAAATTCTATTCTAAAAAAATAAATATTAAAAAAAATAATTATAACATTTATTCTAAACAAAACATATAACATTAAATATAAACAATAAGTATTAAGATGTCTTTGAAAACTATCAAATCCTGGCAAAAATGTCCTAAATCTGCCTCTACGCGGATTCTAAACACTCTGAGCACATTTAAATGTAATTCGTGTAATAAAAATTGTACACCTCAGAAAAATGAGAAAAATGCTGTTCTTTGTATGGATAATGGAACGGCGACATTTTTTTGCATTTCATGTTGGGATGAAGAAGATTGGGAATGTCAAAACTGTGGTTCCATTCCAGATGATAGTCAGGTTATTGGATGTGAAACTTGTGGTCAATGGTTTCATCAAGATTGTCCCTATCATATAGATACTAAAGATAATTATCATTGTGATTCTTGTCAGACTTCAAATGTATCAATATTAAAAGAAACAATTTTTGATAAATCTGCGGCGCTTAAAATTTCAATTAAACGTACAAATGAATGGATAAAAAAATGTGAGGAACTTGAAAATGATAAAGTATCATTGGAAGGTAAATTCAATGCCATTGTAGAAAAGCATACTGGCAAAATAAATGAATTTGACAAAAAAATGAACAATATCAAGAAAGCACATTTTGCGGTTACGAATGGGCTAAAAGAAGAAATAAAAAATGTGCGCAGTTCTCATAACGAGTTGTGCGCAAGCAAGAATTTGTACAAAAAAGAAGTGAAAAAATTGATGAAGGAAAACAAGAAAGTCATCGGTCAGAAGAGAAAATTAACAGATGACAATCGATTTTTAAGTGAAGAGATTCGTAAAAAAATAGTTGAAAACGATTCTTTAAAGTCTCATTCTGCGAAATATGCAAGTCAAACACATGATTATTTGCGCATGGTTGAAACAATGAACCACTTTATTAAGCGCCAGAAAATGGAGTGGTCCTATTCACCACCTGTGCGTCTTCACGCAAATGATGACAATTTGTGGAAATTATATCAGTGTAAAGTTAGAAAAGTAAATGGTAAAGATGTTTTTGGTGCTGATAAAATTGTTCGTTCAAATACTATTGAACCATTATTGGTACATTCGCTTAAAGAAATATTACAAATAGCATCGAAAATACATGCAAATAAAAATTAATTATTTTGACTATTTTTTATATTTATTTTGACCAACCTTCAATGGGAAACTCACGGAGAGATTCTCGACAATTATATTCTGACATAGTGTCAAGTTTCATAATATTATCAAATATATAGCTATATATGTCCCGCAACTCTTGTTTTAAACTGTCAGATACATATTTTTTTGAAATATCATGGGTTAATACCTTTCAGTTGTTTAAGATAATCATATATTTGAAATATTGCTGGTTCGGCGTATGGCCATTCGTTTATTAAAGCTATTAAATCCTCCAAATTGTCTATTTTGTTCTTTTCATATATCGTTTGTAAGTTATGTATTATGTCCCATTGTCGGCTGTACCAATCATCTGTACCATCGGGCATACCTTCTGAGTTGGCAAATGTGTGAAACATATTTTGTGATTATAATTATTTGTGTATTATGTATATAGAGTAAAAAAACAAACATCTACTACAGTAACTATTTGTACAAAATTCACATTATTTAATCATATTTGTATATAAAAGTTGAAAATCAAAAAATACCAAAAAAAATGTACACCCCCGGCGATTTAATAATTTTTAAGATTACAGACAAGGAATTTTACGGTGAGATAGTAGGAATCTCCGATGATAATAAAGTGGAAGTCTCTCGCCTAAAAAAAACCATCAAACAAGAGGGTCGCATATGGGAATTTGTGGACGACGATAAATGGTCTGCAATTGATATGAAATTCATCACAAAGCATGTTCATGTTCCACCCGGTTCTAATGGACATGTGGTTTCTAAAGCTTGGAAATCAATAGGTTTTCTTGCAGGCGGCGATGGAATGACATTTTGCCGCATAGAAGATGAAGATTCAACGACCATGCCAGTCATGGCTTATGAAATTGATTCCGAAGATGAAGATGGTTCACCATCGACAAATCCATCAATGCATGGGTATGAGTCTGATGGATTTGTGGTACCGGATGATGAAGGTGAACAATTTGAATTTGCTGACCCATCAATATTAAATGAAGAAGATGCCGAATGGGTAGAACAAACCCATCGAGCAGTTCGTGAATTTGATAATTGGTCTCCAAAAGATAAAGCAGGCAAGGCGATAAAAAAATATATAGAGAAGATGGATAAAAAAGCATCTATTCAAACTGACAATCAACGTTTTTCAAAAGGAAAGTCATCTATTTCAACATCTAAACCTCCGCTTAAACGTAAACGTGGAAGAGACGAATAATTCTAGGTATAAAGTCATTCAAATATATAAAATGATGATATTGTATTATTTTTTTATAAGCGTTTTATTTATTGTTAATATGTTTTGTGTGTTGTTTTCAAATAAAGTAGTGATGATAATCTCGTCAAGTATATTATATTTGTATTCATTCTTTAGTATTTATAAAGTATCACACGGTATGAAAAAAAAGAATGAAATAACATTTATACCAGAATCAAAAATTACAATACTTGGCATAGAATTAGACGAAATCAAATTGAATGAACTAGACGAAAAGAAAAGCACCTATTAACAAGTGCTTCACATAATATTAAATAAAGCAAAATATATATATTCTACCCATAAAAGCTTCTCATTTCTGCATAACCCATCCCTTGACCATTTTCCGGATTAACAAACATTTGTTTTACAGCCTCCTCTACACCCTTTTCAGCCCAAACTTTAGCCATTTCAACATTATTGTTGTCCATACCTTTGACACACGATGATAAAAATTTTGCATCACCATCGTTAACACCTTCTGTTTTCAAACGTTCTTGTAATTTCATTTGCACATCTTTTCTCATTTGCACTTCCTTTGTTTTACTTTTCATATCATCAAATTCCTCAGGATTTTCAACATTACAATTATTCATATCTGTATTCATTACGATATTAAAAACAAACATTATGACCAATTTAAATACACATATGAGCACCATATTTTTACAACACCTAAAATTTCCAAACAATCCTAATTATGTTAGGAATATTCTGATATGTTATGGAAATTTTATAAAACATTGTAAAACCTGGAATGTCCTACTCAGATATACAAACTTTCAAAAGTCGTTTCTGGAAGCATGTCTGGGAACTTGACCCTGAAAGCCTTAGTGATTTGCTAAAAGAAGGAAATCCGGTCGGACACGTCAATTTTAAGTTCCGTGTACCCAGTAATCATGTGTATGATTTCATACCTGCGTACGAAGGAATGTATGACGAAAAAACACATTGTGGCCAAAATGTAGCGATAGATGATTACTTGGAATGTCATGACAAAACTGCTGTGGAGATTCTTTGGCCTATGCTGTTAAGAATTGATACGTTCATCCACGGCCTCGTACTTCCAAGTGGCGCAAGAATAGACCATGATAACTATACAGCTGTCACCGAAACGTTAGTAGTGCTCTGGCGGAACGGCGCCAATGATAAAAGTTGGGATAATTATCGCAAAAGTTGGAATTATTGTCTCAAAAGTTGGAAGTGGAATGATGAGAAGGTATTCGTTAACGTTAAAGAACTTTGTGGGCTTGCACTAATCAATATTATGGGACATCCCGATACAGAACAAGAGCTATTGATAGAAGAATGGTTTAAATTATCGTGTTCGGTTGGACCAGTACATTATAAACTCATGCTTTTGCTTCATCCCAGACATTTCAATCGTTTATTGAATACTTTTCCGCTCAAAAATATGGACGACCTTTTTGATTGGTGCATATCAGACGTGGACATCACAAAAAAGTTATGGAAGTTACGTTTAGTCAATTTGGATGGTAATAAATGGCCAACTATCAATGATTTCGACGACATTTCGGTGGAGGAGTTGAAGGCAATGTACGAGGGTCATCCGCTAATTGTCGCTTTGGAACAAGATGAAGCACCTGCAAAAAAAAAGCAAAAAGTAATCCAATTACATTAGAAATTGGACAATCCTAAATTTGTAGAAATAATGTTTCAAATTTGTCGGTACATGTCATTCAATGAAACACTTTTAAATACACATATACTACTCATATATTTACAAACTATTTACTATATTCACTGAAATGACATATTCTCCGATGCGTTTCAGTAAAGCCCCCCCTAAAAAAAATTTTGTAGTAAGTATTGTCAATGATAATACCCTTCATATTAAGACAAATAAGATGTCAAGCACTGATTTAAATTTCATCAAAAAAAAATGCGGCATAATTGATAAACGCAAATCGTTTCATCTTCCAAAAAGTTCTTTTCAAATACTAAAAACTTTTGAGAATAAATATACTTTCGAGCACATACCCATATATGTCCAACGACTTTCTCACAAAAGCCACACTGCAACATTTGACTCGAATAGAATCCCTTCAAAATTATGGGACTCACTTTTCCCATACCAAAAGACAGGAGTAGAAATGTCTATAAATAAGTACGGCGGACGATGTTTACTAGCGGACGACATGGGACTAGGCAAGACCCGCCAAGCGCTCTCATTCATCGGTCATTATCTACCAATGACAACACTTATCGTATGTCCATCATACTTACGCTACCATTGGCAACATGCCTTAAAGGAATGGCTAGACAAAGAGTCACAATTAGTAAAAAAAGGCAAAGAAACATTAACGGAAGAAATCTGCATAGTATCCTATGACATGTTACATACATTAAACATCGACCCAAGCATATTCAATATGATAATCTGTGACGAATCCCATTACGTAAAATCTCGCAAAACCAAAAGAACCAAAGCCCTAACACCATTAGTACGCTCTGCTCAAAAGGTTTTACTAATGACAGGAACACCTGCATTAAATCGACCAATCGAATTATTTCCACAGCTATTAATGTTACGTCCAATATACATCAAAAACTACACGTCATATGCCAAGCGCTATTGCAATGGCAAAACAACACCTTTTGGATATGATGACCGCGGTTCTTCCAACGTCCATGAATTAAATTGGCTTTTAAATCGCGGATACATGGTAAGACGTTTAAAACGAGACGTCTTAACACAACTTCCTTCAAAAAGTCGCCACACAGTGTGGTTGGAGATAAAACAGCGCGAATTAGTTGATGTTAATGAAGATTTTAAAATTTGGCGCGAATTAAACAATACTATTTACAAGTGTCCTTCTGGTTCTGAATCGCAACGATTACTCATATTTGAAAGAAAAAAAATAATTTCTCAATTATTTCGAAATACTGCAATAGCAAAATGTAATGCTATAACAAATTGGGTAATAAACGCTCTGACAGAAGGTCGTTCTTTCATATTTTTTGGATATCATCGAGTTGTATTGGATGCAGTTGAAGAAGCTGTAAGAAATGCAGATATATCATATATGCGTATAGATGGCTCAACACCTGCGCATATTCGTCAAGAAAACGTTGATAATTTCCAAAATGATTCGAGTATACGCATAGCTATTCTATCATTAATGGCAGCTGGAACAGGTGTAACACTGACTCGTGTTTCAGAATGTGTGTTTGGTGAATTGTATTGGGTACCTGGTGTAATGATACAAGCGGAAGACCGTGTTCATCGTATATCTCAAGAAAGTAGAGTTGATATCAAATACCTTTTGGGAACAGACACAATCGACACTTATGTTCATCCATCACTTTGTAAAAAATTATCAACATTAGACAATGTAGTGGATGCAAGACAGGATAGAACATTTAAAGGTGTGACTACTACCCATGTTCATGCTCAAGAGGAATCGATGATAGATATATTATCACGATTGTTATAAATTTTTTTTGAATTCACTTATGTTAATTATATTTTTTATCAAATATTTGTATTTAAGTATGTAATATACATTACGTCATACAATTGTAACATGTATGTAAAGAGCATTATAATCTATATTATTTTCATTAATTCCATCCCAACTCAAGGACAAACCTGGCAAATTTCGAATCAATGCAAAGAGGGCCAATCATATATCGATAACAGTTGTCGAAATTGTACAGTTGGAAAATATTCAACCAATAATATTCGTTCAACATGTGAATATTGTACAGCTGGAAAATTTAATGATATTGAAGGTGCAAGTGTTTGTAAAACATGTATGGCTGGGTATTATAGTGTGAGTGGTTCAGAGACATGTTCACAATGTAATTTTGGACAATTTCAACCGTCTACTTCTTCTTCATCCTGTTTACAATGTGCTCCTGGTAAATTCACAGCAGAAATGCAAAGTGTATCTTGTAAGGAATGTCCAAAGGGATACTATCAAACATCGTCTGGTTCGAATACATGTTCTGTTTGTCCAGAAGGTTTTACACAGACATCATTAGGTTCTGAATTTTGTACTGAATGTAGAATTGGAACATTTTGGGTTGGTCATAGCACCTGTCAAAATTGTCCTCATGGATATTATCAACAAGAGAGTGCACGTTCGAATTGTTTAAGATGTCCGTCTGGATATTCTAATGATTATGAGCAGAGTAGTTTTTGTCGTAAATGTCCACAAAAGCCAGAGGATGGTAAGATTTGTATAGGATGGGGTATTCAAAACAATGCATCATTTTGGACTGAATGTTCTATTGGTAATTATTCGAATGATTTAGTATGTTTGGAATGTCCAGTCGGATATCGTTCTGCACGTCATCGAACATCACGTGGATTTGATTCTTGTGTTCAATGTGATATTGGAAAAGGACCTGCTATTGAATTGTCGTCTAATTCTGAATTTATATCAGTATGTGAAAGATGTACACCTGGTAGATATGAAAAAAATAGAATGTGTGTCGATTGTGTTGCTGGTAAATATGGGTTATATTATAACGCTACATCATGTATTGATTGTGAAAGTGGTCTTTACAAAAATAGTTCTGGTATACGTGAGTGTTCTTCATGTCCTGCTGGTTGGTCGTCAAATGGTACTACTGGTTCTATTAATTGCACTGAATGTTCATTGGGTAAAATGTCACACATTCGTCAATCAATATGTACCGATTCATGTCCTAATATTTCATTTGTTACTACATCGCCTAAAATTTGTAGTACATGTCAACCGGGTCAATATTACAAAAATAATACATGTGTAGCATGTCCTGCAGGATATTTCAAAACAGATTCTCCAAAATGTCAACAGTGTCCAACGGGTTATGTCAATAATTCAGATGCGACTGTTTGTTTTTTATGTGACGAAGGTAGCGTACCGCAAAATAGCTCGTCATGTGTTGGTTGTCCATCTGGCTTTTTCGCATCGAAATATGTTGAATATGGTGTTTCTGGGTGTATTTTGTGTCAAGTTGGTAGATATCAATCGGAAACAAATACGATGAGATGTTCAATGTGTAGCATTGGTCAATATCAAGATGAGTTTGGTTCCATACAATGCAAGGAATGTTTGAACGGGACATTCTCTGCCACAGAAGGCGCATCAGTATGTGTCGATTGTCCACTAGGTACTATCAGTGGAAATGGTAGTTCTTCATGTCAACAATGTAGCTCTGGAAAAGGTATTGTTTATGGAAT
>Ga0213866_10000762_pt1 | contig 25051 bp, 39 predicted proteins | sample PICome_11_FD_160079 | JGI IMG/M metagenome (GOLD analysis project Ga0213866, IMG submission 160079) | Coastal seawater microbial communities near Pivers Island, North Carolina, United States - PICO284 | ecosystem: Environmental > Aquatic > Marine > Coastal | place: USA: North Carolina...
TCATGACGCGGCTTGGTTCCAGACGTCAGAACAGCAGCCACCCACCTTGCTGGTGGTGTTCACCACGGGGCCTGATCGCGCCAGGGACGCATCTCTACTGCCGGAGTTGGCACGGCAACTCAACCTGTGCACCAGCTCCGAGGAGCCGGCGGATTGAAGCGGTGAACTTGGAACGGAGAGGGAGGGATTCGAACCCTCGACAGAAGTTGCCTCCTGTAACTCCTTAGCAGGGAGCCGCTTTCAACCACTCAGCCACCTCTCCAGCGGCGCACCCAGAGTACCAAGTGCTGGGCAGTTGGTCAGACTTCAACACGGGGCAGGCGTCGTTTGAAACCGCAGAGGATCTCCCAGGGAATTGAATCGCAGTGGTCGCTCCAGCTCTGCGGGCTTAACTCCAGGTCACCGTCCTGGCCCAGCAGGGTGACGATGTCGCCTTCCTCCAGTTCTCCTGCATCGGTGGCATCCAGCAGGAGCTGGTCCATGGTGATGGCTCCCACCTGCGGGAGCCGACAATTGCGATGGATGGCGTGAATGTGCCCGCTGAGGGACCGCAGAACACCATCGGCATAGCCGATGCCCACCACCGCAAGCCGAGTGGGGCGCTGGGTGATGAAGCGGTGGCCGTAGCTGACTCCTGTGCCAGCGGGCACCTCGCGGATCAGGCTGACCCGGGCACGAACCGCCAGGGCGGGTTGCAGGGGAATGACATTGCTCAGATGGGCAGCGGGGGCATGGCCGTAAAGAGCAAGTCCAACGCGTACGAGGTCGTGGTGCAGCTCCCGATTGAGCAAGGTGCCAGCGGAGTTGGCCAGATGGCGGGTGACAGTGCTGCCCGCCTCAGGCAGGGCCGACACCAGGCTTACGAAGCGCTCCTGCTGGAGGCTGGTCAAGGCATCGTCTGGTTCATCGGCACAGGCCAGATGGCTGTAGATGCCCGCCAGATTGAGGTGTTCCAGGCTTTGCAGGCCTGCAGCTGTCTGATGACTGTCGCTTAGGGAGCAGCCCAGCCGTGCCATGCCGGTGTCGATCTTGAGCTGCACGTCGAAACATCGGCCGCTGTCGGCAGCCAGAGCGTTGCAGAGCTGGGCATCCCTGAGGCTGCTCAGGGTGGGCATCAACCGCCAGTGCAGGCAGGTGCGCAGATCGTCCGGTTCGTTGAGGTTGCTCAGCAACAGCACCGGTGCCTCCAGCCCGGCCCGGCGCAGTTCAAGGCCTTCCTGGAGCGTGGCCACGCCAAGGCTTGTAGCTCCACCCTGCAGGGCAGCCCGTGCCACCGTCTCGGCGCCATGGCCATAGCCATCGGCCTTCACCACCGCCATCAGTTCGGAGCGAGGGCCGAGGTGCTGGCAGAGAGCCCTGGCGTTGGCCCGAATCGCTGCAGGTGAAACTTCCACCCAGGCGCGTTGACGTGGATTCAGCTCCGGAATCACAGGCGGTGCTCGGCGCTACCGAGACGGCTTCACATCGCCGATAGCATGAACCTTATTGAGTGAGCTGGCATGGGCCAGGTTCTCGTTCTCAATGCGTCCTACGAGCCGCTCAATATCACCACCTGGAGACGGGCTGTGGTGATGATGCTGAAGGGCAAGGCCGAGAGCCTGGAACACGACCCCTGTCGGCAACTTCGTCAGGGCACCCACCTGCCGACGGTGATTCGCCTGAGGCAGTACGTCCGCGTTCCGTTCCGTCAGCTGCCCTTGACGCGTCGCAACCTCTTCCAGCGGGACAACCACACCTGCCAGTACTGCGGCAGTCGTGACAATCAGTTGTCGATCGACCATGTGATGCCCCGCAGTCGGGGAGGCGGTGACACCTGGGAGAACGTGACCACAGCCTGCCTTAGCTGCAATGTGCGCAAGGCCAACCGAACGCCCAAGGAGGCTGCCATGCCTCTGCGTCATGTTCCGCGGCGACCGGCCAGCAGCCTCAGCTTCGAGGCTCGGCGTCAGATCCATTCCGGGCATCACCAGGAGTGGGCGAAATACGTCATCGGTTCTTGACTGTCAGGCCTCGGCCTGATCGCTCAGGGCTTCGAGTTTCTGACGTTGTTCTTCGGCGATGCAGGCACCGATCAGGTCCTCCAACTGGCCCTCCAGTACAGGCTCAAGCGTGAAGTTGCGGCCGAGCCGGTGATCAGTGGTTCGGTTGTCCTTGTAGTTGTAGGTGCGGATTTTTTCGGAGCGGTCCCCACTGCCTACTTGGGCGCGACGGTTGCTGCTTTCGCGTTCCGCAGCAGCAGCCTGCTCCCGCTCCAGCAATTTGGCGCGCAGGATCTCCAGGGCTCGTTCCCGGTTCTGGAGCTGGGAGCGTTCCTGGGTGCAGAACACACGGATGCCCGTGGGTTTGTGGAGGAGGTCCACGGCTGTTTCGACCTTGTTGACGTTCTGCCCCCCCGCACCGCCTGAACGTGCGGTGCTGATTTCCAGATCCTTCGGATCAAGCTGAACTTCCACGGCATCGGCTTCCGGCATCACCGCCACCGTGGCTGTGGAGGTGTGGACTCGACCTTGGGATTCCGTGGCCGGGACGCGTTGCACCCGATGCACTCCCGCTTCAAATTTCAGTTGGCTGTAAACGCTGTCGCCACGCACCGAAAGGATCAGCTCGCGAAACCCGCCCAGGTCGGCCTCGGTGCAGCTCATCGGTTGCACGGCCCAGCCCACTTTTTGGCTGTAACGCTCATACATCCGTGCCAGATCACCGGCCCATAGACAGGCCTCGTCACCTCCAGCGCCGGCACGAATCTCCAGCATCACACTGCGCTCATCGCGGGGATCCCGCGGCAGCAGAGCCAAGGTGAGTCGTTCCGTCAGCGTTGCATGCTGTTCTTGGAGGCTGGCCAACTCATCCTGCGCCAGTTCCTCCATCGCGGCGTCACCGCGACTGTCTTTCAGCAGTTGACGCGCCGAATCACGCTCGGATTCGAGCTTTTGGAGTTCCTCGAAGTCGAGCACGAGAGGCTCAAGCCTTGATCGCTCCCGTGCGATCGATTCAAGCCGCTTTGGATCAGCAGCTACATCAGGATCAGCCAGCTGCCGCTCGAGGTTGCGGAAGCTGGCTGTGGCTGTTTCCAGCCGTGTGAACAAAGTCGAGGCGTCCATGCCCCGTTCTCACCCTCAGGCCTTGGACTCGGCCTTGGCGGAATCGGCACCTTTCTTCTTGGTGCCCATGCCGTACTTCTTCATGAAGCGATCCACACGACCCTCGGTGTCGAGGATCTTCTGGGTGCCAGTGAAGAAGGGGTGGTTGCCGCTCCAGACGTCGACGTGGATCTCGGGCTGGGTGGCGCCTGTGGTCATGACCACTTCGCCGTTGCAGATCACCTTGGCGTCGGGATACCAGGTGGGATGAATGTCGGGCTTTGGCATCGGTAAAAAAATCAGCGCTTGGAGAACTGAGGAGCCTTACGGGCTTTCTTGAGACCGTACTTACGGCGTTCCTTGGCACGCGGGTCGCGGCTCAGGTGACCTTCCGTCTTGAGAGGCTTGCGGTTGTCAGCGGACAGCTCACACAGGGCGCGGGCTGCACCTTGCTTGATGGCGCCGGACTGACCGGTGAGTCCACCACCGTGGACGTTGACGAGGATGTCGTACTCGCTGCTGAGGCCGAGGGTCTCCAGGGGAGCCTTCACCGCTGCGATGTACGAGGGGTTGTAGTTCAGGTAGTTGTCACCGGGACGACCGTTGATGGTGATCGTTCCATTGCCGGGGACGAGGCGAACACGGGCGACAGAGGTCTTGCGACGACCGGTGCCCCAGTAGACGACGGAATTGCTGCTCATTTGGCGGATGCGGAAGGGTTGAGCTGGAGGGGCTGGGGCTTCTGAGCGGCATGGGGGTGCTCGGTGCCCTTGTAGACCTTGAGCTTGCGGAACATCTGGCGGCCCAGGGCGTTGTGGGGAAGCATGCCTTTGATGGCCTTCTCCACGATCCGCTCAGGGATTCGTTCCTGCAGAGCTTCGAAGGTTTCCACCTTCATGCCTCCGGGACGACCGGAGTGACGGCGGTAGAGCTTCTGCTGGGGCTTACGGCCACTGACCTTGATCTTCTCGGCGTTCACAACGACGACAAAATCACCGGTGTCCAGGTGGGGGGTGAAGCTGGGGTTGTTCTTGCCGCGAAGCACTGCGGCCACTTCGGTGGCCAGACGGCCGAGGGTCTGATTCTCAGCGTCCACCACGTACCACTGGCGGTCGATCGAATCAATCGGGGGGAGAGAGGTCTTGTTCATCGCGCCGGCATGCCGGTTCGGGTATGTCCCGCCTATGCAGCGGAACTGGGCAAAGGGGTCGGTCCAGAGCTGGACCTGACGGGGCTAAAGATCGAGCTTACTCTTCAGCCCTCCAGCTCTTTCGAGTTGGGCGGGGTTCCAAGTAGACGCCCGTTTATCCCGGCGTTGAGGGGGGATCCGGAGGAGGATCGCTCTCAGCCAGAAAAAACCACGGCTGACAATCGTACCAGCCGGCTTTGGTGAAGATGGGCTCGGCATAGCCAGCCCGAAGCAGGCAGAGGCCCGTTGCTGGCGCCGCTTCCTTCACCTCGTGGCGTCGTTGTTCGCGCCAGCGACGTTCAAAGGCGGCAACGCTGAGACGGTGCTCGCCAACGGCCACCAACTGGGCCATCAGCAGGCGCACCATGCCGTACAGAAAACCACTGGCCTGAATCTCAACCCGCAAAAGATCGCCTTGCCGCTCCACGAGCACCTCCTGCACGGTGGTTCGGGCATGGGCGCGACGGCTGCCTGCCTTCATGAAGGCGCTGAAGTCGTGCAGGCCGAGCATGGTGTTCAAAGCGTCCCGCATGCGGGACGCATCCAGCCTGTGCTGGTAGCGATGCCAGCTCCAGGGGCTGAGAAACAGATTGGGTCGCCGGCCGTTGTGAATCGTGTACCGGTAACGCCGGTAGGTGGCGGAATAACAGGCATGCCAATCCAGGGGACGGGCGACCGACTCGCGCACACGAATGGTGCTCGGCAGGCGTCCGTTCAAGGCCGGTGCCCATTTGCGGGCGGGAATCGGCCCACTGCAGTCGAAGTGCACCACCTGACCTGCCGCATGAACACCGGCATCGGTCCGACCGGCTGCAAAGGTCTGCACCGGCCGATGCGGATCGAGCTGGGCGATGGCGTCCTCCAATACGGCCTGAACACTGCGACCGTTGCGTTGACGCTGCCATCCACAAAACGAAGAACCCTCGTACTGAAGGCTGAGCGCGATCCGCTGAAGGGACGCTGGCTCAGGACCTGCAGACGAGGGTTCGGTGTTCAAACGTCAGGACTGACGTGAGGTCTGATCAGACCAGTTCAATGATGGCCATCTCGGCGTTGTCGCCACGACGGGGAACGGTGCGGGTGATGCGGGTGTAGCCACCTTTGCGATCGCTGTAGCGGTTGGGAGCCTTGTCGAACAAGGCATGCACAAGTTGCTTGTCGTAGATGTAGCCCATGGCCCGGCGACGGGAGGCGAGGCTGCCGTCCTTGGCCAGGGTGATCATGCGCTCGGCTTCGTCGCGAAGCGCCTTGGCCCGTGCCTTGGTGGTGGTGACCCGACCTTCGCGAATCAGCTGGGTGGTCAGGGCGCGCAGCATTGCCTTGCGCTGGTCAGCTGGACGTCCCAGCTGAGGAACTCGGCATTGATGACGCATGGTTCTGTCGGTGACGAAGACGAAAAAGGACGTTCAGGCCGTTCTGCAGTTATGCAGAAGTGCGGCTCTGGGGGATGGAAATGCCGATGCGCTCGAGGGCTTCGATCACTTCATCAGCGGATTTGGAACCGAAGTTCTTGATCTCGAGCAGATCCTCGTAGCTGAAGCCCATCAGGTCAGACACGGAGTTGACCTGGGCACGCTTGAGGCAGTTGTAGGCACGAACCGAGAGGTTCAACTCCTCAAGAGGAATTTGTGCTTCCGCCGAGGGCTCGGGCTCGGCAGGAACTTCCTCCACGAGGGTGACCGTGGCCAGCGGCTGGAACAGCTCGATCAGTTGATTGGCTGATTGGGCCAGGGCATCGTCGGGAGTGATGGAGCCGTCTGTGATGATTTCCATCCGCAGGCGCTCACGAGCGGAGCCACCTTCAGCAACGGCGGTCTCGTCGATGGTGAAGTTCACCCGGGTCACGGGCATAAACACAGCATCGATCTGGAGCAGATCGATCGCACTGGTTTCTTCGTTGTGACGATCCACCGGTCTGTAGCCGACGCCACGCTCAACATGCACTTCCAGCTCGAGGCTGTGACCGTCGGCCACGGTGGCGATCGGACGATCGGCGTCCACCACCTGGACCTGGGAGGAGAACTGCAGATCTCCGGCCTTCACTTCAGCTGGACCTGCCACCACGAGGCGGCCGATCTCGAGCTCAGCGGAACGGCTGTTGACGGTGAGTTCCTTGCAATTCAGCAGGATGTCGAGCACGTCTTCACGAACCCCAGGGACCGTGGCGTACTCGTGATTGACACCGGCAATGCGGATGGCGGTGACGGCAGTGCCTTCGAGCCCACCCATCAGCACGCGACGCAGGGCATTGCCCAGGGTCGTGGCCTGGCCACGCTCGAGGGGACCGATCAGGAAGACGCCGGACTGGGCGCGATCCTCGGCCACCTGATGCTCAATGCGATCAATCTGGTACTGCAACACGATCTGAATCGGGGTAAATGGAGAAACCGGACGGAAATCAGCTCGGTTCAGACGCGGCGGCGCTTGGGCCGGCGGCAACCGTTATGGGGCAGGGGGGTGACGTCGCGAATCAGGGTGATTTCGAGGCCAGCAACTTGGAGGGCGCGGATGGCGGTCTCACGGCCTGAGCCAGGACCTCTCACAAGAACTTCAATCTGACGCATGCCTTGGTCGAGGGCACGACGTGCGGCTGCCTCTGCAGCAGTTTGAGCAGCGAAGGGGGTGCCTTTGCGAGCACCTTTGAAGCCACTGGCGCCTGCGGATGACCAGGAAATCACCTCACCAGCCGTGTCGGTAATGGACACGATGGTGTTGTTGAAGGTGCTCTGGATGTGAGCAACACCATTGGGGACGTTGCGCTTGGCCTTCTTGGGCCCGGATTTTTTGACGGTTTTAGCCATGGCCGTATGCAGTCAGGGATAAGGATGTTGAGGACTTACTTCTTCTTGCCAGCCACAGTTTTCCGCGCGCCGCGGCGGGTACGGGCGTTGGTGCGGGTGCGTTGGCCGCGAACCGGAAGGCTCATGCGGTGGCGACGGCCACGGAGGCAGCCGATGTCCTGCAGGCGCTTGAGGGCCATGCCCTCCTGACGGCGCAGATCACCTTCGACGGTGTACTCCTCCAGAGCACCGCGGAGTTTCTGAAGATCTCCGTCCTCCAGATCTTTCACCCGGATGTCGGGGTTCACACCGGTTTTGGCCAGGATGGCCTGTGAGCGGGTGAGACCAACTCCGTAGATGTAGGTGAGGGACACTTCAATCCGCTTGTCGCGGGGAATGTCAACGCCGGCGATCCGTGCCACGTTCGTTCAGTTGAAAAGGACAGATACCTCCGAGGTCCTGGAGGCGAGGAATGTTTCAGAACAGCGGGGGATCAGCCCTGGCGCTGTTTGTGCTTGGGGTTGGTGCAAATGACCATGACCTTGCCGTGGCGACGGATCACCCGGCACTTGTCACACATTTTCTTGACTGAGCTGCGCACCTTCATGAGGCGTGGCTCTCCAAATTTCCAAACGGCAACGTTACCATGCCGGTCAATCAAGAACTGACTCGATCCGCCTGGTGATCTCCTCGACAGAGCCCTGGGCAGGAACGGAAACCAGAAGACCCTTATCGCTGTAAAAGCGAATCAGAGGCGCCGTTTTCTCGCGGTAGACCTCAAGTCGATTGCGGATTACCGCTTCGTTGTCATCGGCCCGACCGCGGGATAGCAGCCGTTCAATCAAAACGGCGTCATCCAGCTCCAGCAAGACAACGGCTTGGATGGGTTGCTCGAGTTCGGCCAGAAGGGGTTCGAGGGCTTCAGCCTGGGGCACCGTGCGGGGAAATCCATCCAAAAGCCAACCGTCCGTGGTCAGCGCTTTCATCTGGCTTTCCACGATGGCTAGCACCAAGGCGTCACTGACCAGTTCGCCTCGGTTCATCACCGCTTCAGCTTCTTTGCCCAGTTCACTGCCGGCGGCGACTTCTGAGCGCAGCAGATCGCCTGTCGACAGGTGCTTCATGCTGTTGGCATCGCAGAGCCGGGCAGCCTGGGTGCCTTTGCCAGCTCCAGGAGGACCAAGGAAAAGCAAGCGATTTTTCATGGTTACGTGATCGTGAGTTGGATTGGAACGGGAGACGCGCTGCTCAGCACCCTCACTGGCGGACGAGACCCTCGTAGCGCTGTGAAATCACATAGGTCTGCACCTGCTTGGCCGTGTCGATGGCCACGCCGACCAGGATCAACAGCGAGGTGGCTCCCAGGCCCTGGAAGGTCTGCACATTCGTGGCACGTTCAACGGCGGCCGGAATGATGGCGACGGCACCGAGGAACAAACCGCCCAGCAAGGTGAGACGGTTCTGGACTCCCGAGAGATAAGTAGCCGTGGCACTGCCGGGGCGGACGCCTGGAATCGCAACACCACCCCGTTTCAGGTTGGTGGCGATGTCAGCGGGATTCACCGTGAGTGAGGCGTAGAAATAGGAGAAGCCCAGGATCAACGCAAAAAATGTGAGTGCGTAGGGCCAGGGGTTTGCTGCTCCGGGATTCAGGGCACTGGCAGCACGGATCAACCACTCGCTCTTGGTGAGGTTGGCGATGGTGACCGGCAGGAAAATCAGGGCTGAGGCGAAGATAATCGGCATCACACCGCCGGCATTCAGCTTGAGCGGCAGATAGCTCTGACGGGTGGGAAGCACACCAGCGCCACCCACCTGACGCTTGGCACTCACGATCGGGATCCGGCGTGCCCCCTCCTGCACGAAGATGATCCCAACAATCGTGGCCAGGAACACCAGCACCAGCACGATGATTCCAAGAACGGTGTCGCGATCACCGGTCTGAGCGGCTTCGATCGTCGCCCCAAGGGTGCGCGGCAGGGTGGCCACGATGTTCAGGAAAATCACCAGGGATGCACCTTGGCCGATGCCCCGCTCCGTGATGACTTCACTGATCCACATCACCACCATGGAGCCGGTGACGAGGGCGAGTGCCGTCTGCACCACAAAGACCACTTCGCTTAGGCCTTCCACGGCGTATTGGCGCAGGATCATCGCGAAGACGACGCTCTGAACGAGGCCCCAGCCCAGGGCGACGTAGCGAGTGATCTGGGCGATCTTTCGTCGGCCCGCCTCGCCTTCATTCTTTTGCAGGTCTTCCAGCTGAGGCAAAGCCGCAGTGAGCAGCTGGAGGATGATCGAGGCATTAATGAACGGCAGGATCCCCAGGGCAAAGATGCCCAAGGTGGAAATGCCGCCCCCGGTGAAGATGTCGAGGAAGCCGATCAGCTGTCCGCCCTGATCGATGAACTGCTTGAACGCTTCTCGGTCGATCCCGGGCATCGGGATGTAGATCCCTAGACGCACCAACAACAGCAGCCCGAGCGTGGTGAGCACGCGACTGCGGAGCCCAGGGTTGGTGATCAGCTGGCCGATCACTTCGGAGGCGTTGGGGTTGCGACCCCGACTGACGAGCATGTCCGGAAGAAAGTGAAGTTGGGCGAAAAGCCAAGAAGCCGCCCGTGGATCGAAATCCAGCGGACGGCTCAGACCCTAGGGCTGACTTGGGGACGAGCCCTTGATTAGTCGAGGATTTCGCAGGTGCCGCCTGCGGCTTCGATCTTGGTGCGGGCGGAAGCGGTGAAGGCCGCGGCTTGCACGGTCAGCTTTTTAGCTGTCAGATCACCGTTGCCGAGCATCTTCAGAGGATGCTTGGGGCTGGTGACAATGCCGTCCTTGACCAGGGAATCCAAGTTGACGGTGCTGCCGTCTTTGACGTTATTAAGCGCCGAGACGTTGAGCACGGTGAAGAACTTGGGGTTCACCAGGGGGAAGTGCTTCAGCTTCGGCACCCGGCGGTACAGAGGCATCTGGCCACCCTCAAAGCCGGGGCGCGTGGGGCGACCCGAGCGGGATTTCTGGCCGCGCATACCGAAGCCGCAGCTGGCGCCCTGACCGGCGGCGATGCCGCGGCCCTTGCGCAGTTTGCGGCGACGAGCGCCCTTGTTGGATTTGAGGGAATCGAGTCGGAGAGTCATCGCGAATCAGGAGTAGATCTGTTCGAGGGAGATTCCCCGTTCCTTGGCCGTCTCCTTGTGGGTGCGGAGAAGCGACAGAGCCACCATGGCAGCCCGTGCATTGTTCAGGGGGGTCTTGCTGCCCAGGCGCTTGGCCAGGACATTCTTGATGCCGGCGAGTTCGAGCACTGTGCGGATCGAACCGCCAGCGATCACACCGGTACCAGGGGCTGCAGGGCGGATGAGCACACTGGCAGCACCATCACGACCGTTGGAGAGGGTCGGGATGGAGTTGTGACGGGTCAACGGCACCTTGACGAGGTGCTTCTTGCCATCGGCAACACCCTTGCGGACGGCACCGATCACATCACCGGCTTTGCCGACACCAACGCCGACTTGGCCTTTCTCGTTGCCAACGACCACGATGGCCCGGAAGCTCATCTTCTTGCCGCCTTTCACGGTCTTGGAGACGCGGCGGATTTGAACCACGCGCTCCTGCCATTCGGAGTCGCGCTCCTGGCCGCGACGACCACCACGCCGGTCGCCACGACGACCGTCACGGTCGCCACGACCGCGGCGCTGTTCCTGTTGCGGCTGCCCTCCGGCTGCCGCTGGAACGTCAGCCGCACCCGGCACGGCGTTGGGATTGGATTGGGGGGAGGAATCTGTCATGGGTTAAGCAGGAATCAGAACTGAAGGCCCGCTTCCCGGGCGGCATCGGCGAGGGCTTTAATCCGGCCGTGGTACAGATTTCCGCCGCGGTCGAACACCACCTGCTGGATGCCTTTGGCAATGGCGCGCTTGGCGACCAATTCGCCGACGGCTACAGAGGCGTCGCAGCTGCCAGCCGGACCCTTAAGGCCGGCACGCAGCTCCTTGTCAACGGTGGAGGCGGAACAGAGTGTGCTCTGGGCCGCGTCGTCGATGACCTGGGCGTAGATGTGGTTGTTGGAGCGGAACACGGCCAGCCGCGGACGGTCGGAGGTTCCGGTGATGTGACGACGCAGACGCCGGTGGCGTTTCTGCGTCTGCTGTTTGCGGGACAGTTGGGACATGGTGGGGGAAGGGAAGGAACGTCAGGACAAGGCTTATTTCTTGCCGGACTTGCCTGCCTTGCGCAGGATGCGCTCGCCCTCGTACTTGATGCCCTTGCCCTTGTAGGGCTCGGGGGGACGAATGGCGCGGACCTTGGCGGCTTCGTTGCCCACCAGCTCCTTGTCGATGCCGGAGACGATCACCCTGGTGTTGTTTTCCACCTTGAAGGTGATGCCCTCAGGGGCTTCCATCTCCACGGGGTGGCTGTAGCCAGCGCTTACCACGAGAGTTTTGCCTTTGACCTGGGCACGGGAGCCCACGCCGACGATCTCCAGGGCCTTGCTGTAGCCGTTGTTGACACCCTCGATCATGTTGGCGACGAGGGTGCGGCTCAGGCCGTGGCGCTCACGGGAGATGCGCTTGGTGCTCGTGGGGGAAACCACGATGGTGTTGTTGTCCTGGCTGACGCTGACGCCTGCAGGAAGGGTGCGCTCCAGTTCGCCCTTGGGTCCTTTCACCTTGACGGTGAGACCGTCGAGGGAAACTGTGACCTTCTCGGGGACGGGAACGGGGTTTTTGCCGATTCGTGACATGGTTCAGCTCCGGATCAGTAGACGTAACAGAGCACTTCGCCACCGACGCCCTCACGACGGGCGTCGCGGTCGCTCATCACACCCTTGGAGGTGGAAATGATCGCCACGCCAAGTCCGCCGAGGACTTTGGGCAGGCCGCGAGTGTTCTTGTAGATGCGGAGACCGGGCTTGCTGACCCGCTGCATGGAGCGGATGGTGGGCAGCCTGTGCTTGCCGCTGTATTTGAGGGCGAGCACCAGTTCGGTGCGAACGCCTTCACCCTGCTCGCTGATCTCGGAGATGAAGCCCTCCTGCTGCAGCACCTTGGCGATGCTGCGGGTCATCCGCGAAGCGGGGATCTTGGTGGTTTCGTGACGCTTTTCACTCGCATTGCGAATGCGGGTGAGCATGTCGGAAATGGGGTCGTGGTTAGCCATAGGTGTCGACGGGGAGGGCTCAGTTGCTCTGGAACGGCATTCCCATCTCGCGGAGGAGGGCCCGGCCCTCTTCGTCCGAACGGGCAGTGGTCACGATGGTGATGTCCATGCCCCGGATCGCATCGATCTTGTCGAAGGAGATCTCAGGGAAAATGATCTGTTCGCGCACCCCAAGGGTGTAGTTGCCGCGGCCATCGAAACTCTTGGGGCTGACCCCGCGGAAGTCGCGGATGCGGGGCAGCGCCAGGTTGATCAGGCGCTCGAGAAAGGCATACATCCGATCACCACGGAGGGTGACGGCACAGCCGATCGGCATTCCCTGCCGAATCTTGAAGCCGGCGATGGCCTTCTTGGCACGGGTCACAACGACCTTCTGGCCGGTGATCTGCGCCAGCTCATTCACCGAAGCCTCGAGAGACTTGGCATTGGCGGCGGCTTCGCCGAGACCCCGGTTGACGGTGACTTTCACCACCTTGGGGACTTCATGGATGTTGTTGAGGGAGAGATCCTTCTTCAGCTTGGGCTGGATGGTCTCCCGGTAGCGCTTCTTGAGTGACATAACGGGTTGGGGTGCTTCTGGGCGTGGTCAGAAGTCGGGATCAGTCGAGGACTTCACCGGTTTTCTTCAGCCGGCGCTTCTTGGTGCCGTCTTTCTCGACGACGATTTCAACGCGGCTCGCCACCTTTTTGGCGGTGGAATAGAGCATCACGTTGGAGGCATGCAGGGATGCTTCCTCCGTCACGATGCGGCCGGTCTCGCCCTCCTGGGTGGGCTTTTCGTGGCGGGTGCGCATGTTCACCCCTTCCACGACGACACGGTTCTCGTTGGGCAGGGTGCGCAGAACGGCACCGGTCTTGCCCTTGTCCTTGCCGGCGATCACCTGAACGGTGTCGCCCTTGCGGATGCGCATCTTCATGCGCTCGGTGGCCTTGGCCTTGGTGGTTGCAGTCGCCATGGTCAGATCACCTCCGGAGCGAGGGACACGATTTTGGTGAAGCTGCGCTCACGCAGCTCACGGGCCACAGGTCCGAAGACGCGGGTGCCTTTCGGGTTTTTGTCGTCGTTGATGATCACGGCGGCGTTGTCGTCGAAACGGATGGAGTTTCCGGTTTCACGACGCATGGTGGCTTTGGTGCGCACCACAACGGCCTTCACCACGTCGGACTTTTTGACGCCCATGTTGGGGGCGGCATCCTTCACGGCGGCAACGATCACGTCGCCCACGTGGGCATAACGACGGTTGGTGCCGAGGACGCGAATGCATTGGATGCGCTTGGCGCCGCTGTTGTCGGCAACGGTGAGATAGGACTCCTGCTGGATCACTGGTTCACCTCCTGAGCTTCAGCCTTGTTGGCTTCCTCAGCTGCAGCCTTGGGGCTATGGCTGAGAACCTCGGCGATGGCCCACCGCTTCTGGCGGCTCATCGGACGGGTTTCAGTGATGCGAACACGGTCACCGACGCGACAGGTGTTGTCTTCGTCGTGAGCCTTGTAACGGGTGGTACGGCTGACCGTCTTTTGATAGATGGGGTGAGGGAAGCGGGTTTCCACCGCGACCACCACCGTTTTTTCCATCTTGTCGCTGACGACGGTGCCGACCCTTTCCTTGACTGCCATGGTTACGGAGGGGGGAATCAGGAGGCGGTGGAGCGCTGGCGCTCCGACTGCACCGTCAGCAGCTGGGCCAGCTTGATGCGGACCTCTTTGAAACGGTGCGTGTTGGCGAGCTGGCGCGTTGCCTGCTGGAAACGGAGTTGGAACAGTTCGCGGCGCAGGCCATCGATCTGTTCGGTGATGTCCGAATCGGACAGGCTGCGCACATCTGCGGCGTTGGGACGGGCCATGGTCAGGACTCCACGGTGACGGCTTCAGAAGCTGCCGGAGCCTTGGCACCAGCTGACTTCTCCTGCTCATCCAGTTGGATGAACTTGGTCTTCACGGGCAGCTTGTACTGCGCCAGGCGCATGGCTTCCCGGGCGATTTCGGGGGTGATTTCAGCACCGCCCATCTCGAACAGGATCCGGCCGGGCTTGATCACCGCTACCCAGAATTCGGGGTTGCCCTTACCGGAACCCATCCGGGTTTCGGCAGCGCGCATGGTGACCGGCTTGTCGGGGAAGATCCGGATCCAGATTTTTCCGCCACGCTTGACGTAGCGGGTCATGGCACGACGGCTGGCCTCGATCTGGCGCGAGGTGATCCAGCCACACTCCTGTGCCTGCAGCGCGAATTGTCCGAAGGCAATGGTGTTGCCCCGGGTGGCGACGCCGCGCATGCGGCCTCGCTGCTGCTTACGGAATTTGACGCGTTTTGGACTCAGCATGGTTCAGGCCTCCTGTTCAACCCTCGTTGGAGCGGTCTTCGAACTGTTGGGGCCGACGGCTGGCCCGGCGCCGGGGGGCGGCACCCACCGGCATGGGCTGAGCCTGTTCGCTCAGCACCTCGCCCTTGAACACCCACACCTTGATGCCGAGCACGCCGTAGGTCGTACTGGCCACCTTGGTGGCGTAGTCGATGTCGGCACGCAGGGTGTGCAGGGGCACCCGACCCTCTCGGGTCCACTCCGTCCGAGCAATCTCGGCACCGTTTAGGCGACCGGACACCTGGATCTTCAGACCCAGAACACCGGCACGCTGGGCGCGCTGCACAGCCATGCGGATGGTGCGGCGGAAGGCCACACGCTTCTCCAGCTGCTGGGCGATGTACTCGGCCAGGAGGAAAGCATCACCGTCGACGCGTTCGACCTCGACAACATTGATCCGCACCTGACGACTGGAGTCGCCGACGGTCTTCTGAATGCCGGAGCGAAGTTCTTCGATGCCGCTGCCTTGACGGCCGACCAGCACACCGGGGCGTGCGGTCTTGAGTTCAACTTCCAGTTGATCGGCCTTGCGGGCGATCAGCACATCGCTGATGCCTGCGGAGCCGTATTTCTTGTGGATGAACTTGCGAATCCGATCGTCCTCCTGGAGGAGGGCCGGATAACTCTTGCTGGAGGCGTACCAGCGTGACCGGTGTTCCTGGGTGATCCCCAGGCGCAGACCGGTTGGGTTGATTTTGTGTCCCATTGGGTCGGAGTCCTCGGGGGTCAGGAATCGGTCTGAGCTGCCACAGCAATGCTGATGTGGCAGGTCTGTTTCTTGATCTGGTAAGCCCGGCCTTGGGCCCGGGGGCGATAGCGCTTCATGGAGGGGCCCATGTCGGCGCTGGCGCTCGAAATCACCAGAGATGAGGGGTCAAGACCGAGGTTGTGCTCAGCGTTGGCCACCGCAGACCGAAGCACCTTGGTGATCGGTCCGGTAGAGCGGTAAGGCATGAACTCGAGCATGATCAGCGCGTCGCGATAGGTGCGGCCACGGATTTGGTCGAGCACACGGCGCACCTTCGACACGGAGCCTCGGATGAAGCGACCGTGAGCCTGGGCGGTGGGTGCCGTTGGGGTTGACGATGTCATGAATTAGCGGCCTCCTTTCTTGTCTCTGATGTGGCCCTTGAAGGTGCGGGTGGGAGCGAACTCTCCCAGCTTGTGGCCCACCATTTGCTCGGTGATGAACACCGGCACATGGGTGCGGCCGTTGTGAACCGCGATCGTGTGGCCGATCATCATCGGCAGGATCGTGGAGGCCCGTGACCAGGTTTTGATCACAGACTTGTCGTCGTTGTCGTTCTGCTTTTCAACCTTGCGAAGCAGGCTGTCGGCAATAAACGGACCTTTTTTGAGTGAACGTCCCATAACGGTTTAAGCAAGCGGCAAAGTGATGGTTTGCATCAGGAATCGCGTCCGCCACGGCTCCGCTTGGAGGTCTTGCGACGCTTCCGGAGCACGTATTGGTTGCTGGGTTTGTTCCGCTTGCGGGTCTTGAGACCGAGGGCGGGTTTGCCCCAGGGGGTCACCGGGCCGGAACGGCCGATTGGTGCACGACCCTCACCACCACCGTGGGGGTGATCGCAGGGGTTCATCACACTGCCTCGCACCTGAGGTCGACGTCCGAGCCAGCGGCGACGCCCAGCCTTGCCCAGGCTGGTGTTGCGCATCTCGGAGTTGCCGACCTCGCCGAGGGTGGCGTAGCACTCGCGGCGAACCAGGCGGACCTCAGTGGAGGGCAGCTTCAGAGCGACGTAGTCGCCTTCTTTTGCCATCACCTGGGCGCTGGCACCGGCGGTACGGACCATCTGGCCGCCACGACCGGCGTAGAGCTCAACGCAGTGAACAGCCGAACCGAGGGGCACCGAGGACAACGGCATGGCATTGCCGTTTTCGATCGGAGCATCAGGGCCGGAGACCACGGTCTGACCCACCTGAACTCCTGCGGGAGCCAGGATGTAGCGCTTCTCGCCATCGGCATAGAAGAGCAGTGCCAGACGCGCGTTGCGGTGCGGGTCGTAGTGAATCGCGGCCACCTTGGCGGTGACACCGTGCTTGTTGCGACGGAAGTCGACCACGCGGTAGAGGCGCTTGTGACCACCACCGCGGTGGCGGCAGGTGATCACACCGCGGTTGTTGCGGCCCTTGCGGCGGTGTTTGGCCACCACCAGGGTCCGCTCCGGCTTGCGGCTGGTGATTTCACTGAAATCAGTGACCACCCGGGTGCGGGTACCGGGGGTGTAGGGGCGGAAATTACGGATTGCCATGACGATTCAGACCCCTCAGGACTCAGGGAAGAGTTGGATCGAGTTGCCCTCCGCCAGGCGCACCACGGCTTTCTTCACCTGGGCACGTTTGCCGGCGAAGCGACCCATGCGACGCGAGCGACGCGGGGGGTTCATGGTGCTGATGCCGGTGACCTTCACATCGAAGAGCTGCTCAATGGCGGCCTTGATGTCGGGCTTTGCGGCGCGGTGGTCCACCTCGAAGGTGTACTGGTTGATTTCGAGGGCGCGAGTCGCCTTCTCGGTAATCAAGGGACGGCGGATCACATCCGCCAGGCGTCCTTGGAAACGTTCAGTCATCGCCGTAGACCTCCTGGATGGTTGCGAGAGCTTCCTCGCCCAGCACCAGAGCATTGGCGTGGAGCAGGTCGAAGACGTTCAGCTGATCTGAGGAGATCAACTTGACTTTCTCCAGGTTGCGCACGGAACGGCGAACAACATCGGAGGGGTTCGTCAGAACGATGAGCACCTTGGAGCCGGCCGCGACACCGAGGCGTCCCAGAGCATCCGTGATCTCACGGGTCTTGGGGGCTTCTAGCGCAGTAGCGAAGTCCTTCACGACGATCACATCGTCAATGCGGGCCATCAGCGCAGTGCGCAGGGCCAGACGACGCTCCTTGCGGTTCATCGCAAGGTTGTAGGTGCGGGGCTTGGGTCCAAAGATGATGCCGCCGCCGGGCTTCAGGGGAGTCCGGATGGATCCCTGACGGGCCCGACCAGTTCCTTTCTGCTTGTAGGGCTTGCGACCACCACCACGCACTTCTGCGCGGGTGAGGGTGCTGGCGGTTCCTTGGCGTGCATGGGCCTGCTGACGCAGAACAGCCCGATGCATGAGATCAACGGCGGTGGTCTCTTTGGCCACCTTCAGGTCCAGGGTTGCCTTGCCGGCTTCCTTGCCCTGCCAATCACGAACGACACAACTGGCCATCACTTACCTCCTTTGGCGGGCTTGGCGCCCACGCGCAGGGCCGGGCGGATGTTGAGCAGCGCTCCGGGCTTGCCGGGAACGGATCCCTTCACCACCAGCAGGTTGTGCTCGCTGTCCACCTTGAGGATGGTCAGACCGCGGGTGGTGATCTTCTTGCCGCCGTAGCGACCGGCCATCCGCTTGCCGGGGTAGATGCGGCCCGGGGTTGTACCCGCACCGATCGAACCAGGTTCGCGGTGGTTCTTGGAACCGTGGGACATGGGCCCCCGGCTGAAACCGTGGCGCTTTTGAAGGCCAGCGAAGCCGCGGCCGACGGTGTCACCGCTGACATCCACTTTTTGGCCGGCTTCGAAATCGCCGACGGTGATGGCTCCACCGAGTTCGAGCCCTTCAACGCTGTCGACGCGGTACTCGCATAGATGACGCAGAAGGCCCTCACCGGATTTGTTCAGGTGACCCTGGGCGGGCTTGTTGATCAGCTTCTCGCGGGTTTCGCCAAAGCCGATCTGCACTGCGGAATAACCGTCAGTGTCGTCGTTCTTGAGTTGGGTGATGCGGCAGGGGCCGGCTTCGATCAAGGTGACCGGAACAGCTCTGCCCTGCTCGTCGAAGAACTGGGACATACCCAGCTTCTTCCCGAGGATGCCGATGGACATGGATGGGGAGGAAGCGCCAGCGTGGACAACCACCATGCGGAAATCCGCGTGGGGTCAGGTGCTGATCGATTGGACGCAGACGTGGTTCGAAGCGGAACTCCCGAGGGAGTGGATTCGAATGGGCTAGCGAACGATTCAGCGAGGCTGGGACTTGCATCGGCACGATGTGCTGTTGCAGTTTCCCGACGGGAATTTCCGAAGAAAACTTCCGTACTGGCCTGGAGATTCGACGCAATCGTCGAATCTGTTCTGCCGACTGGAGGCCCGGCTAGCGGACGGGCACAGAAACACAGAACAAACAACGAACCTACATCACCGACCTTCCCCCTCTCCTGCACCCGCTATCTGCTGCCAGAATCTCCTCCAATCCCTGGAGCTGCCATGCCACTGCTTCTCACCGGTCAGGCATTTCGCCGCGATCTCGAAGCCAATGGCTGTCTGGCTGTTCAGGCTCCGCTGGAGGGTGGTGCAGAAACGCGGCTTTTAAGACGTCTGCGTGGTGCTGGGTATCGCACCCGGATGACATCAGCCCGGGGGCTCGGGGATCCTGAAGTGTTCCTCACCCAAAAGCACGGCATCCGTCCTCCCCATCTCGGCCATCAAAGTGTTGGCCGTGGCGCAGCTGTGGGCGAAGTGCAGGAGGTGGCTCCTCAGCTCGGAGACCTCTTTGAAGGTGATGCTCCTGTGGCGCTCTGGCTGCTGGAAGGTCAGGTGCTGTCGCGCTCCGAACTTCTCTCGCTCTGCGATCTGTGCAAGCGCGAACCTCGATTGCGCATCATCGTGGAGATGGGTGGTGCTCGCAGCCTGAAGTGGGAACCGATGACGACATATCTGAAGGCCTGACGCCTGAAGAAGCCCTCGCTCAGGGGCGATGGGTCAAGCTGATCTGTGGAGCAAGCAATCAGGATTTGCCTGCCATTGCTGATCTCACCGCTGTTTTTGCGGCTGTCGGGGTTCATTGCGTCGATGTGGCTGCCGATCCAGCGGTCGTTCTTGCAGCACGTCGGGGCCTGGACTGGGCTGAGGAGCAAACAGGCCACCGTCCCTGGCTGATGGTCAGCCTCAGCGATGGCGTCGATGCTCACTTCCGCAAGGCCTGGTTCGATCCTGATCGCTGCCCTGCGGACTGTCCGCGTCCCTGCGAAAGGATTTGTCCGGCTGCAGCGATTCCGCCCGGTGCTGCGATCGACCAGCAGCGTTGCTATGGCTGCGGCCGCTGCTTGCCGGCCTGTCCTCATGGGTTGATCGAGGCACGCGACCATCGACTGGCTCCGGAGCAGGTGATCACCCTGTTGAAGTCCATTCAGCCCGATGCGGTGGAGATTCACACGGCGTCTGGCCATGCCGAGGGCTTCTCGACGCTGATCCATAGCCTTCAGCAGCACAACGTTCCCCTGCGGCGTTTGGCGGTGAGCTCCGGCTTGGAGGGGCACGGCCTGAAGGTCGATCAGTTGGCTCGGTTGCTTTGGCATCGCTATTCCTCTGTGCGGCAAGCCGGTTACGCACATCTCTGGCAGTTGGATGGGCGTCCGATGAGCGGCGATGTGGGCGCAGGCACTGCGCGGGCTGCGGTTCAGCTCTGGCGTGCCATGCGTGGTCTGGCCCCGCCGGGTCCGCTGCAGCTGGCCGGTGGCACCAACGCTGCAACGCTGGAGTTCTTGCATCCGACGGAGCGGCCGGCGGGCATCGCCTTTGGAGGTGTGGCCCGTCGCCTGTTGATGCCTGTGCTGGAGGAGGCGCAAACCCGTGGATCTGCTCTGTGGCAATGGCCCGAGGGCTGGGAGCGCGCCCTCTCCCTCGCGCGTCCATTGGTCACGCCATGGCTGCAGCGCTCTTGCTAGAAGGCTGAAACGCGCAGATCCCATGGGCACGCAACGGGTCACCGACGATCTGGATCGCCTTCTCGAGCTTCTGCCGGATGCAGTGCAGGAGCAGTTGCAGCCTGAGGAGGCGCGACAGCAGCTGATCGAGGTGGTGCTCGATCTCGGTCGAGTTCCGGAAGCGCGTTATCCAGGCCGTGCCCTGGCGCTGGGTTCAACTCCCTTGTCTCGGGAGGATCTGGCGGCGGTGGTGGACAGGATTGGTCAGTTCGGCGGTGATAACAGGGCGGGGATCGAACGAACACTTCACAGGATCAGCGCGATTCGCAACCGTCAGGGCGAGGTGGTCGGTCTGACCTGCCGGGTGGGCCGAGCCGTGTTCGGCACCGTTGCCATGGTGCGGGACCTCCTGGATGGAGGGCAGTCCCTTCTGTTGATGGGGCGCCCGGGTGTCGGCAAGACAACGGCGTTGCGCGAGATCGCCCGGGTGCTTGCGGATGAGCTGGAGCGGCGCGTTGTCGTGATCGACACGAGCAATGAGATTGCCGGCGATGGCGACATCCCGCACCCCGCGATCGGTCGGGCCCGCCGCATGCAGGTGGCCCGACCTGAACTGCAGCACCAAACCATGATCGAGGCGGTGGAAAACCACATGCCTGAAGTCATCGTGATCGATGAGATCGGTACGGAGCTGGAAGCTCAGGCTGCGCGCACCATTGCTGAGCGTGGTGTGGTGCTTGTCGCCACAGCCCACGGCAATGCTCTGGCAAACCTGATCAAGAACCCCACCCTCAGCGATCTGGTGGGAGGGATTCAGGCGGTCACCCTTGGGGACGAGGAGGCCCGGCGGCGTCGCAGTCAGAAAACGGTGTTGGAGCGCGCCGCCGAACCGACGTTTCCGGTTGCGGTTGAAATGCACAGCCGGCAGCGCTGGGCCGTGCACACCGATGTTGCCGCCACTGTGGACCAACTGCTCCGGGGCCTGACGCCTAGGGTTCAGGAGCGCGAGCTGACGCCTGAGGGGGGCGTACAGCTGGTTGACCCGCCACAGTCTTCGGGTTTGCTGCGCCCTCCGTCCCAACGGCCGTTCGCTGATCAGCTGGTCTCGGTTCCCGTGCCCATGCCTGCGGCGAGTGCCCGCGAGGCCAGTACAGCAGAAGAATCATCTTCACTGGAGACCAGCACCGAGCATCTCCAAGTTCTCTGTTGTGGGGTCCCTCCCCGTGTTGTGGAGGAGGCCATTCGTTCCCACGGCTGGATGGCGCGGGTGGTGGATGATTTGAGTGAGGCCGATGTGGTGTTGAGCGTTCGCCTGGGCCTCAGTCGTCAACCGTCACTGCGCCGTCAGGCCAGGGATCTGGGGATACCGATCCTGGTGATTAAGTCCGACACCCTGCCCCAGGTGACCCGTGCCATGGCCAGGCTTCTGCGCCGTCAGGCCACCGAATCGGCCGCAGAGGTTGCCCCGCTGGACCGGATGTCTCAGGACGATGAATTGGCTGCTCTCGAGGAATGTCGGCTTGCCGTGGAACAGGTGGTGATGCCGCAAGGTCGGCCGGTGGAGTTGCTGCCTCGCAGTGAGCGTGTTCTCCGGATGCAAGCCGACCTTGTGCGCCGTTACCGGCTGCGCAGTGACGTCTTCGGTGAGGCTGAAATGTCGCGCCTAAGGGTTTTCCCCCGCTGATCGGCCGTCGGTTGATTCCCGTGGTGGATTGACGAAGGGTTGGCTGCTGTGGGTAACTATGTGTATTCCGGTGATCCGCAGGTTGCGGTTCAAACGGATCAATGGGCCGTCGCCAAGTGGTAAGGCAGCGGGTTTTGGTCCCGCCATTCCTAGGTTCGAATCCTAGCGGCCCAGTTTTTGTCCATGAATCAACGACCCCTGCTGGTGTTCGATTTCGACGGGGTCATCGTCGATGGAATGGCCGAGTACTGGTGGAGTGCATGGCACGCCTGTCGCCGTCTTGAGGCCGCTCCACAGGGCTTCACGCCTGATCAAGTGCCCGACGCTTTTCGTCAGCTGCGGCCCTGGGTGCATCACGGTTGGGAGATGGTGCTGCTAGCCGCTGAACTGCCGGTCTTGAATCTTCAGGTTTGGCTGCAGTCCTATGGGGACGCGCAGGCCTCGGCACTGCAACGGCGTGGATGGCAGCCGGAGCAGCTGCAGGCTGCACTGGATGCCTCCAGAGATGAAGCGGTTCGGCAGAACCGTTCTGAGTGGTTGGCGCTGCATCGCCCCTTCCCTGGCCTGGTGGAGCGGCTGCGGCAGTTGGAGGCTGAGGGGGTGGACTGGTCTGTTCTGACCACCAAAACCCAGGTTTTCACTGCTGAGCTGCTGGCCAGCCTTGGCCTGCAGCCTTGGCGTCTGGATGGTCGTGAGGCTGGCGCCAAACCTCAAGTTCTGCTCCAGCTTCAGCAACAGCGGAGTTTGTATGGCTTCGTGGAAGATCGCCGGGCGACGCTTGAGGCGGTGCGCACAACCCCAGGGCTGGAACAACTGCCCTGTTTTCTGGTGAGTTGGGGCTATCTTCGCCCTCAGGATCAGAGCGGTCTTCCGCCTGGGATTGCGCTGCTCCATTTGGATCGTTTTCGGGCCCCCCTGGCGCAATGGCCCTGATTCGTTACGGTACGCTTGTACTACTTGAGACGATTCGGCGCTTCTGTGGCATTGGATCTCTCGTTCCTTAGTTTCAGGTCCTTTTCATGCCTGCAGATATGAAATCCGGCGCTTCCGATCCACGTTCCTCCGGCGAGAGGGACAAGGCGCTGAATCTGGTTTTGGGTCAGATCGAACGCAACTTCGGCAAGGGGTCGATCATGCGGTTGGGTGATGCCTCCCGCATGCGGGTGGAGACGATTTCCACCGGAGCGCTGACCCTTGATCTCGCGTTGGGTGGTGGATACCCGAAGGGTCGAGTGGTGGAGATTTACGGCCCGGAAAGTTCCGGTAAAACCACGCTCACGCTGCATGCGATCGCTGAAGTGCAAAAGCGTGGTGGTGTGGCGGCCTTCGTGGATGCGGAGCATGCCCTGGATCCCGTCTATGCCGCTTCTCTGGGCGTTGATGTCGAGAACCTGCTGGTTTCCCAGCCCGATACCGGTGAGATGGCGCTGGAGATCGTTGACCAACTGGTGCGCTCGGCGGCGGTGGACATCGTTGTTGTCGACTCGGTGGCGGCCCTCACCCCTCGCGCTGAGATCGAAGGTGAGATGGGAGACCTGGCGGTTGGCGCCCAAGCGCGTCTGATGAGTCAGGCGATGCGGAAGATCACCGGCAACATCGGCAAGTCGGGTTGCACCGTCATCTTCCTCAACCAGTTGCGTCTCAAGATTGGTGTGACCTACGGCAATCCAGAGACCACCACTGGAGGCAACGCGCTCAAGTTCTATGCCTCGGTTCGCCTCGACATCCGTCGGATTCAGACGCTCAAGAAGGGAACAGAGGAATTCGGTATCAGGGCCAAGGTGAAAGTGGCGAAAAACAAGGTGGCGCCACCTTTCCGCATTGCCGAATTCGACATTCTCTTTGGCCGCGGCATCAGCACCTTGGGTTGTCTGCTTGATCTCGCCGAAGAGACAGGCGTTGTTGTCCGTAAGGGTGCTTGGTACAGCTACGAGGGCGACAACATTGGCCAGGGTCGCGACAACACCATCACCTGGATGGAGGAGAACCCGGACGCAACAGCCACCATTGAAACGCTGGTGCGTCAGAAGCTGAAGGAGGGCTCAGAGGTCAAGTCGAACTCCATGCGGCCTTTGGCCGCCGCTGCGAAGACGGCTGCTGACAAGACCGTTGAGGCGAAGGCTCCAGAAGCCGCCGCCTGATCTCAGGCGGCTTGGGCCAGGGATTGCGTGCTGCGGACCTGGCCCCCCTGGGCCAGATCTGCCATCCGTTGCAATTCCTGGATGGCATCGGCCCCCTCCAGCTTCACCAGTTCTCGGCCATTGCGGGATTCCACCCAGCTGATGCCGAAATCGGAGACTAGAAAACGCACCATGTGGCCATCGCCGATGTCAGCCACAAATGAGGCTCCATGGCCATCACGCCCATCGCCACAGGAGTAGCAGGTGGCTGTAATGCCGGCGCTTTGAAGGCTGCTGGCGAGGGCCTGAAGGCTCATCACCAGATCTTCGACGACGGATCTGTAGTGCTCGGCTAAGCGCGGAAACATGACTGAGTCTCCAATGAGACCAAGTCTAAAGGTTTTCTTTTGTTTTCGCTTGTTGGGCTTCGCCTGTTGCTTAGGGGGTATCCGCGAGGGTCCACCAGCCGGCGGCGGGTCCGATGAAGCGCACCGTGATCCAGAGCACCACCATCGCTCCAATGCCGATCCAGGCGCCACGGGTGGTCACCGCCATGAACTGCTGCGTTTGGTTGCGGGTCAGCGGCAGCCAGGACACCACCCGTGGGGAGGTGTCTGTTGCTTTGGGGTTGGCTTTGGACTGTCGGGGCGGCAGGCCCTGGGCAGCCCGACGGCGTGCTTCTCCCATGCACTTCTCAGCGTTGAGGGGAGGTTAGGCGTTGTTCACTGCGGCAGCAGTCGCTGCAAAGGAATCCAGGGTTCCAGTCGGTGCAGCACCTGGTCACCCCAACTCCGCCCTCGGAGACGACCGTCGAGGATGGCCAGGCGACCGCCACTGCGTCGCAGCGGTGCAATGGCCGCAGGGATCAGGCTCAAGGCTTCTGGCAGTAGCAGGGTGCGAAACCAGTCCTCTCCCTTTTGTTTCAAGCGCTCCACCCGCGCCGAGGTGAGTGGATTGTCCAGGCTGGCGATGGGGAGCATGCCG
>Ga0213866_10000763_pt1 | contig 25047 bp, 24 predicted proteins | sample PICome_11_FD_160079 | JGI IMG/M metagenome (GOLD analysis project Ga0213866, IMG submission 160079) | Coastal seawater microbial communities near Pivers Island, North Carolina, United States - PICO284 | ecosystem: Environmental > Aquatic > Marine > Coastal | place: USA: North Carolina...
CCGGCTCGTCCACTCTTGGTATTGCACTCCTGGTATTGAAAACGGAAGGCTGACTTGGGTTTCGGCCAGATTATCGCCGGGAAAACGGCGTTTCACATTGAATCTGATTTTCACAAAGTCATATTATAAAGGTGATAACTTGAGTTCGCCCATTCTTTGCAGGGAATTAACGTCCCCGATAGATGAAATGCTCAAGCCCAATGCGCTCGGCGATTTCCTTGGCATCTTTGGCACGCGGGCTGCCACTCCGTCCAACCTTTTCGGCGAGTTGGATGGCGGCTTTCCACCGCCCTTCTCTTTCCAGAAGGGCGAGCGCTCCTTCGATGCCACACTTATCATACCATTTCCATTCGAGAGAAGTGATGGATTCCGGATCAAAGTTTCCATTGATGACCTCATAGTAGGATTCGAGGGCTTGGACGTTTCGGCCTAGTTTTTCAAGAGCCTGGCCACGAATATACTGGGCTTGGTTCCGGGTCGAAACAGGCAGGTCTTTGAGTTTGAGGAGGAGGTCGTAGAACCTCAGGGCGTTCTTATGCTGGCCAACCTGGTTGGAGGCATCGGCTCCAAGAACGAGAAAGCGCCGACGATCGCTGTCGGGCATTTTTTCGTCTTCCAGGAATGTTTCGATCTCGTCGATGGCCGCTTCCTGTTGGTTGCGGTCTATGAGAAGACTGCAAAGGTTGATGGCAGCTTCATTTGCAAGGACACCTTTTTGCGCGATGAGTTTGCGGAAATGATCGATGGCCTTTTTGTTGGCCGATTCCGTCTTAAGTGCGATGGAAGTTACTGCGCTGAGGTAGCGGGCGGCATCTGCGAATTCGCTCTCGGGATACTTCTCGATAAGCAGTTCAAATTGGTAATTTGCCTTTCCGGGTCCCCTGCCTTTTTCCTGCCCGGGTTTGCGATAAGATTGACCGAGTTGAAAGAGGATTCGCGGAGCAGAAGGATGTGACGGGGCTTTGGAAAGGAAATCTTGGGCTTGTTGAATTCCGGTGTTGAGTGCCAGTAAGACGAGGAGTCGACGGGCCTCGAGGTCCGATTCGCTCTGGATATCGAACTTAAGTGGGCTGATCTTTTCCTTGGCCAGTTCTAGATTGAAGGGAGGAGTGAAGATGGCGCTTTCGGCAAGTGCCAGCGCAGCCTCTCGCGTGCGGGGATTATCGGGGAATTTTTCGAGGAAGCTTATGAGAAGGTCCCTCGCTGCGGGGTCTCTTTTTGACGAGAGGAACAACCCGCGTTCGAGGATGAGAAAAGAGCGGGCCTCAGGGCTGTCGAGGTTGTGCGTGATTTCATCAAGTTCCTTGGATCGGGTTGAAGTGAGAAGCGTTATTCCCGCATTCAAGGCCGCCAGTGACCCAAGTTCATCTTGCCTGATTTCCCGAGCAATCTCCTCGGCCTCGAGAAAGAGTTGGCTCGCTTTGGTTGGTTGTTTAATGGCGAATGCGGCCTTGGCGGCGAGAGCTTTGGCGTAGGCCTTGGTTTCTGGAGCGGCCTTTTCGTCGTCGAATAGGGAGAAGATGGAAAGGGCCTGTTCGAATTTTTTCTCCTTAAAGTCCAAGATACCGAGTTCGAGCAGCGAGCGATTGACGAGCGGGGAACCGCTTGGGCTGATCAGGAGGAGTTGTGCGACTCTCCTGCGACCAGCTCTTCTTTGCTCGGGATCGTCTGATTCAAGTTGAATGGTTGCCAGAAATGAGAGTGAGTAAAGGCTCCTCGGCTGGACCGGAGTGGTTGGGGGAAGTGCAGCGAATGCGGGGGGAATTATGGTTTGGGCGGAGCTGGAATTCTTAGTAAGGGGATTTTCCGGTGGTTTTGGAAGAGGCGGAGCCCATTTTGAAATCATAGTAATCAGCGCGGTCGTATCGGTTTTGCCCGACCAAGCTTTCAATCGCGCAAAAATGGCGTCGAGATTTGGAGGATTCGGATTTTTGTTGAGAGTCTCGATGAGCGAGTCGACGGCGGCGGATTCATTCCCCCCGAGGGCGAGGCTGTCGGCAAGTGCTACGGTTGCTTCGTGAAAAAGTGGAGCAGGGAGTTTTTTGCGAATTTCAGGATCTTTAATTAGGGTTTGGAATGTTCCCACTGCTGACAGTCGTTCTCCTTTTGCGAGTTGAAGTCTTCCTCCAAGATAGCGGACGAGGCTTTCTTCGACCGGATTTTCGGGGGAGGTATTTTCGAGGAGAGCATCCGCATCATCAAGTCGATCTTGTGAGAGGGCAACCGAGGTGAGTTGAAGTGTGGCTTCTTTCCGAATCGAGGTGTCTTTTGATTCTAAAAGTGGCTCCAAGATGGGTCGAGCGTCGTTGGTATTGCCCAGTGCCAGCAGGAGTTTGCCGGTCTGGAGGTCGGCGTTTTCCCGCATGTTCGCGCGGTCAATTTTTTCGAGTTCGCCGATGGCATCCCGGTATCTGCCCATCTGAACGAGAGCGTAGCTACGCCAGAGGTGGGCGGGGCTGAGATCTCTCAAAAGCGGGTCGTCAAGCGTCTTCAGTGCCAGGCCTGGCATACTGGCCCGGACCTCGGATTCGCCCAGAAGGATGAGCAGAGTGGCCCGGGCTGTAGTGTCCAGATCTTTACGGGTCAGGATTTTTTTGATCCTTGGGATGGCAAGATCGGGAAGATAGTCCGAGATGTATTTCTTGGCCGCAAGATATCCCGGTGATCGTTGCACTTCGCCCCAAGTCGCACCCTTTCCAACGAAGGAGGATGAGATGCAGATGAGGAAGACCAATGCCAGTGTTCGCACGGAGGAAGTGTAACCCCAAGTCGTGTCCGGCGCCATCTTATAAGGTTCCGAAGATCCGGTCGCCGGCGTCTCCAAGTCCGGGTACGATGTATCCATGTTCGTTAAGCCCTTGGTCGATGGCCGCTGTTGTGACGGGCACATCAGGGTGATTTTCGTTGAGAAGCTCAATTCCTTCGGGGCTGGCCACGAGGCAAACGAAATGGAGGTGCCGGGCGCCCCGTTTTTTTAACCCGTCTATGGCGGCAAGGGCGCTTCCGCCGGTTGCCAGCATGGGGTCGAGGATGAAGACTTCAGCTTCCCCGATCTGATCGGGAATCTGTTCCAGATAGACCTCGGGTTGGAGCGTTTCCTCATTTCGGGCCATGCCGTAGTGAGCTACGGTTGCCTCCGGGAGCATTTGGAGGAAAGATTCACTGAGCCCAAGTCCTGCTCGGAGAATGGGTACGAGTACGATGGGCCGGGCCAATGCCTGCCCTTTCATTGAGGTGAGAGGGGTAGTGACTTCGGTGTCGGTCGTCGCCAGATTGGCGGTCGCGGGTAGGACCATGAGTCGTGCTATGTCGGAAACGTGTTGGCGGAATTCCTTGGGAGGACAATTCGTGGAGCGAAGGCGGGCCAGCCGATCTGCGACAAGTGGGTGATTTTGAAGATTAGGCATTACTCGCGGTTGGAAGGCGTTTCTTCAAGTTTGCTTGAGTCACGCCGAGAAGGCGGGAAGCCTCCTTAAGGTCGTTGTCACATTGTTCCAGGGTGTATCGGATGAGTTCATCGCGGACGAATTCGAGCGCGTTTTGCTGGCCCCGTTCCGACAGTTCCAAAATCAGAGCGAGGGCGTCTTTGAGAGACCCTCCCATATTAGCCGGGTTTCTGCCGATCGGAATGTCCTCGGGCAGGAGGATGTCATTGAGGGCAAGAGCACAGGCCCGCGCCATTGTGTTTTCGAGTTCGCGAACGTTCCCGGGCCAGCGATGTTTTTGAAGATGCTCGATCGCTTCTCCGGTCAGTCGCATGCGGGCCGTACCATTCCTGCGAGCAATGCGATCGAGGAAAAACTCGGCAAGAATTGCAATGTCTTCCTGTCGGTCGCGAAGTGGCGGGAGTTCGATCTCGACCACATTCAGGCGATAGAAAAGGTCTTCGCGGAAGCGACCCAGGCTGACTTCCTGGGCGAGGTCCTTGTTGGTAGCGGTGATAATACGGACATCGGTCTTCTGGGTTTCGTTGCTGCCCACGCGGGAGAATGTTCCGTCTTGAAGCACCCGCAGAAGCTTCACTTGGACACTCGCCGGGAGATCTCCAATTTCGTCCAGGAAAAGGGTGCTTTCGTGCGAATCTTCGAAACGGCCGGCACGTCGGGCAATGGCTCCGGTGAAGGATCCTTTTTCGTGGCCAAAGAGCTCCGATTCGAGAAGGTTCTCGGGGATGGCACCGCAATTGATGACAAGCATCTCCTTTTTGCGACGCGGACTATATGCGTGGATCGAGCGGGCAATCAGCTCCTTTCCGGTGCCGCTTTCGCCCGTCACAAGAACGGGAGCGTCGGAGTGTGCCACCCGACCAACGACTTTCATGACGTCTTGAAGAGGGCGGGATACTCCAATGATCGTGGTTTTGCCGGCGAGTCCTGGGCGTTGCTCGGAAAGGGGGCCCACCTCACGCCGTTGGTCGACGGTCTGGAGTGCGGATTCGACAACCTGGCGGAGTTCAAATGCCAGTGACTCCTTGCGAAGAACATCGAGAGCGCCTTTTTGAGTGGCTTCGATAATTTGGCTCGTGGTGGGCGAGACTGCAGTGAGAATGGTGATTGTTTCCGGATAAGCGGCCCGGACGCGCTGGAGTAATTCGACGCCGTCAAAGGGTTCCAGCTTGATGTCGCAGATCACGACATCGATCGGAGCCTTTTTGATCACTTGGGCTGCCTTGTCTGCACGATCACAACGCAAGATTTTGAGGCCTTCGGCACCGAGGTGCTTGGTAGCCCAATCAAGGTAGTCGAGATCCTGATCGACAAGCAGAAGATGATGTTCCGGTTCTGTGCTCAAAACTGGTATGCGTGTTCAGACTCTCCCGAAGCGCCGTTGCCTGCGAGAATAAATTTCGAGGGCTGCGTTAAAGTCTGATTTTCGAAAATCCGGCCAATTCTTCTCGGTGATGAAAAATTCGGCGTAACTCAGCTGCCAGAGGAGGAAATTAGAGAGACGTAATTCCCCGGAAGTGCGGATCAGGAAGTCGGGGTCGGGGAGTTCAGCGGTGTCGAGGTGTTCTACGATGGTGCTTTTTTCGATTTGATCCGGCTCGAGCTCTCCAAGAGCGATTTTTTCGGCAATGCGGCGGGTGGCATCGGTGATTTCCTCGCGACTGCCGTATGAGAGGGCGAGAATCACCGTGAGAGCCGTGTTTGATGAGGTGTCGTTAATCACTCTCGCCAATTCCGACCGGCAGGATTCGGGGAGAAGGTGGGTCCGGCCAATCGTTCTGAGGCGGACATTCTTTTTGCGGAATTCCTTGCCCTTGGTTCTTAGGAATTGCTCAAGGAGCTTCATGAGCGCGTTGATTTCTTTCTCGGGACGATTCCAGTTTTCCGAGGAAAATGCGTAAAGGGTGAGAAATTTGACTCCTTTTTCCAGACAAACATCAACAGCTTGGCGAACTGATTCGGCGCCGGCCCGATGCCCGGCCTTGCGGGGGAGGCCGCGTGCCTTCGCCCATCGGCCATTGCCATCCATAATGACGGCGACGTGTCTCGGGATTGAAATTGACGGAGCTTCGCCCATGGCGTTGAACTAGCGGATAATGGTTTGTTCGCGGTCTGGGCCAACCCCAACATACGAAATAGGAGCACCAGTGAGCTCCTCAATGCGTGCCAGGTAGTCCCTGGCCCGCTGGGGCAGGTTATCATATGAACGGCACTCCGTCGTGGATTCCTGCCAGCCCGGCATTTCCTGGTAAACAGGAACGATGTTGTCCCAGTGATCGCGCTCGGCTGGCGGAAATTCGTGGATCTCGCCGTTGATGTTGTAGCCAACGCAGATTTTGACGGTTTCCCGTTCATCGAGACCATCGAGGATGGTAATGGCGAGGTCGGTGACGCCGTTTACCATAACGGCGTAGCGAATGAGAACAGTGTCGAGCCAACCGCAGCGACGAGGCCGGCCGGTGGTGGCGCCAAATTCCATGCCACGGGAATGGAAGAATTCGGCGATTTCGTCATTCTGCGCTGGGAAGGGGCCCGAGCCAACGCGCGTGGTGTAGGCTTTACAAACCCCAACGACGCGGTCGATGGCGTGTGGTGGCATCCCGGAGCCCGTGCATGCGCCGCCCGAGGTCGTGTTTGAGGAAGTAACGAAAGGGTAGGTCCCAAAGTCGATGTCAAGAAAGGTGCCCTGTGCGCCCTCGAAGAGAATGGTCTCGCCCTTCTTCCACGACGAGTGGACGACGGGGATGACGTTGGCAAAGTAAGGGCGGAGACGTTCAATGGATTTCTCAACTTCTGAGAAGACGGTTTCGGTCTCGAAGGTCGGAAGGTCGAAATAGGCGAGGGTGCGGTTTGCCTCTTCGAGCCGGATCGAGATGAGTTCTTTGGCTTTTTCAGGGTCACGAAAGTCCGCCAGACGAAGGCCGATTCGGTTCGCTTTATCGGCATAAGTTGGGCCGATGCCGCGCTTGGTGGTGCCAATTTTTTTGTCGCCAAGCGACATCTCACGGGCGGCATCGAGTTCGCGATGGAAGGGAAGAACCACGTGGGCCCGATCTGAAATGAGGAGTTTTTCCGGGCTGATGGAGACCCCCTCTGCTTCGAGGCTTTCGATTTCCCGGCACAGTCCAACCGGGTCCATGACGACTCCGTTGCCGATTACGCACTGTTTGTCCCAGAGAATTCCGGAAGGGATCAAATGAAGGACGTATTTTTTGCCCTTGGCAATCACGGTATGACCGGCGTTATTTCCGCCTTGTCCGCGAACGACGAGGTCCGCTTCTTCGGTCAAGAAATCAACAATTTTGCCTTTTCCTTCGTCGCCCCACTGGAGGCCGCAAATGATGGTGTTCATTTTAAAAAGAGTCATTAATTTGAGGACTCGATAAGTTCTATGAACTCATTAAAGAATCCTTTGTCATCATTTGGGCCGGGGGCTGCCTCGGGGTGATGTTGGACCGAAAAGACAGGGTCTCTTGTGCTCCGCATTCCTTCGACGGTTTGGTCGTTTAGGTTGATATGGGTCACTTCGATGAAGTCGGGGAGTGATTTATCGTCGGTGGCGAAGCCATGGTTTTGAGCCGTGATGGCGACTTTGCCGGAGCGAAGATCCTTGACCGGGTGGTTTCCTCCGCGGTGACCGAACTTGAGCTTGTAGGTGGTGCCGCCGAAGCAGTGAGTCAGGATTTGGTGTCCCAGGCAGATTCCAAACACGGGGACTTGCCCGATGAGCTGTTTGATCTCGTCGTGGATATAGGTGAGGGCGGCGGGATCTCCGGGCCCGTTCGAGAGAAAGACTCCATCGGGCTTTTTCGCGAGAACTTCGCTGGCCGGGGTGCGGGAATTTACGACCTCGACTTCGAAGCCTGATTGGCGGAGCGAGCGGAGGATGTTGTGTTTAATTCCGAAATCGTAGGCGATAATACGATATTTGACTGGGGGAAGGTCGATGTAATTGGTTTCCTGATTTGTGGTGACACTTGGAATGGTCCAGAGGCGGGATTCACCCTCCCAAAGATAGGGCTCCTCGGTGGAAACTTCTTTGACGAAATCACTGCCTTCCATTGGAGGAGCCTCATTGGCGGCCTTGATGGCTTCATCCTCCGAGAGTTCCGTGGTGATGACTGCTCTCATCGCGCCTCTATCGCGCAGGTGCTTCGTGAGTGCTCGGGTGTCGATGTCTTCAATTCCGATGATTTTGTGCTCTGTAAAATAGTCGGCTAGGGACTGTTGTGATCGCCAGGACGAGGGGACTTCGCAAAGTTCACCGATCACAAATCCGCGAACATGCGGCGAAGCTGATTCGGCGTCTTCCGGATTCACTCCATAATTTCCCTGGAGCGGATAGGTCATAGTCACGATTTGTCCGCGGTAGGAAGGATCAGTAATGATTTCCTGATAACCGGTCATCGAGGTGTTAAAACAGATTTCTCCGGAGGTCGTTCCGGAGTGACCAAAGGCACGACCGTGGAAGGTGCGACCGTCTTCGAGAGCAAGGATGGCATTCGTCAAGGCGCCGGATTAGAGGCTAGCTCGGGGTTTGGTGCAAGCGCTACTTTTGAGGGGGGATCGGTTTTGACCTGCGTGAATTACGAGGGATTTGAGTTTGCCAAGTTACATGGCATGCTTACCGTAACATTAGAGCAGTTCAGCGGGCATCTGATCGTCTTATGAAATTCCCACTAAATCCAACCGCAGCGGCCGTTTTGGCATCTTCTCCGTTTGCCTTTGGCGCGATTGATTTCAATGGCAACGGGGTGTCCGAATTGTGGGAGTTGCAGTATACAGGGATTGTGGCAAATGACTTTGATTCTGATGGTGACGGGATTTCAAACCATGCGGAAGGGGTTGCGGGGACTAATCCGCAAGATCCAACCAGTCTTTTCTTCCTTGAGAATCCGGTTGTGGATGAGACCGGGGTTCAATTCTCGTGGTCAGCCGAGCCCGGGAAAATCTATCGACTTGAACGCTGGGACCCGAATTTGGATGGATGGACTGAAGCGGCCTGGGTTCTTCCTTCGAGTGTAGCTGCTGTTGAAACAGTCAGTTTGGAGTCTTCCGCCGGTGGTGTTTTTCGTGTCGCAGTCGCCGATGTCGACATGGACGGAGACGGGTTGAATGCGTGGGAGGAGATTCTACTTGGGACGAGCGATGAAAGTGTTGCTGGGATGGATGACTCTGGTGAAAGTGACTTTATAACCGCCCTTCGCGCCCTTGAGGCGGAAGAAGGTGCTCTTTTGACGGACGGTAGGCAGCTTGCTCGAAGGCTTCCGGACGAGAAGGAGGCGGCCCAGTTTTTGTTGAGAGCAACCTTTGGACCAACCGACGAGTCGATTGCAGACGTGATGGCGATGGGACTGACCGGGTGGATGGATAATCAAACGACAATTCCAACAACGCGCTTGCAGACCTCCATTTCGAGGAACGCCCTAAGTATTAATAGTTCCAGAGGGCGTGATGGTTGGTGGCGATCTGCTAATATTGCACCTGACCAGTTGAGGCAACGAATTGCTTATGCGCTGAGCCAAATCCTTGTCGTGAACTTCAAGGGAGGCAGTGTTATCGGTGATAACTACATCACCCAGGCTCGCTATTACGATATCTTCACGGCGCGAGCGTTTGGGTCATATCGTGACATCCTTGAGAACGTGACCTACAGCCCTGTAATGGGGTTTTACTTGTCTCACTTGAACAATCGCAAATCGGATGACCCAGTTAACCCAACGCGCTTCCCTGATGAAAATTTTGCGCGTGAGATTATGCAGCTTTTTACGATTGGCTTGTGGGAGTTGAATCCGGACGGATCGCGAAAGCTCGACGAGGATGGTAATTTTATTCCGACCTACGACAACGACACGATCACCGAGATGGCAAAGGTTTTTACGGGGATGAGCCACTCAACGACCAATAATGGCCGGACGGCGACGAGCTTTTACAATGTGGCCCGGGGAAACGATTATTTTTATAAGATGAAGGTTTGGGACGAAGAACATGAACCTGGTCCCAAGTCCATCATTAACGGTGTCGAGTTGGATGGTTCGCAAACCGGTGAGGAGGAAGTGCAAGCCACCCTCGATGCTCTTGTATCGCACCCCTCGCTCCCTCCGTTTTTGAGTCGGCTCCTGATCCAACGTTTTACAAGTTCAAACCCATCTCCGGAATATTTGTCTCGGGTTTCCAGAGTTTGGGGAGACGATTCCAGTGGTGAACCTTATGACCTTGGAGAGGTGATGAAGGCGATTTTGTTAGATCCCGAGGTCCTCAACGATGGCTCGGGTGGTCGTTTTCGTGGAAAAGTTCGCGAACCAATTATTCGTTATGCCAGCCTTTCGAGGGCGTTCGATCTTGTCTCGGACGATGGGAAATATGCGACCAATCAACCGTTGCTGAACGATGATTTTGGTCAGTTTCCTATGCTTGCCCCAAGTGTTTTCAATTTCTATCGCCCCGACTTTTCTCCGGAGGGGGAGTTTCGTGTGGCAAGAATGGTGAGTCCTGAACTTCAGCTTGCTTCCTTGTCACAGATGCTGAGGTCGGACTCGCGCTTTGCAGCCACGGTCGCGGAATCAGACGTGTTTGGAAGCTTCGATTTTAGCCAGGAACTTGCGCTTGCCGACGACCCAGGTGCATTGATTGACAGGGTTGATCTTCTGATGACTGGGGGAAGGTTGAGAGCCGAAACAAGAGGCGCGATTTTGACAGCCGTGCAAAGCGAGATCACTGAACTTGAGAGAGTGCGTGCTGCAATCTACCTTGTGAGTCAATCAATGGAATGCATCGTTTTAAATTGATGAGAAATAATCAGCAAAATAGCGTCGTGAATCGTCGACGCTTCCTTGGGCAAGCGAGTTGTTCGGCAGTTGGATCCACTTCACTTCTTTCTTCGCTGATCAATTTGAGGCTTACCGGATCTTTGGCGGCGGCGGACAATGAAGGGGCGGAAGATTACAAAGCATTGGTTTGTGTTTTTCTCGCTGGTGGTAATGACTCCTTTAATATGTTGGCTCCAGTCGACGCTTCACGAGGCTATCCTGAATACGTGGCAGCACGGGGTGATGTCGCTCTCCCTGAAACTGATTTCACCCCAATAGGAAATCCGCTGCCCTCGCCGGATGGCCGGACGCTGGGTCTGAATGTGGAAATGCCCGAGTTGAAGGCCCTTTTCGATTCAGGAAAGGCGTCTTTTGTTAACAATGTCGGAACTCTTGTCGAGCCTGTCACCAAGCTTGAGATTCAAAACCAATCTGCAAATTTGCCGTTGGGATTATATTCACACTCGGACCAACAGCTCCACTGGCATTCTGGTCTACCCACCAATCGTTCACCACAAAGCGGTTGGGGCGGACGTTTGGCGGAACTTGTAAATGACTTGAATGGCGAGAGCCAGGTTTCGATGAACGTGTCTCTTGCCGGAATTAATCTTTTCCAAAGCGGGAGTGCAACCTCGGTCCTTTCTCGAAGTGCTTCCAGTGTTCCTGAGATCCGCTTCTGGAATCGATGGGTCAATCGACACAAGCAGGCAGCCCAGGAATCGATTTTGGAAGCTGAATACCAAAATGCCTTTGAAAAGGCTTTTGCTTCCACCAAAAAAGCTGCGATTTCAGCCAGTGCCGAATATCGGGCGGCTCTGGAGGCCACAGGCACGTTAGGCACTGAGTTTAGCCCTGAGAATCGACTGGCATCACAACTTAAAGCTGTCGCAGAAACGATTGCCGCCCGGGGGGCTCTGGCGAAAAAACGACAGACATTCTTTGTCGAGCTTGGAGGGTGGGATCATCACAATGGGTTGGAAGATCATCCGGCGATGCTAGGGCAGGTGAGTGAGGCTATCGGCCAGTTTTATCAGGCCATGGTCGACTTGAAGGTGGAGAACCAAGTGACACTCTTTACTGCGTCGGATTTTGGTCGGACCCTGACGCCAAACGGAAATGGAACCGACCATGCTTGGGGTGGGCACCAATTCGTCGTTGGTGGAGGTGTCGATGGCGGAAGGTTTTTTGGTGAGTATCCCTCACTCGATCTTGGTAACGATCTCGATACCGGACGCGGACGATTTATTCCCACGATCTCTGTGGATCAATACGTGGCCGACTTGGCCCTCTGGATGGGCGTTTCTCCAAGTAATGTGAGAGATTTGGTGCTTCCCAATCTGGCCAACTTTCATGATGTCGTTGAAGATGGTGCTCCTCTTGGCTTTATGAAAATGTGCGAATGAAGGCTTTTTGCGTAGGGATCGCTATCGTCCTGGTATTTCTCGGGTTCTATTTCCAAGGGATCGATCAGCCGTACCCAGTTAAAGAGGAGAGCTTTCGGGAGGAAGAGAAGAGTGCTCCTCTGACTTTTGAAAGAGATGAGTTGAAGTTTATCACGGGGAATCCGTTCACTGAGGAATATGGTGAGAAAAATGCAGACACGAAGCGAGATTTGGAAGCGCTTCGAGATGTTGTGACTCATTGCCAGTTGCTCATGAAAAACTTCGATACCTTCCACTTACCCGGGAATCCGGAGATTGTCCGATTTCTGCAGGGAGCAAACCCGGAAAAACTTGCCTGGATGCCAGCGGAACATCCCTTAATTAGGTCCGACGGAGTATTGATGGATCGAAATGGGATTCCGATCTTTTTTCACCGTTTGAGTGGTCTTTGTTTTGAATACCGTTCCGCAGGTCCCGATAGGGAGTACTGGACCGACGACGATGTGGTGGTGCGCTAGAAGCGGTCGTGCGTTTAACTACTTCGTTCGCAGTCTTGATAGGGTGGTGAGCGCGTAACCGGTCCCGTAAGGTTGGTGGTAGTCGTAAAGAGGATAATCCCACCATGAACCATCCTTCTCTTGTTTGCTCATGATGTGCCGTGCGAGGTGGGGGATGTATGTTTTCTGACGATCATCGGGAAGCATTTGCAGGCACTCGGTCGCGTAGTAGAATCCGTAGTAATAAAAGTAACCGGAAATTGAAAAGTGGGTCTCGTGAGGGACCGGTCTTTTACGACCAATATCAAACCAGCCCTCTCTGAGGCAGAGTCGATGGAGCCAGTGTTCGAGCAGATCGTCGGTGACCCGCTTATCTCCAAATTTGCGCATCGCAGCCATACAGACTTGTGAGCGCCCTAATGAGCCGGCAGGGCGATTGATTCCGTATCTCGGTCGGTAACGGTGATCATAGGAATAAACAAATGACCAGTCGGGTGTCCGTTGCTTATTAATGGAAACGAGTCCACGTTTTACCTCCTTCTCGGGAATAAAAAGTCCAAAGGTTTTTTCGGCGTCCTTCATGCTCAGCAATACTGTTGCGGTCGTAAATGAAGTGGGAATACCGGAGAAGTGAGCGGTGTGATTGTTGAAGTCAAGGTATCCCCAACCGCCGTTGACATCCTCGGTCTTAATCAGCATGCCGACCTGCTTGGCCGCGAGTTGTTTCAAACGGGAAAGCTTTGCCTCGTCGCCCTTTCGATACTCATAAAGATCAGCAATTGCACGAAGTCCATAAGCATGTCCCCAGACGTTGTAGGTTGTCGTTGGATCGAGGTGTCTCAGTTTTGGAAGTTTTTCAAAAAGCCAGGCCTCCGCTTTCTCTATCGCAGCGACGACTTCAGGCCTCCGGTCACCACTGTCTAGCAATCCGCTGAGTGCTAGAGTCGAGGCTCCTGTCCGAAAGGCGAGATGTGAGTCGGGAACTGGCGCGTAGATATTGAGTCCCTTGGTGCGAGTGGGCCCTCCCCATGAGCCATCCTTGTTTTGTTTTCCGACGAGATAATCGACTCCACGTTTGATCGAAGCCTCTAGTTCGCCTTCCTTCAATGATTCAACCACAGGCAGTGTTCCCAGCTTAGGGAGGGGTTGCGCGCCGATCTTGAGAAGAAGGAGCGTCGAAGTTATGAGTAGGAGCCGCATGGAGATCAAAAGAATCAATTATTCAGGGTCTGGAACAAGAATGACCTGGTCCACTTCGAGCCCTTCAAGGATCTCGATTTTACCGTTGACGTTACGGCCAGTTTTGACTTCACGCATCTCATGTTTACCGTCCGCCATCTTTAGTTTTACGGAAGACTTTCCATTTTCATTGGTGATGGCTTTCGGGGGAATGCTGATCGCGGCTTCCTTCCGGTAAGTGACCAGGCGGACTTTGCCCTCCATTCCCGCGACAATGGGAGATTCTTCACGAAGTTCTACATTCAGACCAACTCCATATTGTCCCGAGGCATTCGGCGCAGTATCAAGTTGCGTCAGAGTGACAGGGAGATTGGCATCTTCCAAGCCTTCGACTGAGACAGTTCCTTTGGCTTCGGCAGGCACTTGCAACCGGTCTTTCTGCGAAATCGCTCCCTGCAGGGTGAGCGTGCTGCCATCCGGCACGAGAGACAGTAAGGCCGTGTTGGCGGGGGCGACTCCAGTTTCAAAAAGAAACTTGGCAGTTCCGCCGACTGACCATGAGTTGTCGCTTATTTCTCCGTAATAGATGGTCCCATCAACTGGCGCCTTCAAAGTCATCAATTCCCCATCCTTGATCAGTTCCTGCAGATCTTGGTCTGATTTAGCGTGGAACCTCTGGGTCTTGGCAAAAGAGAGTATCTTCTCCTCAAGGGCGTTCGGTAGCTTGATCATGCCGGTTTCATGAGCGAGGAGCGCATCATCATAGGCTCTTTTAAGATCGATAGCCTGCCGTGGAATCGTCTTTTCAAGTGCCCATTTGGAACTTTGCTCAGCCTTCTTGAGTGCAAACTTGGCACTTTCCACCGAAGCTTGTTGGCGCTTAAGAATGATCTCCTCGGTCTCTTCGGTAATACCGTCTTCCTGATACATTTTAAGGAGCTGCTTAAGCTCTTCCTCTTGATAGCTGAGGCTCCGCTTTGCGCGATCGAGGCTTTCCCTGGCCTCCTCCTCTTGGAGTGCTCGTCCCGTCTCGGTGTAATAATCGAGCGATTCCTTGGCCCGGTCACGTGCCAATTTTAATCCTTCGAGTAGCCTGGGAGTGGAGACCTTGAGGTCAGCGAGTTCACGTTCAGCGTTGACCAGAGCGATCTTGCGCCCCTTGGCAGCTTCCTTTGTCTCAGCGAGATGTCGTTGATAGTCCTCCGCCTCGAACGCTAGGATCACTTGGTCTTTTTTGACTTTGGCGCCGTGATTGACAAGTCTGGCAATGACAAACTGCGACCATTGATTGGCTTCAATCTTAAAGACCTTTGGCTGATCGGGAATGAAAGTGGCATCAAGCTCGAGGCTCGTTTCCAGAGGTTGTGACTTAATCGTCAATTCGCCGGCAAAGCAATTTACTAGAAAGAGAGCTGGGAGAAGATAAGGTAATTTCATTGAACAAGCGTCTTAATGAGTGCGTTGATACTGCCCTTTGCGAGCGAGGTAAAGGGTTCGATTTTTCTTTGATTTTTCGGAAAAGGCAGCGTGATCCGTGGCAACGTCGAATCCTGATTTTCGGAGTTCTTTCTCAAGGCCCGTAACCGGGCGGTTCACAATCAATCCGAGAAGCCCGCCGTTCTTGAGTCGTTCCTGAAAATTACCAAGAACAGAAGGACTGGTGATTGACCAATTCTTCGGAGAAAGAGCTTCAAGTTGATCCAAGTCGGCGAAGATTCCCTGGCTTGCCGTGTATTCCGAAGGCAGCGGAGCGAATGGATTGAGTTCGTCAAGATGCACCCGTTCATCATCAAGTGGGTCGGCAGTTAGATTGGCTGAAATTAAATCGGCAAGCTCCGCAGCTTCGGGGAGGACAACAAAGGAGGCTTTCTCCTGAGGTAAAGACTCGCGGGCTGCTGCCACTGCATGTCCTAACCCCAGCCCGAGAAACAGTATCCTCGGTTGGCGTGCAGGGCGAAAGGGGCGACTCATTAATTCGATGAGTTTCCTCGTGGCAAATCCCTGGTTGCTGCCATCAACTTGTCGACCTTCGCACTCCAAAAAGAACCTTTCATCATGTTCGATAAAGTCCAGATTGAGCTGAGTGCAGGTTGTGGCCTGCGCGACGATTTTTCGTGGTTTCATGAGTGAGAGGGCCTCTGACCGAAGGATTTTTCGTCGGTGGGTGGGAGAATGACCAGCTGAAAAAATGGGTTGGGTTGAATCGAGGCATTCAGGTTGATGGTTTTCTCGCCGGGAAATATTGGCGTGTTAATCTCCCGATACCTGTGGGCGGCGCGTACCTTTTGGGGTGGAGTCAGGAAACCGCAACAAAATGCTCTTTTCGGAAACATGGTCTTTCTTTCTACTCATTAAGTTGCTATGAAATTTTTGTTATGCGAAAGAGATCACTTTGGTTATCGCTCTTCGGCTCGGGCGTTGGCTTGTTCGTGGCTTGTTCCGCAGACCCCCCTGTTGTCAGTGTGGGTGATATTTACACGCCATATTGGGTGGCAACCCGCAACCCGTATACTGGAATTCACGACCGGGCAAGTGATACACGGGCAGAGATCTGGAAGCGGCAATACGGTCGCACCGTGACTTCGGCCGGGCCATCGACGGCCTCCTTGAACAGCGATCCGATGATTCGGAGTTCGAGGTCAGCTTCTGCCCCGTCGAGAAGCCCGTCATCTCTTTACCGTCAGGTGAACGTCAGAAAGGATTTTCTGTCCTACAGTGCCCGCGGCAGATCTCGAAAGAGTATGTCTCCTCGATACATCACAATTCATTCGACTCAAAACTGGAGTAGGGGTGCTGATGCGTTGCGCCACTCCAAGGCACTCAAGAATGGCGCTCTCGGCCGTCTTTCGTGGCACTACACCGTCGATGAGGATCGTGCCGTCCAGCATCTTCCCACCAACGAGCGTGGAAATCACGCGGACTTTGATGGTCCCGGAAACCGCTATAGCATCGGAATTGAGATGTGTGAGCATCCAGGTAATAGCCGAAGCATGACGCTTGAACGGACTGCGAAACTCACGGCATGGCTCTGCGTGAAATATGATCTGCCGGTTTCCCGGGTTGTCCCCCACTACAAGTGGCCCCGACGCGGCAAAAATCCTCCCAACAAAAACTGCCCACATTTCCTTCTTTCGAACGGCCGGCCCGGGGCAAAGTGGCAGGGCTTTTTGAAGGCGGTCGATGTCTATCGCCGTGGCATGCTGGGGCGATAGTTTGAGTCAATATGGCGGACAAGGAGGAAGAAGTTTGGTATCAATGCCAGCGTTGTACGAATTGCTGCAAGTGGGAGGGCGATGTTGTCCTTGCTGATGGCGAGGTTGAAAAGATTGCGCAGTTTCTCAAGATTCCTCTTTACGAGTTTGTCAAGGACTACACCCGATTGCGTGATAATAGACAGGGACTCTCTTTGATCGATAAGAAAGGAACCACCGAGTGTATCATGCTGGATGGTATTGATTGCCGGCTTCAAGGAGTGAAACCCTTTCAATGCACCGGATTTCCCAATCGCTGGAATTTCGAAAATTGGCGGGCGGCATGCGAAGCGATTCCAGTGTCCCGTCCGGAAGATTGAAATGAGCCGGACCTAAAGTAGTTACCTTGGAAACGATGAGGAAAGTAGAGGCGCGTTTGATTTGGATTTGTTCATGTGCACTTTCCTGTGGCGAGGAATCTACCCCGGAGGAGATTCGTATTCTGATTTCAAAAACCTCCGAAATAAAAAGGAATCATTTCCGTGCTGAAAAATCGCTAATGAAAAATTCATCGCACAAAAATATTTCCGAGAAAAAATCCACTATCCCAGAGTTGATCAAGAAAGCTAAGGAGCATCTTTATAAAGTCTAGTTACCTAAAATTGCTCAATTTTTCTCGAGTGAGCTTCAATCTAACGATTTAACATCGGAAGGACGAGACGGTTCCGAGGGAAATTTCCCCGGCCTCAAGGGCTTCTCTCAATTTTGAAGAATGGAGTTATGACGTTATGAAGAATTTCTCTATTGGAGGCCTGATTTACAGATCGATGACTTTTTCGGATCTAGCCCCCATGTGATATCGGTAATATTTTACCCCAACGGTGAGGTTGCTGAAATCGCCGATCACAAGAGAGAATAGTGACGGCTTACCCTATGGGGATCGCTACTTCGAGTTGGTGAAACGGTAGTGTGAAACGATCCACTCGTCGCCACCTCGAAAGCCCCAGAGTTCGGCGCAGGCCATGAAAAAGCAGCGCCACCAAACCCACCATTTCTTCGCTTCCGCTTCGCCATAAGTTTCAGCGATAAGTGGTTTCAATTCGTCGCTGGCTTCGTCCATACGCGTCAGCCAGGCTTCCGAAGTTTTTTGATAGTGGGTGCCGTTGACCTGCCAGTGATCATCGATGGAAAGCTTATTTTGAAAATACAGCAGGAGGTCGTCCGATGGCATCTGTCCGCCCGTGAAAAAGTAGCGAGCCATCCAATCACTCTCGTCTTTGGTCTCGTAGTGATAGGCGTATTCACGATGGGTGAAGATGTGCACGAAGAGTTTTCCTTCTGGTTTGAGCCATCGTGAGATTCGGTCGAGTAGCTCTTCGTAATTTTTCATGTGCTCGAACATTTCTACTGAGACCACGCGATCGAAGACGCTCTCTCCCTCTCCCTCGTAAGAAATCATGTTTACCGTTTTGACTTCGATATTGGTGAGTCCTTGCTCTGCCGCTTGTGAATAGATGTATTCCTTCTGCGTTCTCGAATTTGAAACAGCAGTAATCTCAGAATCCGGATATTTCTTGGCCATCCAGAGCGTGAGTGATCCCCATCCGCACCCAAGTTCTAGAATGCGATGCCCGTTTTCCAGTTCTGCCCGTTCGCAGCTCAGCTTGAGCATGCGAGCTTCGGAGGTCTCAATGTCAGTGTTCTCTGAATCCCAATACCCCGAACTGTATTTCATGTGTGGACCCAGCACTTTGCGAAAAAAGGCGGTTGGTAATTCATAGTGCTGCTCGTTTGCTTCATCCGTGGCGATTGCCACCGGACTCTCCTTGAGTTCCCTTATGTGTCTCATCAGCGCCGCCTGTCGGCCTTCGCAATCCAGCTTTTCAAATGGCTTCAAAGTATCCTTGAGCCTTGAGCGGATGCCGATCCGGATCAGCGCATCGGGAATGATGTCCTTGGCGAGAAGGTCGTCGATATTGATCATGATTTTGGTGGAAGTGGGATGAAGGGGCTGGTGGAGCGTTGATACTCTCGATAGGCGGCTCCCTTGCGTTTGACAGCGGATGCCTCGGTGGGCGGAATACCGGTCACTTTGAGAAGAAGGAAGGTGACGGTTGCGGGAGCGAAGAAGGTGGTCCATCCCCAGGCTGATCCGCAGGCGAAGAGGTAGATTCCAATCCAGATTACCATCTCAAAAAAGTAATTGGGATGGCGGGAGTATTTCCACAGTCCGTCGCGACAGACTGACGATGACCGCGTGTCCCTGGACTTGAATTCTGACATCTGGTGGTCCGCAAGTATCTCTCCGCTAATCCCAATCACGGCGATGGTGAAACCAATAGTTTCGAAAACGCCCCAGGGCGATGAATCCCGGGATATGAGAAAGTAGGGGAGAGCGAGAAGTAGCACTGAGATTGCCTGGGCTTGGAAAAACCAAAAGAAGGCCGATGAAACCCTCCCTTCCCAGACTTCGCGAAGTTTTTGATAGCGTAAGTCTTCCTCGGGGTGAAGTTTGCGAATGCGCTTTTGCAAGTAATAGGACAGTCGAAATCCCCAGATCGCCGTCATCGATCCGGCTGCGATCCTCTTGTCCAAGTCGCCGGTCCCAAAGAAGGAGTAAATGACTCCCGCAAGCCCGATCCAGAAGGCCCACATTGCATCAACCAACGAGTAGTTTTTGATTTTACCGCCGAACCACCATCCACTTGTAAAGTCCAGGACGACGAGGGCGGCCACGATTCCGAGGAGAGTGAGGTCGTTCATGCTGGTGCTTGTTTAGTCAGTTCAATCCTGGCAGCCGTCGCTCTCAGGATAGGGAACGTGATTGCCCGGACGATGAAAATGAGCGGAATGATGGCGACCGACCAAGCCGCGATCCCCTGCAAGGCAGCGAGCCAGTAGTTTTCCGAAAATCGAGCGGGGCTTTCGAAAAATTCTTTAAGTAAGATGGGGACCGAACCGGTGATCTGTTCCGACCCGAAGAACCACTGACCGATTTTGATGAAGGGAAGAATCAGAGCGAGGTGTACTGGCCAAAGAGCGAGCCGGACGGCGTGGATGACGGGTTGGTTGAGTTTGAAAATCGCGGCAGGAATGAGGCAGACAACAGAGGTTGTGCCCATCACCGGAAAGATACCAAAAGCGCAACCGAGCGCGATGGTCCACGACAGTTTGTCGGCACTGATGCCCTGGCGGAGTTGGTTTAAGATCGGATTGATGAACCAACATTTCCACCAGGGATCCGCTTCTGACACTTCGACGTTCACGCCATCAATGAGGGATTGTTTGGCCTGGTGTAAATTGCCTGAACGACTGAAATATTTCGTGTCGCAAAGCCGGCCTCACAGTATTTGAGATAGTAATTCCAGGTCCTCATAAAGGGGGCATCAAAGCCCAGTTTGTGCAGTGAATCTTTCGCGGCGTTGAAGCGCTTATGCCAGTTTTGGAGGGTGCGAACATAGAAAGCGCCAAAATCCTCAAGGTCGTGCAGGAAAAGGTCGCTTGTTTTCAAGAGAACCTCATTGACCCGGCCCACACTGAGAAGAAGCGAGCCCGGGAATATCACCTTCTGGATCCAATCGACACCTTTTGTAAGACTTTTATATCGGTTATCGGGTACGGTAATCATCTGGAGGGCGAGGATGCCATCAGGGGCTAAAACCTCGTGACACTTTGCAAAAAAAGATTCGTGGAATTTGTCGCCCACCGCTTCGATCATCTCGATGGAAACGATCTTATTGAACTGCCCTTTGATATGGCGATAGTCCTGGACGAGGACCTCGAATTGATCTTCAACGCCTTCTCGCTTCACTCGTTCACGGGCGAACTTGGCCTGCTCTTCGGAGATGGTGACACCTGTCACTTTGCAGCCATAGGTTTTTGCGGCATAGGTTCCGAATCCGCCCCAACCACAACCGATTTCTAGGACGTGGTCGCCTGACTTGAGTTTGAGTTTCTGGCAGAGCGCATCGTACTTTGCATTCTGGGCTGCCTCGAATTCCTGGTCGGGTTGTTCAAATTTTGCGCATGAATAGGTCATGGTGGCATCCAGCCAGAGGGAGTAAAATTCGTTACCAAGGTCATAGTGCTCCGAGATATTCCGACGGCTGTTGTCCACGGTGTTGGCCCGGCGAAGGTGGCGGAACCAATTGACAACCTTGAGCAAACCAACGCCGGGGAGTTTGTCCGACGAGGTGTCGGCCCCCTGGAGGGCTTGCATGTTGAGAACGAACCAACTAATCACCGCGCGAATGTCGGGGGTATCCCAGATGCCATCGGTGTAAGCTTCGCCCATTCCGACATTTCCATAATAGGCGCAGCGTTTAAAGAACTCGGCATCGTCATTGATCGTGACTTCCGCGCTGACCGGTTCCTCGGGATTTCCAAAATGACGTGAATCCCCGTTGGCATAAGTCATCTTGAGATGGCTGTCGGGCATTTTATTCAGTAATCCAACGACAAGTCGTTCGGAAAGGCCGTTTTTGAAATGGAGTTTGGAATTACTCATCTTTGGAAGTCAGTGAAGAATGGGGGCGAAGCACATTAGTTTGGGCGTGCTTGTTTTTGGCTTTTGGAGAGTAGGGCACTTTCCGAAGCCATAGTTTCAAGGCCTGCCAGTGAATCATGGCGATTACCTTGAGCGAAAGAAGGGGGTATTTAAAGCCAAACAATAGGAGGCGTCCGGTGGTGAGAGCTTTGGCCGTGCCGCGGATTGAAGAAGTCAGGGTGAGCCCCTTGGAATCAAAGTTGTTGATGGTGACATCCCACGAAGCCGAAGGGAGCCCCAGATTAAAGTCGAAGAAGTCGCAAACACTTGAGAATGGCGAGACATAGAATCCTTTTTCAACTTTCCGCCGCCAGCCCGTCTCGGTGCGATTGTCGATTATGTAGAGCTTCATTTCGTGGTAGGTATTACAAACCTCGGCAACGGCAAAAAGGGGAGTATTTTTTTTGTCGCAAACATAGTAGAATGAAACCGGATTAAAGGTGTAGCCCAGAACGCGGGGAAGGGTGACCAGTTGAATGCGAGCATCGCTGGGGCAATCGATTCCCTGCTCCTCAAACCATGCCATGAGGTTGGGACGAATGCCGCCGGGTTTGCCAAGGTCAACGTGGTCTTCGCTATTAAGACTGAAGAGGTTGAACCGGTTGATTCCGAGAAACGTATTCCAAGGGACGTCTTCGAGGTCGAAGCTCAGCATGAAGACGCGATAGTCAAAACGTTTTTGCGCCGGCATAAGGCGGCGGTGCATTACTTTGCATTCGTAGAGGTAAGCGCTCATGACCACGGACTTCTCCCCAGTAATTGTTCGCAAAGTCGAAAGGCTGACCACAGGCCGTCTTCGTGAAAGCCATATCGTTGCCAGGCCCCGCAGAAGTATCTTCCGGTTCTGGAAGCGTTGAGTTCAGGCACATTCTTTTGTGCTGCGATGCTCGTGAGGTCAAAAAGCGGGTGCTCATAGTCCAGCTCTTTGATGACGTGCGCGTCGTCAATTTTTTGGGAGGGATTGATTGAGACGAAAAAGTTCTTTGGAGCTGTGGCACCCTGAAGGCTGTTCATCCAGTAAATCGTGGAATGTCTGCCTTCCTCAACTCGATAATTCCACGAAGCCCAGCATCTTTTGTTGCGGGGCATGAATCGTGGGTCGGTGTGAAGAACTGCCTTGTTGGCCTGGTAGGGAAAAGCCGAGAGGATTGCGTCCTCAATTTCGGTGGGTGAGGTCAACAGGTCGAGGGCCTGGTCTCCGTGGACAGCGCTGATGATGCGATCAAATTTTTTCCGATGTCCGGAGTTTAGAATGATTTCATTGTCCGGAGAGATTGCAACCACCGGGTCTCCTGTTGTGATGCGGTCACGAAATGGAGCAACGAGTTTTTTGACATACTCCTTTGATCCGCCAACCACTGTTCTCCATGGATGCTGGGTATCCAATCCGAGGAATCCGTGGTTGTGCCAAAAGCGCATCAAGGTGATGGCGGGAAACTGTTCGATTTTTTTTGGCGGGCTGGACCACACCGCGGCCGCCATCGGAGAGAGATACCACTTCAAAAAATCCCGACCATAGCCTCTCTCTTTGACATATTCGGCGAGGGTGAGCTTGGTCTCCTCATTCTTCTGTAGCTCGGCAACAGTTTCTTTGTTGAAGCGATCGATCTGCATCAACATTTTCCAAAATCGTGGCCTCAGAAGATTCCTGCGCTGACCAAAAAGCAGGTTGAGACTCCCTCCGTTAAACTCGAGTCTATCGGAAGTGTGTTGCACACTGAACGACATTGAGGTCGGTTTGGTGGCAACTTCGAGCTCCTTAAAGAGCCTGGTAAGTAGGGGATAGGTGACCTCGTTGTAAACCATAAACCCGGTATCAAGCGAGTCGTTGCCGGCCTTGACTGTGTTCGAATGTCCGCCGATCCGATCGTCCTTTTCGAAGAGAATGATGTCGTGATGAGGGTGGAGAAAGTGAGCGCATGCCATCCCGGAGATTCCAGATCCCACAATTGCGATCTCTTCGCGTCCGGCGCTCATGAGTGATTTCGACCCTCCTCTTTGATTCGTTCGGGCACGGGCTTGAGGTCCCAGATCAGTCCCAGCCAAGAAAGGGCTTTTAGTCCGTAATAGGTGAAGTCAATTTCCCATGATCGAAATCCCTGGCGCACCGAGTGAGGGTAGCGATGGTGATTATTGTGCCATCCTTCACCCAGGGTGATTACGGATAGCAGAAAGGAATTCCGGCTGTCATCGCTTGTTTCATACCGGCGTTTTCCCCAAACGTGAGCCAGCGAGTTGATGAAGAGAGTTCCGTGAAGAAGGACTGTCGTGCTAATGAAAAACGTCCACACGAAGAACTGCCCAATAGTGACATTCAAGCCAGGGGCGAAAGTTTCCAGAAGAACGCCGATACCGAGCATGATCAAGCCGTAAACAAGTGGGACGATTTGATCGAAGCGATTGATGAAAACTAGCTCGGGAAACTTCCTGAGGTCGGGGATGCTTTGGTAGTCGGTGGGAAAATTTTTCATCGAGGTCAACCAGCCGATGTGCGACCACGCGAAACCGTGGTGGACGGGAGAGTGTGAATCGACTTCTTCGTCGGAGTGCTTGTGATGGTGACGATGAGTCGCCGCCCACCAAAGCGGACCGCGTTGCATTGAACTATTCCCGAGGAGTGCGAAGAGGAATTGAACCACCCGCGATGTCTTGTAGGTCCGGTGTGAAAAATAGCGGTGGTAGAAGCCCGTGATGGCAAACATACGGACGAGATAAAGAAAGATGGCAGCTCCCGCCGCGACCCATGAAAAGCCAACCCAAAATACAGCCAGGCACCCGAAGTGAAGAAAGATGAACGGGAGTGTCCTTTCCCAATTGACCTGGTCCGGGAGGGAGGCTGGATCGGGAGCCTCGGTTCTCCGGAAATCGGAATCAAGCCATTGACCGATCACCCGCAGGGTGGTCGAGAATGGTCCGCGGTTCTCGTGAATCGGTTCCGGCATGATGAGCTATTCCTTCATTCGACTTCGAATAATTCCAATCAACCCGCCAACAACCGGGATCTGCCCGTAGATGTGCCTCCCCGAATCCCAAAAATCCTGGTGAAATGCCACCTTGCCCTCCTTGTCGAATCTCACCTGACTGATTCCGACCGAGTGAATTGGTTCGCCGTTAGCCAGTTTTGGAGCGGCAAAGATCATTTCCCAGCGAATGTAGTGGTCTGCTCCGGAGCGCGATGAATCGAGGATTTTCACTTCAAAAGCGGTCATTGTCTCAGCCGTTTGGAGGAAATATTTCCTGATTTCTTCGGGGCCGTAATGGGTGACAATGGTGTCATCCAGATAGGCGTCGGCTGCATAGGAATTTGCGGTTTGCTCCTTGATGTAGGTTTTGTCGCCGACGTTTTTAAGAAAATCAGTGAACCGTTTGATGGCTGCAGCTTCCTTGCTCGATCCTGTGGTTGGTCCATTCTCCCCGGCCTTGGCCATCGCTTCCCGATAATCCTTCACGAATTGCGCGGTTTGATTGCTTTCCATTTTCGCGTTGAGGAGAATGCCAACCCCGATAAGAGCTAAAATTGCTCCACCAAAAAAGGTTGTCACGGGATGGGTAAGAAAGGAAATCATAACTTAGTTGGCATAAATCGGGCGGATTCCATGATTCGCAAGCGGAAAGGGGCGAGTGTGAGTCTACAAGAGGAGCTTGTGTAGTCTAACAAAGACGGTTGCCCCGCAAAATGCACCGAGGGTGTCTGCAAGCCAGTCACCGGGGTCGTTGCCTGTCCTGTTTTCGAAAAAAGACTGATGGAATTCGTCCCAGATTCCGACCACGGAAAGAGAAACCGTTACGGTCAGGATGAGACTTCGCCACGAAGATTTTTTTGCGAAAAAAAGAGAAGCTGAGAGCAGACCGCCCCCGCCAAAAAAATAGCCAAAGTGTACGACTTTATCAAAGTGGGGAATGTCAAAGAAAAAGGTGCCGGGGGGATGGAACTTGTCTCCGTGGGAAAGCAGGTTGAGGAGAGTAAACCAGAGAATGAGGCAGCCAAACCAGAATC